>JAABUZ0100007372.1_pt1 | contig 13287 bp, 5 predicted proteins | sample 5562091 | NCBI WGS metagenome assembly JAABUZ01 (sample SAMN12813069, study PRJNA571459) | rock metagenome | isolation source: Antarctica rocks | place: Antarctica: Victoria Land, Linnaeus Terrace sud | collected 2015-12-21 | reverse complement strand
TAAATGTATTAGAAATTTCTTTTTATAAATATATTACTACTAAGCATTATCTAGTAATTAATAAAAAATCTAAATTTAAACTTAATTTATACTATTTTTAGTATTCTTAACATTCTTAACAATTTAATTCGATTTCAATTTTTGAAATCGAAAATCGACTCGATTTAATTTGATTTAATTTTAAAATAGTTAAAATCGAATTAATTTTCGATTTAATTTCTAAAGTTAAATTGTTAATTCGAGTTAATTCTAGAAATTAGAACTTAAAATCGAATTAATAGTTAATCTACTATTATTAATTAAATCTTTCGATCTATTTATATTGTTTTTGCATTATCTTATTGTTTTTTGCAAATAATTTAATTCTTGCAAAACTTCTTTTTGTATTATTGTTATTATAGTATTTTGCAATAATAAAATTGTTGTTAAAATAATCTTTAAGAGCTTCTTTAAGATTGTTGTTGTTAACAATTATATTTGTTGCAATTCTTATATTTAGAAAACAATCTCTAAAACTTAATTGTATACAAAATCGAGAATTTTATTGCAATAACTCTTTAGAACTATTTTTTGTTATTGTTAAAAAAATTATAATTCTAAAAATTCTCTAAAAGTCGAAAAATAGTACAAATATCTTAATAAATATTCTAATAGATATTTTATTTCTACTTTTATCAATATAATTAAGTAAAACGCTAAAATCGACTATATTAATCTATTTTTTTTTATATAAATACAAACTACTTCTTTGCAAACAAAGTATTTAATATTTTTATTATTTATCTAATTTTTATATATTTTTATTACTAGATCTTATATCAAAATATAACAATAAATAGAGATATATTTACAACTTTTTCTTCTTTAAGAATATCTTTGTCAATAATAATATTTTTTGCAATTAAGAGACTCTAAAATATACTGCAATAAATGATATTATAGTTGTTTTAATTATACAAAATTGTAAAACAATATTTTTAATAAAAAAATTTGTCGATATTTTTAGATATATTTTAATAGCAATATTTGATTAATAACTATTAAATTTTTAAATAGAACAATATCTTCTATATAAAGAATTTCTCTCTCTTTAAACTATAAATTGTTTTTTCTTTTCGATTTATTTGCAAAAACTTCATATTAAATACTAATATATCTTTTTTAATAGTATATTTTTTTCTATTATTTAAACAACTTCTTTGTCGTATTTTTGTTATTAATTAATTCTATTTTTTATTAGAAGTAGTAGAACTAAATTTGCAATCTTCTAAAACTATAAAAAAAAATAAAAAAAAATTGCAATCAAGTTTCTTAATATTAAGCTTAATAATAAAATAATAAAAATATATTAGTTTTTTATAAAGTTGCAATAAACTTGTAGTCTTTTTGTTGCAATAAACTTGTAATCTTTTTGTTGCAACAATAATAATAGATATTTATTCACAATAAAATCTAGAAATTTTAGTAGACTTTCTATTTTTTTATATTAAAGTAGTTGTTTTAGATTGTATATTTCTTAGTATCTTATAAATATTTTTAACAAAGAATATATATTATTATTGTTTTTTATAGCAAAAAATCTAGTTTAATAGTGTTACTTCTTGTCGCAATAGAATAATATTAATATTCTACAAAATTTTGTCTTGCAATTAGTCTTTTATATATAAATAAATATCTTCGATTTATAAAATATAAACAATTACTAAATATTTAGTAAAAATCATCTATTAATAGATATTTTTCGTAAACGCTATTTAACTTGTATTAGACAGAAAAGCTCTTTATATAAATATATATAAAATAAGAGTTGTTCAATATATTCTTTGTCTCTAATTGTTTTGTTTTTGCAACAATAAAATAATTATCTATAATAACAATATATTGTTGTTGTTAATCTTAATAAGAATTCTATTTGAAATAGTTCTATAGCTTTGTTAAAAAATATTGCAATTTCTCTTGCTCTTAATAATATATTAATAAAGATAATCTAAATAGACTTCAACTTAAAGTTAAAACAATCTTGTTAATTTGTTTTTGCGCAATAAGTTTAATATTATTGCTAACAAATATCTACAATTACTATATTTTAACAAATAGATTTTTGCAACTCTCTAGAATTCTAATACTTCGAAATATTTTTAGATCAAAATATAGTTCTCTTTTTTTAATAGAGATATGCTACAACTATAAGAAATCTCTATTCTATAATCTTTAATAGCTATATAAAGTATTATTATCTATATTTTAATTGCAATTCATTGTTTATTATTGTTTAAAATATTGTTAACTAAATTGCTTATTTAAATTTTAATTATATTAAAACAAAAACAATTAAAAAATATATTTGCAATCTTTGCTTTATTTATATCGATAGAAACTATATTAAATTTGTTGCTTTTAATAGTTTTCTTTTGCTTTATATTATATACAAAAGTAAATATTATTAAAGCAACAATATTTCTTATAAGCGCAAAACAATTACTTGCAATATTTTATTAAATATTCTTTCTATATTTAATATCTCTAAACAATTAGATATTATATTGTATATTATTTCTATTTTGTTTTTGCAAAATTTCTACAAATTAACAAGTTTGTTGTAATAGAACAAAATTTAAATTAATTGCGTCAAAAGTATTTGCGAAGTATTTACGCGTTGCAAACAAATGTAAGAAGTAGTATATATAGGAAGATTACAATTATCTCTTCTTCCAAGAATCTCTTCTTGAGATTTAGGATTATTCTAGGGTTATTCTAGGGTTAGACCAGGATTATCGTAAACTTCCTATTGTGTTGCGCACTTAGAGATCACTTTGAAGACATAGTGCTTAATACGTGCTTAGAGATCGCGCACAACATAGCTTGTTGAGCGCGTATTATGTTGCTTACGATAATATACTTACGTTAATTCTTGTATTATACGTAGACGCAATCTAATACTTATAACATTCGTAGCATACTTATCTATATAATTCGATATGTTCGAAATTTGCGCTTACGATTGTTTAACTAATAGTTATAGAAGAAATTGATCTTAAGACTTAGATGTAATGCGTCGCATCAAGTTAAAGTACGCATGCAAATACTATTGTAACAAGATAGAATCTTAATTAATTGTGTCAAAAGTATTTGCAAGATATTTGCATATTGCTAATACTCGTAAGAAGTAATATATATAGAAAGATTACATTTATATAGAAGTTATACAATTTAAATAATGTAAAATTTGTTAATTAATTAATTAATTATTAGATTGTCTATTAAACTACTAATAAATAGATTCGAATCCAATATTTTTGTTTCGAAAACAATTTTCTTTTGCAAAGATGTTATTTTTAAGATTGTTATTATTAATAATATTAGTTGTATTGTTGCTTTTTTAAAAAAAAAAATACAATAAATTCTAATTGTTCTAATAAGTCTTTATTTGATATTAACAAAAATATATTTAATAAAAAAAGAATTACTAATATTTTTTGTGTTAGATTTTAGTTCTTAGAATACAATAGATACTATACTAGTTACTTCTTTTGTCGTAAAACAACTATAGAAATACGCAATTCTAATATATTTAAAACTATAATAATACTTTTAAATTAATTGTTAACAACTAATTTAGACCTAAAGATATAAAGCATATATGCTAGAATATTTGTAATAATAATAAGTTGTCTTCTAGAAAGTGAAAGACGAAGCAGGCTAAATAAGTAGAGAGCATCTTAGCGTCAAGACGTTAAAGCGTAATTCTATTAGATTTTATCCTAATTTATAACATTAATAAAAATCTAATATTTATCTTTGCTATATCAAAATTAATTTCGATTGAATTTTGCAAACTTTGTATTGTTATTAAAGTTGCTAATTTTATTACTTTTCTTCTAGCAACAATATCTTAAAATTAAAAAAAAAATTGATTTCGAAGCAATTCTAATAACTTTTTTAATAGCGTTATACTATTAACAATCTCTTTTATATATCTAATAGACAACAATAAGATGCTATAAGATAATTAATAATTAAATATCTCTTATATATATAGAAAATAATTTATTTAGATTTTGTTTATTTGTTTTTGAGTCTCTAAAGCAATAGAAAAGTTTTGCACAACAAAAAAGCTAGTACTAAAGACAAGAAAATTAGGAGAATTGTACTTAATCGTTTGTTATACTATTTATTGTGCGAAGTAGATTTCTATGTCGCAGTTAAGAGAACGTCAAGTTTTTGATAATCTTATTACACAAATTATAATTTTTCGCGCAATTCAATTAAAATCTCTTTTATCTATTTAATTAGCATTTTGATTAAACAATATTTAAAGTCTTTAGTATAATTATATAATTTGCATATTTCGTAATTCTCTTCTTGTTATAACATTTGCTTTAATTGACAATCAAAGAATTGCAATAATCGATCGCATTAAAATCGATAAAAATATTGTTTAAATATTGCATTTAGAGAATACATTTAAGCGTCAAATACGTAAGATAAGATGTAATATTAAGTTGTATATCTTTGTTATTATCTCTCAATATTAAAGAAGTCTTACTAAATTGATTAATAAAACAATAAAGAATAATTTTCTCGAATATATTAATCTTTATTTTATTGTTTATCTTATCAAAATATGTCTTTATTTGTATAACAAATTTAATATTACTATCGATATTTAAATTGTCGCGAAAATGCTTCGAAGAAAAAGATAAACGCATAAAAAAATTAGTATATAAACGTTCTAGTAATTGCATACTAATAGATACTTTAGATCTTTTATTACGTTTTGCAAAGAAATTAGATGCAACGTAATATCTAACAAATACAATTATATAAATAAAAGATATGTTAATTGATGTTTCTAAATAAATTTGTTATTTGCAAAAGAATTAATAATAGAAAATATAAACAATTGTTGCAAGATTGCAAAGCAAAAATGCATACAATATTTAAACAATTAAAGAAGTAACTAATATTGCTAACATTTACAATTAAAAAATATATTGTTTAAACTATTTATTACAAATCTATTACGTAAGCAATCTTTCAAATAAAAGTAAAAGTAAAAGTAAAAACATTTAATAATTTTGTTCGTAATTACGTTCTTTTACTTATATTATACTAATACTTTCGTAAGAATTATTAGAGAAAATTATGTTATTAAAGCATTTGTAAACGTCTTTAGACAATGCAAGCAATTACTTGATAACAAGAATTATAATTATAGACAATTTATGTTCAACAAATTTTCACAAATAATTCAATAAATTAGAGTAACAATAAGTAAAGACTTAAGATAAGTTAAGCACAATTTATAAGAAAGTTGTGTTCGAGATCTATATATATTAATAAGATTTCTCTATGCTTAGAATGCTTAGTATGTTTAGTGTCTAAATTTTTTAAATTTTTTAAACATCGCTTAGTATATTTAGTTGTTAAGATTACTAAGCATGTTAAATCTATACATATTTATATTTTGTATTACGAAATTCTAAGAATTTCTTATATTGATTTAGTTTTAAATAAAGTTGTAACACTATTTTTTTTCTCAAGTGCTTTCGTTCTAAAAGCAAACTTTCTCTTTTATTATCTTTAAGACATTTGCAAGTTCTATTCGTCAACTTAATGCTATCGCAAAGAAAAAACGAATAAGTTGTCACATTAAGATGCGTTCTTGCAATCTTTGTTTTAATCGAGATATTAAGTGCTTAATTATTAAGAAGTTCTTTTGTTGCATTGAATGTGAGCGCTTTAATCGAAAGTGTAATTTAATTTCTTCGAATAAAGAAATAAATAAGACGATAAATGTTGTTAAGAAACTAAATAACAAGATTCTTGAATTTCGAATAAAAGTTTGTTATTTAAAAAAGTAACGCAAACATTGATTGCAAAAGTTAAAAGCAATAAGTAATATAAAAGCGCAAAACATTTTGAAACTAAAGACAAACGAACGAGAAAAAAAAGAAAGAACGAATTGATTCGTACATTACTTTTGCTTTTATTAACAAATTTTTTAATTTAATTTTGTTTTGTTCGAGATGTTTTTTCGAGTCATGAAAAAGCTCTTGTAGAACTTTTTTTTAAGTTAATTTTTGCTAAAATTTCTAAATAAAATTATAATAATTATTAAGATTCTTCTTTGATTTTTATGTGTTTTTTAAAATAAAATATTCTTTTTACTTGAAAAGATAATTTTGATCTTGCTTTTCTAAGATTTGCTTCACTTTGTATTTGCTTTTTTTTTAAACTTTGTAATAAATTTTTTTTTGTATAAATGTAGTGAGATCGACTAATTTTAACAATAAAATATAAAATACTAAAAATACTTTAACGTTCTTAAGTAAGTCAAGTTTGTAATTGACTAATTTTTTGATTGTTTTAATAAAGAATGATTCGATCTTAATATAATTCAATTTCTTGCTTAACTTTCTTGTCTTAAAATTTTTTATAAAAAGATATATTTTATTTTTCTTCTTTAATTAAGATGTCGTTTTTCGTTTTTTGTTCTAATACTTAATTGACTTTTTTTGCATTTTCGAGATGTTATTGTGTATTTTTTTAATATTGTTATTCTTTCGATAATTAATTAAGTTAATAGATGCTTTCGCTTTTTCTTAAAGAAATTAAGTTCTCTATTATAATTGACGAAGAATAAAGTTATCTTAATAATATTTAAAATCTTTGCATTTAATGTTAGTTGTGTCATAAATAAAAGTAATATTCAATTGCTATAAGTATTATTGACGTAATGTCTTAAATATTGCTTTAATTCTAATTTGTTCGCTCTATCTAATTATTCGTAATCAAGTAATAGATAGTAAACATTTTAAGTCTTGTTTCTAACATTGATAGAAGCGTCTTTTAATAATTAGACGTAAAGAGCTTGTCTCTATTATTAATTAATTCTTTGAATATATTATAATATCGTATAAGTCGATTTAATACAATGTATCTTAGTTGTTTTGCTATAAACTTCTCTTTGCATGCGATAATATGTAAATACTTGATAAGTTTGTTAATCATTATTAGTATCGAATTATATTTGTTTTCAATTGCTAAATTCGTTAATTTGAACAACTTAATAATAAAGTTTATCGTAACTTTATCTTATAACGATTTAAATAATTTCTAATATTGAATTTCGTTATAGCTTGCATATGTATTATGTTTGTTTTGCTAACAACTAAGACATTGTTTAATATATATTTTGACAACTTGTCTTATTTAAAAAAACTAACAATGCTAATGTAAAAGCTAAAGAATTTTGATTACTTTCGAATGTTTTTGCAATAATTTATCATAATGTTTCTTTATATATTCGTTAATTTTGTCGATAAATATTTGAAATTTTTCTTTTTTTATTAAAAACTCTTTTTTATTGTTTCTAAGTATTTGTAAGATAATATTTAGCTCGTATTTGTTTATTAATAATAATTCGTTTTTGTTAATCTTAAGTATGTTGTAATTAAACGATTTTTTTGTTTTTATATAATTATTTCTTTTGTTAAATGCGTTTGTTTTATCGTTATTTTTGTCTAATGTATATTGTATTTTGAATTTATATTGTTTAAGTTGCTCTAATTATTGCATTTATCTTTTGTTAAATTGTTTAATAATAGTAAAATGTAAAAGATTCTTGTAATCTATAAAAATTATAAATTTTAATAATTCTTCGATATATACTTTTTATAATTTTAGAAAATTTACAATAACGAGTAATTTTTTTGTTGTAAATATTATAATTTTGTTCAACTAATAAAAGTTTTTTCAAGAGATATATTATTAAATGTTATATATCTTTATGTTTTTAATTGAAGTATACATTAATAATTAAATTTAATGTGTTAATTTCAATTTTATTTAACAATCGTAAATTGTACATTTTCAATATTAATTTTTTTAAACATTCTAGCTTAAGATTTTGAAATAATTTCTTTTTTGTTAATTTTTATATTTATAATGTCTTCTTTTCGTAAGATTTGTTAATAATATTGCGTTAACAAAGTAGTTTTTAATAAATTTCTTGTTGTAATTTATAAAATCTAAAAAGAATTAAATTTTTTTAATGTTAATAAATAATTTTTATTCTTTAACTACTTGTAGCTTTTTAAAATTTATGCGTATTTCATGTCGTTTAGCAACAAATTCAAGAAAGTTAACTTTTTTTCGATAAAACTCGCATTTCTTTAATTTAAGATGTAAATTTCTTCTATTTAGACATTTTAATACTTTGAAAACATAATTCACATATTTTTTTAAAATATTTAAGTAAATTATGATATTGTTCAAGTATACTATGACAAATCGATTCAAATATTGTCGTAATGCATTATTAATTATTTTTTGATACGTTGTCAAGACGTTTATAAGTTTAAACGACATTATTGTGTATTCGTATAATTTATATCGTGTGCGAAAAGTTGTTTTTTACTTTTTTTTATTTTTATTTTAATCTAATTGTATGCTTCTTGTAAGTTTAATTTGATAAAGTACTTTACTTCGAACAATTGATATTGAAGCTCACTAATGTTAAATAATTAGTATCAATTTTTTATCGTAATATTGTTTAGCTTTCGATTATCGACACATAAATAAAAAAATTCGTTTTTCTTAAATACAAAGAGAATCGAATATTCTATTTATGATTGAAATTTTTTAATAAATTCTTTTTTTTGTTTTTTGTTAGATATTCGCAAAGCGTTTCTAATTTTTTTTCGAATAAAACATATATAAGTTTAAACGTAAATGATTTGTTTTATTCAAGTTTAATCTCGTAATTTTACAATTAATGTTTAAATAGAATTTTGATTGTTTTCTTTTTCTAAAATAGATGCTTTCAATTGTTGTATATTTATAATATGTACTTTAGCGATTTTCTCGTTGTATTAGATAGTTTAGAATTCTTAAAAAATTTGCATTTTTTTTTATTTATTTTAACTTTGTAATTTAATTGATTTTTGTCGATGTTTATTAAATTAAACTTTATTAAATTGTTTTTTTGCGAAAATACAAGTTCGCTATTTACAATCGAATTTCGACTTAATCTTTTATCTATTATCGAACGTTATCGATGCGTAAATTGAATGTAAATTGCGTAATTACATTGTGCAAATCTAAGTACTCGTGTATTTTAATTAACTTCTAAGTTGTGCTACTTTAATCAAAACATTTCTAGAACAATATTATAAATAATTATTTTCACTATATTAAAAATTAGTTTCTTTTAATGTTGCTAAATAGCTATCGATAATAATTTCGTTTCTTTGTTTACTTTTTTATTTTTTGCGAATAATAAATTTTTATCTACAATTACTAGATTGTAAACGTTAGATTTTGTTCGAATAAAATATTTTTTTCTCTTTACAAAAGCTTTAATCATAAAATTATTTATTGTATTAAAATTAATTATTGCTATAAGTTAACGATTGTTAATCTTAATTTATATGATAAAACATTGTACGTACATTGTTAAATTTAGTTGTTGTTGTTAAGCTAACATATTGTATTTCTCTAATATGCTCTTTATTAAAAAAATTGAATCTTTTTTTGCTTTTGTGCTATAACTTTTGCTTCGAACGTTTATTTGCGCTAAGCTTTCTTTTGTTGTTAAACTGCTAACTTTGACTTTTTAAAAAATTAATTAATTTCGTTCTTTTTTTTAGATAAGTTTAACATAAGTTGTTGTAACAAGATGTTTAATTAAGATTTATATGTGCTATAAAATTTAGTTGTTTTGTAATAATGTCAAGTATATTCTTTTTTGTAATAACATTGTTTTTTAGTTTCTTCTCGCATTTGTTTACGATCTTCAATAAATCAATTAAAGTTTTAAGATTATTCGTAATATCTTTTATGCATTCGTGAAAATTCTTTTAGTTATATTCTTCGTTCGAATCAATAATTAAATTATAAGATTTAATAATCTTCTAAAGTACTTGATTAATTTTTTGCATAAATGCGAGTGTCTTGTCTAATAATGTTTTATCTAGAACTTTCTATAACTAATTTGAATTTTTTCATTAGATAGTAATCGTCGTTCGATTTAGTTTCGAGAATGTTTATCTCTATGTCAATTTGCTTTTTGATGTTGTTTTAACTATTAAATATCTCTCTTAATATAACAATAATTTGTCGACGATTTATTAAATTTCGTAATTAATAATCTCTTGCGAAGTAACTTGATTTGTCACATAAATAACTCGTTTTTTGAAATTTGTTATTTTGCTTTTTTTTAAAATTCTTTTCTTTGCGTTGCTAAATAAAATTTAGTTTTATAAATATAGACTTACAATAGTCTAAATTACTATACTTTTAATTAAAACAAAATTCTCTTTAATAATATTCGATCGTCGATTTAAAGAAGATTTTTACTTTTTTGTGAAATTAATCGTATTTAGATTGATCGCGTCGAGTTGAATTATCGAGTTCGAGTCGAGTTTCTAACTCGTCAAGACTCGATTCGAGTTAAAAATCTTGATCCTAGTATTCGAATCGAATCAAAGGATAAATATGAAGTACTTAGCGTATAACTTGGCTCAACTCGTCAAGACTCGAAAAATTTAAATTATTTTTAAAAAAGTGCATTAATTAACTTAATTAAGTTGATTAATTTAATTAATTTGTTTATAATATTATATAATAATGCATTTAGATAATGCATTTGTACGTTATTTGTGCGTTATTATTTTTAAACTATTTTTAGTAATTCAAATAATGCGAATTTTTTTAAAAATAAAAAATCTTAGCATTTTGACGTTATTTTCGATTGCTTGGCGAGTCGATTAAGTTGAATCAAAAAATCGTTAACTCGAGATCAATTTCGAGTCGAGTTAAGAGATTGATATCGAGTATTTGGGTCGAACTAGAATGTTAATATCGAAATCTAGCTCAACGATTAGTCTAATCGTATTGCTTTTTTATAACTTTTTTATATAGTTTGTCGTTAAGATCGATAACTACTTCGATAAAATCGAACATATCGCTAATAAATTTGTTATCGCGCATAATTTCGTTTTTAAGATTATTTTTAAGATTTTGTCGAAACATTGTTATAAGTGCGACATCGTTTTATTTGATAGCATTGATATATTTTTGAAATTTTATTACGTAATTTGTTGTAGAGATTTGTTAAATTAAGTGCTAAATTACTCTTTTTGCGATTTGTTTTTCGTTAAATATTTCGAAGATTCTTTGAAATTCTTTTTTAAAGTTATCGAAGTTCGTAAACATCGCACGAGAATTTTTGTTATAATTCTTCAAATACTTGCGAAAATTTAATTTAAGTTAATGTTGAACTTTTTCTTTAAGAAATGTTAATACGAAAATTGTCTTCTTATTTGCTGAAACAAAATAGAAAATAAAATAAATATTTATTTGCATAAGTTAGTTTTTTAGATCGATATAATCTTTATAATAGACGTTAGACTTGTTAATTCTTATCTTGTCGTCTTTATTAATAGAGAGTCGACGTAATACTATTAAGCTAATATTTAAGATAAAGACGCGTTAATCTAATATAGACATTCTTAAAATGTTCAAAGTGTTACGCTAATACTTTCGTAAAAAATATTAAAGAAAATTATGTTATCGAAGAAATTTGTAGAAGTCTTTAGACAATGTAAGCAATCACTTGATAACAAGAATTGCAACTATAGACAATCTTATATTTAATAAATCTTCACAAATAATTTAATAAATTAAAGTAACAATAAGTAAAGACTTAAGATAAGTTGAACACAATTTATAAGAGAGTTGTGTTCGAAATCTATATATATTAATAAGATTCTTTTATGTTTAGAATGCTTAGTATATTTAGTGTTTAAGCTTATTAAGTCTTTTGAATATCGCTTAGTATGTTTAGTTGTTAAGATCACTAAGCATGCTAAATTTGTACGTAATTATATCTTGTACTACGAAGTTCTAAGAACTTCTTATACTAATCTAGTTCTAGATAGAATTGTAACAACTTATTATATTAACAATTAATAAAAATTCTAATTTAATGCTTTGTTTAAATAACATCTTTGCTTACAAAAGTAAAAAGCTTCAAGAAATATATAATAGTATCGACATTATATTCACGTTTCTTTCTTTATACTTTTGCAATTTTAATTTTATCGAAATCTTCTTTGCAATACTTAAAAGATAAATAAAATATTACAAATAACGCGCAAAGAATTACGAGATATTTAAGAAATTCTTGCAAGAGATTGTTTTAACACAAGAACAAAAATACGTCTCTAATAAACTCTTTAGAATATTAAGAATAAATTATTTGTATTGCGATAATATATGTAACTAGATATCTAAACAAGAACTTTATAATTTGTAATTTTTTTAATCTCTAATTATTTTTATGCATTTTGCGTTAATTTCTTCTTCTTTATATAATTAAACAAATTATTATTCGAATTCTCGTTCTTGTTTGTATCTTTATACTTCGATATATTATCTTAAGTCTTGTTTTCCTTAATTGTAAAAAAGAGAGTTTGTTGTAAAAAAATAATTAACATTTGCGTTTACATTTGCGTTATAAAAAAAGAATTTGTTAGTATTTTGCTTATAAGATTCTTTAGAAGCAATTGCAATACAATGCGTCTAATATTATTTTAATTGTTTATATAGTCTTTAAAATTCGTAATCTAATTATTTATAAATTCTCTTAACTTTATCGATAAATAAATATATAAAAATTAAGATTTTGCAACAACAATAATTGTAAATTAGTATATATAAATTTAAAGAAAAAATTCGAAATTCTTATACAACTTTGTCGAAGATTGCATTGACGTTAATTTAAGATTTAATATTTGTAACGCTAAGTTTTAAGTAATTAAACTTCGTTAATTTGTAATATCGTTAGCAATAATTAATACTTTAAAGTCGTATTATTATTATCAAAAATTCTTCTCTAAATAACGTTAACAAAAAAATACGTATTTTTTGTTAACAAATATTAATGCAAACATTTTAGAAAAATAGACAATAATATAGACAAAAGAATAGAAAATTTAACTTATTATTAAAGTTTTATATCGCATTATTAAAGTTTTCATTAATTGTCTTTTTATTAAATCGCTTAATTTTTAGATAATTCTTGTAAAATTTAATTTTACAAACAAAAATAATATTAATTTCGAATAATATATCAATTAATAATTATTATTTAGTATTTAGTATTTGTTTTTTAACTTTAAACTATTCGCAATATAAAGAATTGCTTATTTAGAACGTTATTTATCTTTAATATTATATCTCGAAAAATATTATTAGAAGCAAAATCTTTTTTGCGAACAA
>JAABUZ0100007371.1_pt1 | contig 13290 bp, 13 predicted proteins | sample 5562091 | NCBI WGS metagenome assembly JAABUZ01 (sample SAMN12813069, study PRJNA571459) | rock metagenome | isolation source: Antarctica rocks | place: Antarctica: Victoria Land, Linnaeus Terrace sud | collected 2015-12-21 | reverse complement strand
GGTTGGAATGGTGAATGTTTTCTGAGACATCTTAGTTGGGTGATGGGGGGGGGGTGGCGTGGCTTGGCGTTGCGTAGCGTAGCGTGGATGAGGGGAAGGGCAGAATTTGGGGAAAAAGGGAAATGACGGAGGAGCACGTGGGGAAGACAGATTTGGCGAGAAGCAGCACGCAGGCAGAGCAGAGGAGAGAGGAGAGAGAGGGGAGAGGGGAGAGGGGAGAGGGGAGAGGAGGGAGGAGAGCAGAGGGAGAGCAGAGGGAGAGCAGAGGGAGAGCAGAGGGAGAGCAGAGGGAGAGCAGTCGTGTATTGCAAAGAGGCGTCAGGTAATGGAAATCATATAGAGACTCCCTTCGACAGAGGACCTCAGCCCGGACTATAGGATTAGCCATTCCCATGGGCACCGTCTATGTAGCTAGGGCCTCTAGGTCTACACAGCACGGCGGCCAGGTTCAGGGCAGCGTGGCCACGGTCAAATGGCCTGGTCTTCTGCTCGACAGCCAGATTGCGTAGATGCTCATGCGTGGACACACCACGTGAGAGCAACCAGCAGTGGTATGTCAGCAGCGTCGTAGAGTAGCTCCCCACAACAGGCGTGTAGATGACGAGAGCAAAACTCTCCCGGGCATTGCTAACTGCATGTTGCTGGACGACATGGACGACGCAGACTGCAAACATGTACCATGCAAGAAGAGAGCCAATAGCAATAAAGGCGAAAAAGTATCGATAGTTTCGGCGTCCAACACAGTTATTGAGCCAAACGCAGTGGTGATCAGAGTATTCGATGCAGCTGTCGCATATCCGACAATGAGAGGACCGAGGAGGCCGCCAGATGCGACACGTCTCGCAGTACTTTACCGTTATTTCTTGCTTGGTCGACCCTTTATTGGACGATATCTGCAACGTCTGCACGAGCACACTTGCTGGGGAGGGCGAAGGATAGGACCCTCGGAAATCATCCACCTGTAAAGCATGTAAATTGCGCGGCAGGGTGCCAGGATCGCTCACGCTCGCTCGAAAGAGTGAAGACAGACAAAGAAGTGCGAGGTAGCCCACAGTGATGGGGATTGCAGGAGATATGTGAGACCAAGCCCATGGCGCTGTAAACACAAAGAAGAGCACTATCGGCAGCACCACAGCGGCAGCTGTCAATACGACAATGGCAGCTTGCTTTGGCGATCGGAGGCTCCTATTTATAAACCTTCGCCTGCGAGGGGAGTCTCGGAAGTTTGCCATCCGTTGACAGCGTCATAGCACCAAGCTGTATGTTTTGACTGTGACGAAGACTTCTTTAGTCAGCGCTCCAATGGCCTCGTCAGCGGACGCTGCTGCTGTCCAACGCTGCTGCTTGGATGACATTCGTCGACTCAAAATCCCACGTGACCTCACCCTCAATCGCAACCTCTCCCTCTTAGTCGCAGAGACACACCCATACAGAGCTCGAGATGGCATCCGCGGCGACTAGGAAGCAAGCGAGTGGCGCATTCAAGGCTTGGGGAAAGCGAGACCCAGAGCTGTATGTGCTGCTCGGGACTATGAGCGGCATCTTTGGCGTCGCAGGATACTTCTTTGGACGCAAGGGAACGAATCTCGAGCCGGAGAAGAATGTGCTTGTGGCCGGAGGCAAGGAGGGTGAGAGGACGGGAGGAATGCCATGGGAATCGGACGCGACGAACTCGGGTGCCGATTTTAAATACAAATACCACCCAGGAGGAGATCCCAGAAATGCACCGAAGGAGGCTCCGAGCGCACTTCATACCGTGATAAAGAAAGGAGTCACCCTTCCAGCCGAGCTTCATGAGAAATTCAACAAAGCAGGGCAGTAGATAGGAAATTCTTTTCATTCATCAGCAGTCATCCAATTAATTGCGGTAAGGAAACCTGCCCTGGCATGTCCTCATTGCAACCGTAGCATACCCTCGTGTCCTCTCTATGTACGCGACGTGGCCTCGTGCTCCTTTGAATTCCATTCAGACGACGTGACCTACCAGCTTGCCTTTTGGACTCCCGTCAATAAGCCATCCAGTGCCTTCAATCGAAATTGGTAACGACACAAGCGAAATTCACTTAGGACACCTCTTCCTCGTCCAGTTTCCAGGCATCTGTTTTTCACTTGACCCATTCGTTGCTCACTCGGAAGGGCATTCAGTCGTAGCTGCGCCTGAAGACGAGTTCGCTGCGGCAGTGTTGTGTTTCGCACAACATGTCGCAGAGCCTGCCTTAGGGGTTCTGCTTCTTTGGCCGCCAGTCGCTTTCGCATGTCCCTCAACACTCTTGCATTTATGTAGGACATGGTTGCGGAAGAGAATACACGAAACAAGGCTGAATTTGAATCTACCAGACCAGATCGGAGAAATGCGTTGGATAACTTAAAATAACACTTCCTATTGGCTTACTTGGCATACTGCGGGAGACATATCTGTCTATTCTTGGGATACTTGGAGGACGGAGTGGGTTCTGATTGCCATAAACAAGAGAAGAGAACAAGTTCGTTTAACTTATCGGGGTGGCAGACTCCATTTTGAAGGGACGGGAGAGTCGGAGACTTTGGAATGAGTCCAAGCATTGCAGAGCAGATGAGCCTAGATGAACAAGCCATCCTGCGCAAGCTACGCGTATTCTTTCACGCGTCAGTATTACCGACTGGACGAGTACGCGACAACCTATTGGAGAATGCATTGGAGCGAGTGATGAAAGATGTTGATACCAGCTCGGCTTTGTGTAATGCAAATGAGAGAGACATAAAGGAGTATATCAAAGCTGGCATGTATTCCTCAAGAACAAATGGACAGCAGAGCAAAGAACACAGCCTGCCTCTACCCATGTATGCCGGGCTTCATATCCTGGATACGCATCGAGATTTTGTTCCCCCTTACAATATATTTACCTGCAAAGGAGAAGGAGTTCCCACAGGGTGGCGAGCAATCCGACGGAATGCATACGTGGGCTGCTATAATAAAAGGGCTCTACTTCCGCGCCCCAAATGCTTCTGCTATTCGGGAATAGGCTGCCAAGAGAATTGCATAAACAGGGCGATGATGTACGAGTGTGATGATGTCAGCTGCAATATGTTGTCTTGCAGTAATCGCGCTTTCCAGAGGCTCACTGCAGCAGAAAACGCTGGTAATTCTTTTCGTATTGGTGTGGAAGTCCGCTGGACCGGAGACCGAGGGTATGGTTTGTTTGCCATGCGGGCCTATGCGCCTCAAGAAATAGTCTGTGAGTACAGAGGCGAAGTCATAACGCAAGAAGAATGCGAGCGACGCCTGCAGGGAGACGCCAAAAGCACCAACTTCTACTTCCTTGACTTCGACAACGGCCTCCTTTTGGATGGACTGCGGAAGGGCAGCTTGGCAAGGTACGCCAATCATTCCTGCTCACCCAATTGCAATATCGAGAAGTGGATAGTCGAAGGGGAGCCTCGCATCGGACTGTTTGCCGGGAAGAGAGGGATTGGTGTTGGGGAAGAAATAACATATGACTACAAGTTTGCGTGGTTTGAAGGCGCGGCGGAACAGAGGTGTTGTTGTGGTGCTAGAAATTGCAGTGGTATGATTGGGAGGAAGCCTCTGCCGAGTCGACTGGGACGCTTTGTCAGGGAACGCAATGTAAGGCGGAAAGGGAATGCGTTTAGTGGCAACGTCGAGAAATTGTCACACATGAGTGGCTCCCAGACGAACGCAGTGAAGCGCGCGGCACGCAAGCGACCAAAATTCCGAAACGTCGCCACTCGGACAAGCCAGAGACTCATGATTTAAATGTACATTATGGTTGGCTGCAAATCTTAGCTATTCGAGCTGAACGGGCAGCGTGGACACAAGCTCCACTTGCTCGTGGTCCGAAAAACGAAGTAGATATAAAATATCTTGTAAATCACCTGTATTAATTCTCGCGACCGCTCTCTCTTGTACTGCAGGTTTGGCCTGAAAAGCAATACCTAGCGATGCTTTCGACATCATAACAAGATCATTTGCTCCATCACCTACCGCCATCGCTTGATACAAGGGGATTCCTTCCAACTGCGCAATTAATTCCAGCAAGTCTCCCTTCCGCTGGCCATCCACTATTGGGCCCATGACTTCGCCAGTGAACTTGCCTTCAGTGGAAATTGCCAAGTCGTTGGCAAATGCGTAATCCAGCTGCAGTTCATTTTTGACGTGCTCAGCTATGGGCACGAAGCCGCCACTGACCACGGCTAACTTGAACCCGAGTCTTTTGAGCGCACGACAAAGCTCACGTGCTCCCTTTGAGAATGTTATCTTTCGTCTAACCTCCTCCATAATACTAGTGGGCTGGCCTCGTAAATACTTTACCCTTTGCCTGAAAGAACCTGCAAAGTCCGTTTCTCCCCGCATGGCGGCTTCAGTCACCTGTGCGACTCGGTCCCCAACGCCGGCAATTGCTGCAAGCTCATTGATGCACTCCTGTTGGATCAATGTGGAATCCATATCAAAAATAACAAGCCTCTTCTGCCGTCTGTACACCCCTGGTATTTGTACACAGATGTCTAAATCGTGCCGGAGTCCCATCTGGTAAAATTCTCGTCGTGCTTCCTGCAGGCTGATGCTCGTCTCCAAGCCCCAGACATAATCGACGCAGAAACGATCAACATGAAGCCTCATACTGAACTCAGAGACGACATCGTAATTGTCACGCAATTCAGCCCATTCCGTCTCAAATGCTTCAGGCGGTTGATTCACCAGAGATATTATGGTGATGGCGAGCGCAGTTGCCATGATTGGCTGCGATAAGGTTATGCGGGGTTTGGATGACACCAGGCGACCTCGACCAGTTCCACCAGGCAGCCATACAAAAGGGCTTTCTTTCACCAGCGACAATCCTCCGGTCTCTGTCAGGCGGATACGTGTCTTGCGAATGTGCAGCAGAAGGAGCAGACAGACTGCTCAATGAGTCGACCAACCTTACACTTACTTCGCTCGCTGCAAAGCTCGACATCCACTCCTCTGATATCAGCAAGGTGATTCCCAATGAGGATGGCATCTGGAGGGTAACTGAAACAGGCGCAGTGTTTTCGAGGAAGGACCATTCTACCTTGATGCAGCAGCTGGAAAGCAGCCTCGACAACACGGGCTACGTTGACATTGAGGATACCTGCAGAATGTACCAAGTCGGAGCACAGATTGTAGACCATCTCCTTGCAAGAAGGGAAGGTCAAACACTGCAAAGATATTTCTTCTCACAACCCTACATATCTAAAGAGGAATCGAAGTTCCGAGATGCATTATCAAGAATCGAAATGCAGGTTCTTAAAGGAATTGCACTAATTATAGGCCCACACCTGTTCATGATATTGCTAAAGAAATTGGAATCCACCCAGGAATGCAACACCGGCTGACTCAGGTTTCATTGAGTGGCCTGCAAGGTGTTTTCCAGGACGACAAATGGATTCCCACTTCCTATTTACTCCGGCTACAAAGCAATGTGAGCGAAAGACTCGCCAGTGAAAAGTACATGAGTATGCACCCCTCATTGCACATACTGACATAGCTCGAACTCATCTCCACTCAATTGGCATTGAAGATGCCGACTCGTATGTAGTAAAGAAATGCCTCAAATGCAAAGTATTACCAAATGGTTTGCTCAGCGAAGCTTACTACGCGGTTGTGGAAGACTCTGCGATTCAAATGCTGCTTAGTGCAGGTTGGGTGAATGTAGCGACAGCGTGTATTAAATTACCTGAAGAGGATATCATCGAGCTCACTAGGCTCCTCTGCAATGAGATTGAGACATCGGAGATACGAGCACTGCAATTCATCGTCCGCCCCGAGTTTTCTGCTCGTGTGTTGGCGCAGCAGCTTGAGCCTATCACACTACGAGCCGAAACTGACGCAAGCCAGAAGCAGAACAATTCCGAAGGCATTCGTCGAAGCGAAGTGGCGAAAGATATTCAAAACTCTCATGAAATCCCTCAATCTCTGGCGAACTCTTTTGCAGGCTCGCTTTCGGAGACGTTGCGGAAACGATATCGGGTCGAATATCGTTCAAAGCTTAAGGTCTTTGAAAATGACGAGCGTGTTGGTAAACTACGCGAAGAACTATGCCAACAACTTTTGCACTTGAATTGCATGGACGAAGTAGATGATGTCAAGCTCCAACAGAAGCTGGGCGAGGAGCTAATAGAGCCTTTGAGGGGCCTAGGGGAGCGCATCCGCGCTGAAGTCAGCAAGTCCCGCGAGGAATTTGCCACTATGGAGCAACTGTTATGTTCAAGCAAAACGGACAAGCTCGAGGTGGTACAACTGAAGAGAATGACAAGTATTTTTGCAGACCTTGTTGGACATCCCACTGTTGTAGATTTGGAAAACCGTCAAGGAATACTTCTCGAAAGGATCTCAAAGCAGCTCGCCATGGCCATCCACCCTGCCCTTGTGCTGCACTTAACCGTTGTACTTCGGTTTGCCGCGGCTGCCAAGGGACATTGTGTACTCCAGTGTACTGGAAAATTGGTTCCGAAAATCTTAAAAGAAATTAAGTCGCGAGTTAGTTCTACTGAATACGTGTTACTTCAAAAACTCAAAGAAGCTGTGGTTTCTCGGAATGAGCAGACAGACGAGGTATTGGAAATCGTTCAATGTCTGAAATCGAATCCGATAAACAACGTGCGTTCCCGCCGAAAATAAGGTTTTTATTTCCAACCTCAGGGTCTAGTTTTTTGATTATAAATTTATAAAAACAAAAATATTAAAAAAAAAAGGCGCGATAATAAGTTTGATCACGCAATCTGCCGTCTAGGGTCCGCAATGCAGAAATTTCACAAATGGACAAGAGGATTGCGACATTCGACTCCAATATAAAGACCACATCCTTGGAAAGTTGCATTATATTTTCCTATTGATAGACAACCCTTCATTTCGCAGCAATGTCAAGTTCTAGTGGAAACACGACAGATACATTGTCTGACTCTACATATTCCTCAGCCCCGAGCAGCCCGCCAGACTCTACCACGGAACTGCTCTTCATAGCATCACATCTTGAATCCCTTAATGATCTTTTTCAAGGACTCAAGCCCCAAGAGATATTGAAATGGTGCCTTCTCACTCTTCCAGACCTGTATCAGACGACAGCGTTTGGCCTCACAGGGCTTGTTATTCTTGACATGCTATCGAAGGCGGACGTGAGCCACGAAAGTCAAGCAGCACCGCTCATATTCCTGGATACTCTACATCATTTCCCTGAGACTTACGATCTGGTTAAGCGCGTACGAAAGCATTACACAAACACCCCTTTGCATATATACACCCCAGAAGGAGTCGATTCTGAAAAGCTTTTCACACAGAAGTACGGCGAAAAACTATGGATCACAAATGAAACTTTGTATGATTATTTGGTCAAAGTTGAGCCCTCTCAGCGCTCCTACAAGAACTTAAATGTGAAAGCTGTTCTGACTGGTCGAAGACGGAGTCAAGGTGGGAAACGAGGAGACTTGGAAATTATTGAGGTCGACGAGACCGGATTGGTGAAGATAAATCCGCTGGCAAATTGGTCCTTCACGGAAGTTCAGAGTTACGTTCACGAAAATCATGTTCCTTACAACACCCTCCTGGATCGAGGCTATCAATCTGTTGGTGACTGGCACAGTACGTCTCCTGTCGGAGAAGGCGAGAACGAGCGCGCAGGACGATGGAAAGGACAAGAAAAGACCGAATGCGGTCTGCATGAAAATAGCAGATTTGGCAGAGTAATGCTAGAAATGGAAAGCCAAAAACTGCCGGAGGGACTTGCATCTGCGTAAGTAGCGTTCCCATGCATCATGAACTGGATATCTTTGTGCATTTTGTAAATAGTTTATTATTTTCTAAGTCTACTTACCGTCTGTGATTCGCCATGTTTCGTAAGAAGAGACTAGCTAAGCAAGACCCAAAATTCCCTTCCAACTTACGAGAATTAGGCCTGGAAATCAATGATAACTCTCAGGTGCGTCAGATAGGGACTGATGAGCCTTTCGAGTTTAAAGTGTCAAACGATAAGAGATACAACGAATGCAGACGAGAGGCTTTTCAAGGTATGTAATCTGGAGATAAAGAAGTCGACTGATAATCTAGAATGCGTTCGAAATATCATTGACCACAGGCTGGAAGCATTGGGAGTACAGCAGATCAAAATTCCATTGAGAATCGCTGATGAGCAGCCTCACATCCCGATATGGGTTACACCAGACTACGAGACCAATCCAAATCTGCTGCTTCTCATAAATGATCGGACGAGTGATGGAGGCATGTGGTCTATGCGTGTCATTCAATCTGAAGATCTTAATGTATATTGTTTTTGAAGTTTTGCTGAGATAATAGGCTGGGTCTTACTGTGATTGCATTGAGTGGGCAATAGAGCAAGACTTTGCAATTATTGGCCTCAATATCGCACAGTGCGTGTGGGACGACTACACGAAGTGTGCGCGTACGCCCTTGTCGTATAGGACGGTCTATGATAAATCAGCCTCTTTGAAACATATGGTGGATGGGATGCACTCGCCCGAGAAACAAGTGGCATATATCATGGAGCACTTGGTGAAGCCATCAAAAGCAAAAAAAATTTCCATCATTGGTTTGAGCTCTATGGTCTTGTTCTAACACAGCCTCTCAAGATGGCTCTCTCGCAATCCTAGATTATCTTGCCCACTTTTTTGACGAATGGCAATTACGCTTATGCTGCATGATTTTTGGCCAGAGCAACCATACACTTTCCGACTTAAGCCATCCTGGGTTACGCTCGTTCATGGCAGCTCGAGTTGTAAACTTTTATATCAGCAACAAAGTTCCTGGTGACAGAGATGATGACCCCCGGTTTGGATGCGCCACGCTGTCGTCAGGAGAATCTGAACTGGTTGAATTCGTAATGACTCGACCAATGCCAATCATTTTCAAACTTATAGAAAATGCGCAGTCGAGTACGGGTTCCTTGGTGGATCCGCTGTACAACCCGCTGGACAACTAACAGAAGAGAGTTATTTCCCTCGAAGCTTTTGAGATTCTTTCCACAGTGCATCGTAAGTGTCACGGAGCTCTGCATACATGACATGCATCCTTTTGAGCTCCTCCTCTAAATCCCGAGTGCTTGTCGATAATGGAGGCCCACTCTGAGGGGCATCAGACCGCTGAAATGCCTGCTGTGCTAAGTCGATGTCATCAATGTCGAGCCCGCAGTAACCAACCTCCCCTGCGTCTTCCAGTTTTAGCCAAATTTCGTGGTGATCCATGTCAGAGGCCAGAGTCTGAATGCGTTTTAGTGAAGGTAGCTGTTCTTGTACTTGTGCTTTCCTTTCCAAAAGGCCATCCGGTTTCATTAGTAGTTTCAGAGAAATAATAGATGGGTTAATTTGCTTCACAGTCCGCAAAATTTGTCTTGATGGAACATCCCACACCATTATGCGCCCATCCATGGTCGCAGACACAAGAAGGCTCGCATCATAGTTCAAGCATAGGTGTACTACAGGGCTTTTATTCCCTTTGAATGAATTACTCTCCTCGCGCCCCGAACTAATGACGGATCCCTCGCCACCGACTGCCCGGACTGGGTCGCCAGAATAGAGATCTGCACAAGCAATCAGGCCATCTTCACAGCCAACGTATACAGCACGTTCACATTGGTCAACCGCCATTGCGGTGAGAGGCGAAGGAAACAAGAGAGTGGTGAGCAGATCGTCTCTTTGTCGAATGCAGACTGTGCCATCAGAGGACGCAGTGTAATTTCTATGTCCTAACCCCCATGCAACACAGGCTATACGTTTCGAGTGTTGACGATGCGTATGTACTGGCTGGATCTCCTCGGATCCACAATCAGTCCTGATCAGATCTGTCAAGTTCCACACCATAGCAACCGCGTCTTCACCACCCGTCAGAACTTGTGACTCGTTCCACGAGAATTCTATAGAACTCACGGACGAGTAATGAGCTTCCTTTGCAAAAATTAAATTCCCTGAAGCTATTTCCCAGAGATACAGCCTTCCACTTTGAGTTCCGCCAACCAACCATGTATCAGTCACAGCAATGCATCTCAATTTTTCTGGTACAATCCACCTTTGAGATGCAGCTTCGGACTTCCAGCGGTACACGTTTATAATCGCTTTGTCATATTGGGCGACAAAAACTCGTTCCGAATTTATTGCTAAACCATTTTGGGAAGTGGCCGACTGCTTAAAGGTTGCTACTGGAGAAGAGGTGTGTAGATCATAGACATAAACATTCGTATCGTCAGCTTCCTTGGTGGGCTGGCCTGTGAAGATTACAAGCTCCGTAAGCATCAACTTCTGCAAATTTTAAAACGAACGTTACCCGCGTCCCCAACGATCAAACTCACCACCACAAGAAACTCACGATACCAAATATCAGAGAGAGGAACTGTGTAGAAGGAGGCAAAAGAGCGTAAAGCATGTATAACGACCTATTTATGTACATAAAAGACTTTTTAACCTGGCTTTGGGGATCAGTTTTCAAGATGCACCACGTGGAGCTAGTCGACGAGAGAAATAACCATCCTTATTACATCTTGCGTACATTAGGCACTCGAATCTATTGACGACATACCTCCCAACAATTATTTTCATCCACAATTTATCCTGTCAAAGCTCCATTTGATGAATTTGGGTCGTTCTCCACGTGCGTGTAACAGGAGGCACAAATCACGATATATTGCATGTTTTAAAATCCGATGTATGCACACAATGCTTTGCATCTTCCACTGGTAAAGAGATACTGGACTTCAATCGACTGACCGTCAGTTACCAGATTTGCAATCTTTACTGTTAGCCCAGCTTGAACGTTTTTTAAAACCTTTTGTCGGTCAAAGGTTCGAGGCAGATACACTACTAGTCTCGTTCCAATCCGGCTGGAAGCTTCGATGATCTCATACCTGGCCAAGTTTAGTACACGTCATATTTGTAGACGTACAAAGGGTAAGGATCCAAATCATCATAATTTCTATACTCTGGTCCGCCCCATGGAGGGCTGAAGAAGAGAACATCTATGTCGTAAGTCTCTTTCCAATCTGTAAATTCGAAGAAGTCACGATTGAGAAAGACGATTCGATCGCTGACTTCGTATATCGCTGCATTATGTCGTGCGCATTTCAGGGCGATAGAGCTCCAGTCTACTGCTACCACTTTCACTCAATGCACTTCCTTTTTAACTTACCTTGCTCGAAATCTTTGGCAAAATGCACCGTGTTTCCCGCGACACCGCAAAAAGCGTCCATTATGATCTTTGCATGCGGAAATAGTTCCAAGATGTGCTTCGAAATGGCACTCATAAGTCTTCTGTCAAATAGCCACTTACATTGCCACGCATTCTGGAGTTACCGCATACCACCCGTCCTTATGGATCCACACTCCCTGATCAAACCTTGAAAAGTAGCGATAACGCTGATGCCAGTATCTGCATTTAGCTCTTCATTCGATGCAGCGTCTACTTTTTTAAAGCTTGTGGTATGGACTTGCCGTTGAATTTTACTTTCTCTGCTGGACTACTCCCATTCTCGATCTCTTCATCTGAGCGTTTGTGATTCATTCATAAGATCGGCACAAAGGAGAGTTCGGAGAAATATATAACAATGAAGCGAGTGCAATAGGCTAGTAGAGGATATTTGTTACATATTTGTGTCCCCACTAGCATCGATGTTCTGCCGCGCCAGAATCGTTGACGTCCATAAACTCCCCGTTGCTGCAGGTTATCGGACAGCTATCCGTCCGAGTGTCAAATAAGAGAGATTCCACGCAACGCCCATCACATAAGTACAACTAGCTGGTTATCTCACACAACGCTGCACCCAGCGCTCACCCGCTATCGAGTCAAATATCGCCACTTCGCTTCAGAAGCCCTGTAACAAACCCGCCCGCCTCTTGCTGAGTGGCGCCGTGGACCATGGCCTCGCTCGAAGAAGATACAAACACGTTCGCTCAGGAGACGGAGCGGCTTGGTTTGGATCCCACAGAGGAAATCTCGCCAGCTGAGGAAACTACTGGACTGCTGGCAAACAACAAGAGTGAGTTCGAACATCTACCGGCCTGGCGCCGTCCTTCGTCATTTTGGCTGATGCCTATACTAGTGGCAATGTCGCTAGCCATGGGCGCGGTCTTATCTCCGACATTCAATCTAGTAATCTCACTTGTTTGTCGACGGCACTTTGCACAAAGGGAAAGAATGAATCCAGATCTGCCCATTCTCCCTGTGCTTATTGGTGAAGAAAATCGGCAGTGTCAAAGCCCTGAAATCATGGCGCTTGTATCTAGATGGGTGCTTCTTCTTACTGTTTCGGCTGCCATTTGTAGCGCGATCATATCACCTAAAATCGGCGCCTTATCCGATAGATTTGGAAGGACGAAGCTGTTGGTCGTGACTAGCATCGGACTTATACTCGATGACGTTGCTATGATACTTTCCATGTGGTACCCAGATATCCTTGGATTGGAAGTCATTATAGCTGGAAGCATCGTAGCAGGATGCTTTGGTTCATTCACTGCAGTACTGGCACTCGCAAACAGCTATGCAACTGATTGCACCGCTCCAGAAAGGAGAAATGTGATTTTTGGATATAATTTCGGGTGTTTCTTTCTTGGGATGGCGATAGGCCCATCTCTGGGTGGGTTGCTTGTAAAACTGACCAACAACCTACTTAGCGCATTTTACGCAGTACTTGGTGTACACATATCTTTCTTCCTTTACATGGCTTTTGTTGTACCCGAGTCCTTGGCCCCTAGTCGGATGCGGCTCAATCGGGAACAAAATCTGCTGAACCCGAAAACTCTGAAACAGAACCTCAATTTTATTGCACCTCTACGGATACTTCTACCTGACGATCGGCTGGTTCGGAGAAATCTGCTACTCCTTGCAATTATTGATGCGATTATGATGGGATTTGCCTCCAGTGCGGGTTTGGTGATCATTTTGTATGCAGAGCAGCAGTTTGGCTGGGGTACGGCGGACACGGGCTTCTTCTTGAGTGCTATTGGAAGCGGCAGGGTTGTCGTTCTCCTCATAATTCTACCTGTGCTTACCAGGATCTTTGGCCAGAAGAAAAGAAATGCGCATACGGGTATCAACCGATTTGAGATCACTCTTGTACGGATAGGACTGGTCATGGAAATTTGCGCTTTCGTTGCGTTCGCATTGGCCAGGAATGGAACTCTTTATTATGCAGTTGCTGTGTTGATGGCTTTTGGAGGTCTCGTGACGCCAAATCTGGTATCAGGTCTCACAAAGACAATTCCCAAGGAGCATGTTGGACAACTGCTCGGAGCAGTAGCTCTCGCACATGGAGCGGCCCGGGTCATCGCGCCGACGAT
>JAABUZ0100007370.1_pt1 | contig 13290 bp, 16 predicted proteins | sample 5562091 | NCBI WGS metagenome assembly JAABUZ01 (sample SAMN12813069, study PRJNA571459) | rock metagenome | isolation source: Antarctica rocks | place: Antarctica: Victoria Land, Linnaeus Terrace sud | collected 2015-12-21 | reverse complement strand
CGATGAGCGGTGGATCCCCAACGATCGTCGCGAGCCGCCGCAGCAACCCGACGTATGCGCGGACCTCCAGCTCGGTTACGTACTGACGGAACTTGGGCCGCAACAACACGCGCTCGAGCTCCAGCAACAGCGCGGGCGAGACAACGAGTTCAAAGCCACCCCGGAGCCAGTTTTGAACCAGCACCCGCGGCGCGCCCGTCGCGGAGATCAAACCGGCGATAAGTACGCCGGGATCGAAAACCGCCCGCTCTATAGCCGGCCCTGATGCAGTTCCTCATACGCCATATCGAGCGCCTCAGTCTCACTAAGCGACGACCGAGCGGCTACCTTCTCAAGCAACTCAAGCCCGAGGTACGCGCGTAAGGCTTCTTCTACAACCTGATAATCACGTTTTCCCGAGCGCGCAGCAGCCACGCGCATCGTTCTGAGCACGTCGTCCTCCAGATAGACGGTCGTCTTTCGCTTCACAAGTTCATTTTAACAGAAAGATTGCTTTCGTTCAAAGTGTCGTCTGTGTAGTCCGCTTTGTCGAAGGGTTTTCATCGGAAATTTGGCGCCAAGGCGTCATGGCGCTTCGGCCATCGTAGTTCGACAAAAATTTTGGCGGACGAGCTTCTCGGCGCTATGGCGCCACGGCGCTGAGGCGCCTTGACGCTCCGGCGCCTTGGCGCCTACTATAGAATGCTGAAATCGATAGCGCTGACGGCAATGAAGGGCGGCGTCGGCAAAACGACTCTCGCGGGACACCTTGCCGTTGCTGCAATGCGTGCCGGTGAAACCGTCGCGATCGTCGACACCGACCCGCAAGCATCGGCAGCTGCGTGGGCTCGGGTGCGAAATGGCGGCTCGCCCGACGTCGTGCCAGTTCCGGTCCAGAGGCTCGCCCAAGCGTTAGCGGCAGCGGCCGACGACTACACGGTCGTTATCGTCGATACCGCACCGCGCGCCTCGACAGAAGCTGCTACTGTGTGCGGCGCTGTCGACGTGGCGGTCATCCCGACTCGACCTTCAGCGGTCGACCTGGAAACCTTGGAGCAGAGTGTGCGGATCGTCCAGGCTGCCAATTGCGAAGGGCTTATCGTCTTGAACGCATGCCCGGCTCGTGCACCTGAAATCGCGGAGGCGCGCGGTTACGCCGTATCGTTGGGGCTGTCCGTCGCAGTGGTCGCGATCGGCGAACGCCGGCCATTCGCTCGCGCATTTGCTGAAGGTGCCGGCATCGCGGAACGTGAGCGCGGTCCCGCCGCGGATGAGGTGGCCGCGCTGTGGAGCGAGGTCGCAACTCACCTTGGCATTGCGCCGCGCACGAAAAAACTTGCGAACGTAACGGCGTGAGCAAACCGACGAAACTGCTCTCATTCGCCCGGACAAGCGGCCGGGGAGCGTTACAACTGGAATCCGAGCGTGCCGAAGAAGCAACGGTACCGCCGCCGGAGTCGGAAACTGAAACTAGTCTGACGAAAAATGCGGTCGCATCGACGGTTGGAGCGCAGAAGAAGAACCGCGTAGCAACTAACCTGCGACTGACTCGCGACCAGTGGCGGCGCGTTCACGAACTCGCGTTGGACGAAGAGACAACGGTGCAAAAACTCGCCATCCGCGGACTGTCGCGGCTCTTCGAAGAGCGAGGACTGCCTCGTCTTAATACGATAGCAATGTACGCTATTGACGTATACGCTATCAACGTATACGATGAGACCAAGAACGTAGTGCCGGACTATCAGGACGACGACTTTGAGTGGACCATTGCAAAAAGTGACGCTCGAATGCGGCGTAGTGGCTTCGATTTCCACGCTGCCAAACGCATATTTCAGTCCGCTCGATTTGTCGAACGCTACGACGAAGTGCATTCCACAGATCAGGAAGACCACATCATCGCCACAGGGATGCTCGGTCCCGTTTACATTAGCGTCGTCTATGTCGAGCGCGGAACGCGGAAGCGCATCATCAGCGCCTTTGAAGCCGACGACGATGACAATCACGGGCTACATGGTGACATATGCCATCATCGAATGAGAAGAACGACCCGCACATCGATTGGTCGCGGTTTGGCAAGAAAACGCGCGATCAAATCAATGCGGAAGCCGCCGACGAAAAAACGAAGCTCGGACTCACCGGGCGCCGCAAGCGCGTTGTCGCGCATATAAACGGCAACCAGTACGAAATCCAAACACCGGATGTTCGAGGAATCCGCGAACACCTGAAGCTAACGCAAGAATCGTTTGCGGCTCGTTTCAACTTGAGCTTGCGAACCGTTCAACAATGGGAACAGCGACGTGCAACGCCTGATATGCCGGCCCGCATTCTGCTGAAAGCGATCGAACAAGCTCCGGATGTCATTGCCGCGGCGGCATTGGCTGTCGAGCGTGACTTAGCAGCGGCGCGACGCTAGGACCATAACGCGTGCTCAGACGTCGCGATCGACGATCAACGAAAAAGACACCGCTCTAATGCGTTTTATGGGCGCGCTGGCATGTCGGCGAGTACACTCGATTGATTGCGCCTCGCAAGTGTCGGTGCATTAATGCCGGCGCACGGCGCGCGGACTCGAAAGCGTAATAAGCCCTGCGAAGACGGTCAAGCTTTCGACTCAATGCACATTGAACGGCCGCAGTACGGTGAAACGGTCGTGTTCCGCATGACCGCCGGATCTTCGCCACTTTTTGAAGCGGCGGCACGCGACTGGTGGACTACGCCCGCGCAACTGTCGCTTCTAACGCCGGAAACTACGCAACAGCGTCGCGAACGGGAGATCGAAAGCTTTAGCGCTGCGGCGTTGGCTTCTGCATGTGGTGGCGACGCTTACCCTCCGGAGCTCGAGGTCGCAATCAAGAGCAGCGCGGAGGCAAAACGCTCCACGAGCGCCGAGCCGCGGCCTCCGCGTCGGCTAAGTTCTCCGGCCGTACGTGGGACGCGCGTCACGATCGCAACGACGTTGGGGCGGCGTGCCATCGCATTCGCGCTTGCCGGCGCGACTGAGCTTGGCGAACGTTGGACGGATGAAACGGAACGCCCGGTCGTCATGCGCGATGGACGGAACGTCGCGGAGGTGGTCCTGGTGCGACCGCTCGGCATGCTGAAGCGTAAGCTGTCGAACGTGAGCGCGCTGAGCTCGTTGAGGCGCATCGCCGCTGGCGCAAAATCGATCAAGTCACGCTAGATTTGCTCGTGAACAAGGTTGTGGACAACGAACCCGATGAGCGCGGCTGGTGGTACGCATCGTACGATCAGATGCTCGATGCACGCGGCATTGAAAAGAAACGAAAAACGGAGAAGCGCGAAGGTCGTGCCGATATCGGCGCGACCTACACGGCTGGTCACCGTGGCGACGATCGGGAAGAACAACATCAGAGCGTCCTGCGTGTAGTAAATATGGGCGCTCTTGTTGGGATCAAGCCGCGCGGACGTCGCGGAATGATTCCACCGACGATCGAGGATCACGGCTTCGAATACGACTTCATCAGCGGGGTCGCAACCGGCGTCTGGTATGAGCTTGGCGCATGGGTCGATGCGTTGGCCCTGCGAAGCGACCCACGCATTCCAGCAGTCACGCTGACCTATGATCCGTATCGGGAAGTCTTAGAAAGCCGCCTTGCCCGCCTTCTAACGATTCTGCTTGCGCATCAGCCGAGCGGTACGGTGAAGCTGTCTATCGGCGAACTCGTGCGTGAGATTCGCGCGCCCCTTCGGCGGCGCGAACGTTGGTCGCCAAATCCTACGTTTTCATAAAGCCTTGGATAGCATTCAACGCGATCGAATCATCGGTGCTTGGAAGCTTGACCCCAGCCTTGAACAGTTTCCATTGCCCGCTCGAAGCTTTGTCGACGACTGGATGAGCCGTAAACTGGTTGTGTATCGGAGCACCGCGGTTCTCACAACGAATGCTGTCCCCGACGCTATCGTGTGAGAACAGCGGTTTCCCCGACGTTATCGTGTGAGAACCCCGACGCTATCGTGTGAGAACGCTTGCGTAGCCTTGTCGGGCGTCGGATAATCGTCGCAATGATCGATTAAAAAATCGAAACGCCGCCGGTTGGGAACCGGCGGCGTGTACTCTGAGGCTCGTCCCTCTCACCTCTCGTCCGCGTCCGCCCTGAACAAGTAGGCGCGACGATGGTATCCGCTTCGCTTTCAACGCGCTGCTCGTCCTGCGCTCTCGGCACCGCTGCACATGTCAGGCTCCGGTGGGCTCTACGTCGCATTCGCGTGGAAAAGATCCAGAGCGTTGACCGTGACGCACTTGTTTTTCCGACGAACAGCGCGTTCAGACTTGCAACTAGGCCGGTGACTTCCGCGTTCGCCCGGCCTTTGCACGCCGCTCGACCCAATCGATTGGCACTGGAGCGCCAATGACATTGAGATTCCCGGGCTCGACGGCTTCCATAAAAATCACAAGATCTAACGCGTCCGAACGAGCGCTCGGAACGACTAGTCCGTCGCATCCGAGGAACGCGGCAGCATCCCCGATTTCCGCTGTACGCTCGTAGAGACGTTCGGCATAACGTGCGCGATCGACGCCTAGCCTAACAAGCGCGTCAATCGACTCGATGTGCATCACGGAAGATAGGCGCACGTCAAGCTCATAACACGCGTGATGCATCTTCGACGGGAATACAGGCTGAAGGTTTAAAAAATATTCGATTTCAGCGATGGCGCCTTCAGCACCGAGTGACGTATACAAAACGTCGACAGCGCCAAGGTCCCATCGTCCGCCGGCGCGTGAAGGGTCCAGAGGCATACGCTTTTCGTGAACCGCCCGCCATACTCGGTCGTGAAATGCAGTCCTACGCTTTAAGTCGAGCGCCTCAAGAAGATCTGGATCACGAAGGCGCCGACGATCGGCCATATTTTAGATGTAGACTCCAGCGTCGAGACGGTCGATTACCGCGAGAACTTCCCTCATGCGATCCTGAACTATGAGATCGATTGGGCGCTCGTGGTCAAGCATTGCATGGCGTGCATTAAGCCAAAGCCGCGTCTCGTCAGCGGTGTAGAAATCTGATAGGCGAACAACAACGTACCGAAGATCGGCAATGATGGTTTGAACATCGATCGTCGGGCTCGCTGACCCGGCGGTCCAACGCGAAACGGTAGCCGGCGAAACACGCATGATGTTCGCAATGTCACGACCTCGGAGTCCGCCTCGCTCCTTCAGATCAGTGATCTGCTCGGCAACCGCGTTGCCCATTATTTGCGCCTCCTCTGAATACCTATGGGTGCCGAGATACGCGGAAGCGGTGCTCGAGAACGTTCCACCAACATTCCTGACTCTTGCAGATCAGTAAAAACGCCGTAGAATTTTTCGATACGCTTCACCCGTTCATCGATTTTGGCTTTCAGTTGCTCGTCCGTGATCTTCAGCCGTCCGATTTCTCTAGCTTTCCGCTCTATTTGAGCCAAATCGAAATTCAGGAAGTGCTCCGCTCTACGCAGATTCGGGATGTTCGCGAGATTCTCTAACGGAAGTCGCCGTTGTCGAAGGTAATGCGCTTTGGGCTTGTCCCAGGTGTCATCAACGCCGCGTGGACAGCATGATCGATCGGCACAGGCGATAGCCCGGCGTCCTCCAGGTGCAGCGACGACGAGGTCGTACTCCGGCCGAGACAGCTGCCAATCCAGAGCCGGCACAAGAGCGCGTACCGCCTGGCTGCCGCCGCGTCCGTTTTGCCGTTTGGGCTCACTGCGGCTCGGAGCGGTAAAGCGCTCGTGTTGCGTCACCCCGTGCGCGATACCACCAGCGGCGCCGAACGCAAGCAGGGCTAGGGCTGGCAAGCCGGCGACGCCATCGACAATGATTGGCGTTTTCAGCGTGAGGAAGTCGTACGCCGTCTCGATGAAACGCCGCACCACAGCTGCACTCGAGTTGATCCCAAACGGCGAGACGTGAAGCCAGAGGTGTTGCGCCGGGATATTCGCCAGCCGCTGTATTACATATGCGCGCTGCGTTGGATCGCGGAGCGCCGTATGGGCGATCGACAGATGATAGTCGATGGGAATTTCAGGGCCACCTTCGCGATCCAGCGCGTCGCGCAGGCGTTCGCAAGCAATGACATTTGCATCGAAACGGCCATCGGTGACGTTTTCCAGGTAATGCGTCGGACTGAGAACGGCGTCGAATTCATGCTCGATGACGAAGCGTGCGATGGAGTGTGCGAAGTCGCGCCTCGTGATATCGGACCGTTTCAAAGGTCGACCTTCAGCAGCCCATGGTACGTTGCTGGCGTTTGTCTTATAGCGCCACGGATGGACGAGATCGATTACCCCAGTATCCAGCACGGTTTCACGGTGGGCCGCGCGCAGCGCTGCAAGCAAGTCCCCCTGCTGAGGAACCAGGGCGGCACGCACTACCACGCGGTCAACTGGAAAGCGTCCAGCAGCCAGTAATTCATCCCTCTGGCGATGGTCGTATCCAATGCGTACGAACTGCGCTATCGGATATTGGCTGGGCACCAGAAGATTCACGACATTTATGGGCACCTCCGATTTCAAGGATACCACGTCGTGAAACACAAATGCAACTTCGTTAGGTTGTCCCGCTCCGCGACGCTGCTAAACCGTGCCCGCTAAGAGATGATGATCGGTCACATGGTACACCCTTACGTGGATCTGATTTCTGAGGCGCCGGGGGACGTCACTGGCCCTTGCGGACCTCGCTGAAGACGCAAAACGCTCGCCCGCGCGGCCAAGGCCCGCGCCACGGTCGACGCCTACGCAAGCGACGTCGCAGACTTCGTACGGTTCTGCGTGTGCATGGGCTTGCGGCGCTGCCGGCCGAGCCGCAGACCGTGGGGCGGTACGTCGCCGCGCTCGCGACCACGGGGCCCGCGATTCCGCGCCTGCGCCGCGATCGTGGCGGCGCCGCGACGGTCGATTCGCGACCGGCCATCGCGTTCGCGGTCGGTGAATCATGGTCCAGGAGCCGATGGCGTTGCGCGATGGTGACGAGGCGACGGATGAACGACGATGCGGTGGCAGAGACGGGCCGATGCCGCGCATTGTAGCTTCTGGCTTATGTTTCGGTGCCTACGTGGCTCGTCACCGGCTTGCTCGACCGCGATTCGCATATTGTCTCGCTCGTTCACTAAAGATGCGCTGATGCGGGCTACACCGATTCATCGCTGACTCGGGTGAGTGTCTAAGGTGTTGTCGCCGCAATCTCGTCTTCGGCGAGCATTTCGCTATGGGTCTCTTGAATCGCCTCAAAGATCGCTTGAGGATCGGCCGGCTTCGCCATTGAAGCGGCTTCATGATCGACTCGGTTCGCCAGTTGCGGGTTGTCACGACGTTGGTCTTCTACTAGTTCGATGAGCTTTGCAACTTTTAGTTCGCTCACCATTGCGAGTTCAAGTGTCAATTTGGGCGCGGTGCTCCGCGAGCCGATTTTCGCGCCGTTGTGACGTAGGAATAAGGACCGTCATAAAAAGTGCCGCCGCCGCGACGAGGCCCTGCAATACGGAAATGGGGCGGGGTCGAATGGCTGATGGTGGACGCGCTCCAGCAGAACGTTCGCGGCGATCCAGAACGCCATAATGACGGCGATAACGCCGGCAGAGGCCGGACGCCCAAGCCGCTCAATCAGCCTTTCAATCGTTCGCTGATAGAGAGAGGCCTGGCGATCGTGGTCTGCGTGCAGCTCGGCGATGCTGCGAACCGTATCCTCAATATGTGCAGGTAGAATGGGCGTTTCGGAATTCACTATTGCTCTTTCATCGCATCGACAAAGTGCACATCGGGTCTAGCGCGCAGGTGGGCGCACTGACGTAGCGTCCGGATCAAGAACATCTAAACGTTCGTGCTGTAACGCGATTTCGGAATGCTGCTGTTCCGTGACGCGGCGCTTTGAAATCACGACCTCTTCGACGACCCGCACGTGTTTGACGATTTCAACATCCTCAGCGTGGAGCAGTACGGAATACTGCTCGGGCTCAACGCCAAGCATTTCTGTTCCATCGCCCGACTCGTAGTCGATTTGCAACTCTTCATGCGGGACGTCGACTTCAAAGGTCTTGCGAACCGTCACCGTACGCCGGGTGCCAATTGCGAGCCGCCCTCGTACGCTCCGCCTCAAGACCCGGGGCCGTTCGGCATGCAGCTGTATGCGCTGGCCCTCTATGATAAGCGGATTCTCAAAGAATCTTCTCATTATACGGCGCGCGCGCTCCAGCGTCGCCGCTCTTATCCACGGCGGCTCCTCCGAAGGCCTGCGCCGGTCGACTTCAGAGTTTCGATCAACGTCTTGTCCTTGGGGTGATCGTTAAACAACGTTTCGACTGCGTGCTCGACAATTGCGCTCCGGCTTACCTCCGCATGATAAGCAAGACGAGAGAGGCGCGCAACGAAACTGGCGCGGAGCGTATGGCTAACGCCTTTGTGGGTAACTGCCGCCACGACTGTCCTTCGGTCTCAAAGCCGGGTGAAAGAGCCCCGCCGCGCGTGCGCGCGGCGGGGCCTTGAGTATCTGTGCCGGTTAGCGCTTCGGTGGGATGGTCGTATCGTTTTTGTCGACGACCAGTTCTTCGTGACGGATTGTTTCTGACACGTGCTCGGTATTGGAGACTGCGCGTTTGCCGATTTCGACTTCCTCGGTGACGACTGTCTGCTTCCCGACCTTCACCTCTTCACGCGAGAGCGGAACGGTAATCGTCTTGCCTTCACCAATCGTGCCGCCGACGGCTCCGCCGGTCACGGGATGCCGCTCGATCACGAGTTCATCATGTGAAACCGGTACGTCGATCGATTGCTGCTCGGTAACGACTTCTTTGCGAATACGCGCAGCACCACTGGCCACGCGGACCTTATCGATCGCTAAACGTTCCGCTCTGAGTTTGAGCGTTTGATCTTTCACGTCGCCGTCGCGATCCATCCGAGTGCCCGCCGCCGCGGCTGCCGCACCGAGCACTGCTCCGCCCGCGGGCATCGCGCTTCCGGTCCGACCGACCGATCCAAGATCGGCGCCGTTACGTTGCAGGATGGCAGTGGCTTCCGATGAACGCGCATCGGCTTTGCCCGTGACGAGCGCGCCGCCGCGCGCGACGCCATCCTCGAAGTAATGCGCATCGGCATCACAGTCAACCGCGAAAGCGCTTGGCGTCGTTCGTAATGCGCAAGCGACTCAAAATGGAATCGCGTCGGCTTTCGTAACGGCGATCGCGCACGGCCGATTCTTCAATCGTACGGACTCGACGCGATTCCAGCTTAAATGTTCGAGGGGGTCCCACCGCGATATGTGCGCCCCCGGACGTCCTTGTTGATTCGGCGCGTTGCGTGCCCAAGCCTTAAGCGCTTCGCGGGCCGCCGAGCGTGGTAGCCATTCGTATTCTCATGTTCGGCAACGTGCGTCGCGAAGGCGGCTTCAAGATCGTTGAAGCGCGGCAACCATGCAGCGTCCTTCACTGGAAGTCGCTCCAACTCCCGAACGATGACGATAGCAAGGACGCTGGACGGGTCGGTATGGCGATACAGCGCCATGGTGGCGACCGCCGGCGTTCCCGCAGCGTTCAGCGTTTCGACGACATGATGCATCCGAAGCGCCGCTTTGCACTGCTCGAAGGCATCCGCGCACGCCGCTGCACCGTTCGCGCGCCGCACGCGCTCGAGCAACAGAGAAATCCGGCGATGACTGTCCTCGAACGACTGACCGCTTGCGAGCGACGTATCGGGCGCGTCGCGACGAAGCGGAGACGCCGCGGAAACTTGGGTGGAAGTCGCCGCAAACGTACCGGCTAGGAGCGCGGCGGCCTTGCGACGAGAAACGATAAGTGGATTTGCCAATCGATGCTCCTAGCTGAAGTCAGCACATGACATCAAAACTATGCGACGTGTAAACCGGGCTTTCCGCTGTTCGACCGGCGCGTGGATGCGTTATGGTCCTAGCAACGCGTTGCTAAGTCGCGCTCAACAGCCGATGCGGCCGCGGCAATGTCGATTGCCTTCAACAGAATTCGAGCCGGCATATCTGGCGTTGCACGTTGCTGCTCCCATTGTTGGACGGTTCGTAGTCTCAAGTTAAAACAAGCCGTGGCAGCGGACGATTTTTAACGGATACTTCAGGGTAACCGCCCGAAATACGAATCACAGCCGACGTCTTGAAGTCCTCCAACGGCCACCTTAAGAGGCGAGGTGTCTCGAAACCCGTTTTTGGGATGCAAAGTCGCCCAGAAATGAAGGCGTGATCGTGTTGCTAGCGATGATCCGTTCGGCATGCATGACAGCGCCATACGAGTCGTCGCGCAAGGCGTGCGGCTTTAGCCTGAGCCGTTGCGTCGTCGCGCCAGCGTGACGGTGGCCACCACGGCGGCGATCGCGGTCGCGGCGGCGGCCGTTTTGACGTGGTCGGGCGGCGGCGGCGGCAAAGAAATGACGCCGCGCTCGTCCGCGATCGCCGGCTGTGCGACGTAACGTCCATGGCGTGGTGGCCGTAGACGCCGCGCGAAGTCCGTTAGCGCCGTCGCGACATGCGCCCCGCTTATCGGCGGCCCGTGGCCCGCGCTCACCGTCGTCGGCCGCAGTTCGGCCATATGCTCGACGCTCGACTGCGCCGCGCCCCAGTCGGTCGTAAACGGCGCGGGCGGCCGGCGAAACTCTGCTTTCTGCACAACCATCCCAAGCGGCGAGTCCTGGTTCACCGTCGCCAACGCGTCGCCGGCAAGCAACGTGCGATCTGCCTCGCGCCACAGGCAGATATGGCCTGCGGTATGGCCCGGCGTGTGCACCGCGCGCCATCCCGGCAACGCAGGGACGGTCTCATCCATGGGGAGCGCGCGGACGCGGTCGCCGAAATCGTAGCCGCGATCCGGAAACGTGCGGGCCATCTGCGCGAGCACACCGCCCACCGTCGGGTCCTTCGGCGGATAGTCGGATCTGCCGGTCAAGTACGGCATCTCAAGCAGATGCGCGTAGATCGGCACGTCCCAATCCCTCGCAAGTGCGAGTGCCGAGCCGGCGTGGTCGAAGTGTCCGTGCGTGAGAATAATCGCTTCGGGTCGAGCATTGCGGCCGTAACGCCGCTGCGCCGATCGACGAATCCACCCGGCGCAATTCGGCAGGCCGGTGTCGACGAGCACCCACGACTTGGCCGAAACGTCGATCAGATACGCATTGACGAAGACGATCTCAACCCGAGCAATGCCTGGCGCAATTTCGGTGGAAGAGAGGGCGGTCGCGGGTTTCGAAAGGCGTCTCGGAGAGCACACTGGACGTTTTCCGTTCGGTCTAAAGCAGAATGAAACGCCTGTACCCAAACGAAGCCGGCGCACGCACGGATGAAGCCGCGAACGCAGCACCTCTCGAAGTCTTCGTAACACCAGATGCTTACGGCTCACCTGCGCGAACTGGAGAGTGACGCGCTGATCTTGCGGGAGGTGACGGGCCTGCCGCCAGCGCCGGTGTACTATAGCCTCACGAGACGCGGCGAAGATCTGCGCGACGTGGTCCTCGCGCTCGAGGCATGGGGAACCGGTTGGGCAGTACGACAATCGCAGTCGGCCAAAGCCGTCCGCTGAAAAGCGCTGGCCCTGGGATGCAATGCCAGTCTCACTATGGACCCATTCCGGAAACTGAACGACCCGTAAAGCCGGCCGAATATAGCGCTATAAATCCGCGCTAAGCGGAGGTTCGTTCGAAGCGAATTGGGTCAACGCGTTGACTATAGCGTCGACGAAGGTTGCACCACCCCCGTGGCCGGCATCGTTGATTACGCAGAGCTGACTTGTGACCCAGCTCTTGGACAGGTGTCAGGCGGTCTCCAGCGGGCTGCTCACGTCGTAGCGGCCGTGGATGAGGACGCCGGGTATGCCGTTCAATATTCTTGCGTCGCGAATCAGTTGGTTCTCTTCAAGGAAACCAGCGCGACTCCAGTAGTGCGTGACCAGCCGGGCGAACCGGAGTTGAAATTCCGGGTCATCGAAACGTGGGTTCGGCTTGTGGTTGGGAGTCAGCGAGACGTGAGCATCTTCCCACGCACACCACTCCCGTGCTCCGTGCGCCCGGACAACGGGATCGGGATCGAACAGCAACGTCGCGTAAGCATCGACCAACGGCAGGTGCTGTAACGCATCGGGCACGGCTGCGGCGAATCGCTCCCACTCCTGTGGGAAAATGCGCCCGACGTCGTGAGTCAACCACCGCACTTCGCGGCGGGTCGTGGTGGTGACGAGAGCCAGCACCAGGGCATTGACCCGCTGCGGATGTGCCTGCGCGTAAGCGAGTCCGAGGGTGGTTCCCCAAGACATGCCGAGAACCGTCCACTTCTCGATGCCGTGATGCCGGCGCAGCCGCTCGATGTCGGCGATGAGGTGAGCCGTGGTATTGCTGCTCAGATCAGCGTTTGGGTCACTGGCCAATGGTCGACTGCGTCCGGATCCTCGCTGGTCGAAGAGCACTACACGATAAGCACGGCGATCAAAGAAACGGCGCTGGCCCGGTGTGCAGCCTGTACCGGGTCCGCCATGCAAATAAATCGCTGGTTTGCCGGCGCGGTTACCGCAGCACTCCCAGTACACCAGGTGGCCGTCAGTCACGTCGAGCATGCCGCTGTCATACGGCTCGATAGCTGGGAATCTGCCCTGCATCACGCAACGGCTTTAGACGTCGAGCAGCGTTTTCGTGCCGCGCTCCCGCGAATTAAGGGGCTTCGCCCATGCTTGATCGCCAGCCAGCTCGGGGATTAATCAACATCGGCGTGTTCCAAAAACCGGGACCCTTTTGAGGATGTCCGGGGACTATGCAGCGTTAGCGTTCGGCGCGGGACTGCTCGTAGGCAAGCGCCGGATGGTCGTTCGGCACAGCAACGCGAAACCAGATGAAGGGCAGAAGGGGATTGGGAAGCCAGTCGAACCAGCCTAGATTCCGTTCTCTGTTGCCATTAGGGAGCTCGAAGTCGAGCCACGTGTAGAGAAACTTGTAGACGCAGACGCCGGGAACGAACGTTGGCGTGAACCACCCTTCTCGGAGAGCACGCGAGCCGATGTAGTAGTTGCCCTCGAACGGCATGATCTCCCAACCGATCGCGCCTTCGGCCACGAGCTTCCCGCTGTGCCGGTGCACAATGCGAAGGCGGCGCGAGGTCTTCGTTTGCGCGCGAGTCTTCACCGCAGGCGCAAGCCATACGCGAACGTGAAGACGCCGAACGCGACGAGCATCACAGCGCCGGCGCGCGTGAGCGCTTCTCCGTAACGGAGCAATTGTCGCGACGCAAGAGCGACGCCGGCGAAGAGCGATGCGAGGAACAGAACGACGGTGTAGCCTACAGCGTAGAACGCCATGGCGACGATCGCGCGCACCGGCGACCCG
>JAABUZ0100007369.1_pt1 | contig 13290 bp, 16 predicted proteins | sample 5562091 | NCBI WGS metagenome assembly JAABUZ01 (sample SAMN12813069, study PRJNA571459) | rock metagenome | isolation source: Antarctica rocks | place: Antarctica: Victoria Land, Linnaeus Terrace sud | collected 2015-12-21 | reverse complement strand
CCTCGTCCCTCGGGATCGACGGGACGAACGTGTCGCACAGCCCGTGCAGGGCCTCGCGCTGGCGCTCGCTCAACTCGGCTGACATCGCTCTCCTCCTCGGCTTGCTTCGGCGCCCCGAGACCTACCCGCGCGGCTCCCGCCCCACACTCCGCCGGGCCGGCGAGCGTCACGCACCGGCGATGTGGGTAGAGCCCGGGGCCGAGTGCCCGTCGAGACCACACCCGGCCTCGCCCGGATCCTTCTCGTCGAGGACAACCCGGCCGACGTCATGCTCACGCGGGCCGCGCTGGAGGAGGCCAAGTTCGCGAACGACCTGCACGTCGCGCGCGACGGCGAGGAGGCGATGCGCTTCCTGCGCCGCGAGGGCGAACATGCGCAGGCGCCGCGGCCCGACCTCGTCCTGCTCGACCTCAACCTGCCCCGCATGGACGGCCGCGAGGTGCTCGCGGCGGTCAAGAGCGACCCCGAGCTCAAGCGGATTCCCGTCGTAGTGCTCACCACCTCCGCGCACGAGGAGGACATCCTGCGCGCCTACGACACGCACGCCAACGCCTACATCACCAAGCCGGTGAACCTCGACTGCTTCGTCAAGGCGGCGAAGTCGCTCGAGAACTTCTGGATCGGGCTGGTCCGGCTGCCCCCGCGGGACTGAGCGACCGCGCCGGCCCCGGCGGCCCTACAGACCGGGCGGGTGGCGAGCGACGAACCCGGCGGTGGAGCGCGGGGCGAGCTGCCAGCGAGAGCCTCCGCCGCTCAGGGCGCCCGTGTCGAAGCGCAGGCCGGCGACGATCATGAAGGCGTGACCGGCGTTGGCGTAGACGGTGATCCAGCGGCCCGCGCCGGCGTCGCCCCAGCTCTCGAAGGCGGTGGAGTCGAGGGGGCGGTCGAGCAGGCCCGCGCCAGCGAGGGCGAAGGACACCGAGCCCGAGCAGTCATAGCCCCGGTCGGCCCACGCGCCGTGGCCCCCGCCCCACAGGTAGGGGGTGCGCGCGATCTGGTTGCCCGCCTGGATGACCTGCACGACGACCGAGGGAGCGTTGCTCGGCGCGGCGGCCATGCCGCCTGCGCCGACGGCGCCCCGCGGCCCGCGCGCGATCCCGCTCTGCGCGCTGAGCTGGCGCAGCAGGAGTAGGTCGTGGCGGATCTGCGCGTCGGAGACCTTGGCGCTCACCCTCTTGCCTCCGTCGGCCGACTGGCCCGGCGCTGGCGCGGGCTCTGGCTCGGAGGAGGGAGAAGTCGTATCGGGCGGCGCGTCGGACGGAGCGGCCACGCCGGCCACCGGCTGCACCGCGACGGGATGCGGCGCGGGCGCGGACGCCGCAGGAGCCGCGCGCATGGCCTGGGGCCGGGCGGCCACCGAGTCCGTGGTGCGCCGCGCGCTCGCGGCCCACACCAGGCCGCCGGCGCCGAGCACCGCGAGGGACGCGAGTGCGGCGAGCGTCAGTCGCCACGAGCGCCCGAGCCATCGCGTTCCGCTCCTCACGCTCTTCAGTATGGCCGCTCGCCGACGGCTACGCGGCGGCAGCGGAGGGCCGCGAGCGCGCGAGCACGGAGGACACCGCCTCGAGCAGCGCGGGCACGAAGGCTCCCGGGTGGGCGGTCACCACCATGTGGTCACCGTCGACCGCGAAGGTGGGCGCGCCGAGCGAGGCGGCAAGCGCCTCCTGCTTCTGCGGCGGCACCGCGGTGTCGCGGCGGGTCAGCACCACCGCCGCCGGCACCCGCAGCGTCCCGACCCACGGGCGGGAGTCGAAGCGTCCGAGCTCCCGGCCGGCCTCGGCGATGTCGCGCCCACTGCCGCGGGTGAGCTCGGCGGTGATCCAGCTCGTGGTGGGCGAGTCCGGGAAGCCGGCCGAGCGCAGGGCGCGGCGCCAGGCGGAGTACGGAAAGAGGTTCAGGCCCAGCCGCAGCGCCGCCATCGCGTTCCAGAAGAGCCGCAGTCGGGGGCTGCGCCACTCGCGCGAGGTGGCACAGAGCACCATGCCGGCCACCTGCTCGGGATGCTCGCGCGCCATGAGTTGGGCGATCGGCCCGCCCATCGAGTAGCCCACCGCCAGCACCGGCCCGCAGCCGACGTGCCGGACGAGCGCGGCCGCGTCGCCCGCGCAACGCTCGAGGGAGAAGTCCTCGTAGCTCCGCAGACCGCGGCCGTGGCCGCGATGGTCGACCGCGAGCACCCGGTGCCCGGCGTCGATGAGCGGCCGGTAGCAGCGAAACCAGTTGAGGTCCGCCGGGAACATCCAGCCGTGCAGCAGCAGCACGGGCGCCCCCGGCCCTCCGGAGTCCCGCACGAAGAGCTCCCCGAGGCCGGGGACATGGACGATCCGTCCCGGGGGAAGCCCCTCCGGCGGCTCGGGCGCCGGCACCGGCTTCCGGCCTCGTGCACTACTCGGAGACCGTCGGGCGCTCATCCCGGCAGTATGGCGCGAGGGCGTTCGACCCAACCTCCCAACCACCGCTCTTATGCGCCGTTTAGGGTGTTGCACGCAGTCAAGGAGGTGGGAACGTGGTTCAGGGGAACGTCATACGTCCCGTACCGACCGGTGGGGAACCGGCCGGGGGCATGACAGAGGCACCAAGGGACGAGTTGCTGCACAACGTGGAAGACGTCCGCGAGATCGTGTTCGTCCTGCTCGAGCGCGCCCGCCAGCTGAGCGGGCGCGGCGAGATGTCGGTCGTCGACGTCCTGCAGCTCGTGGCCAACGATCTCGGCGTCGCCGAGACCCTGCTGCGCGAAGAGAGCCGCCGGGCCGCGTGAGCGCGGGCCTTTAGGAGCGAGCGAGGCGCTCAGCCTCGTCCAGGCGGGCGAAGCGAGGGTCGTCGGACGCGAGCATCGTCTCGAGCGTCGTGCGAACGGCGTCCCCATCGAGGGTCCCGGCGGCCAGCATCGCCTCGATGTCCGCCCAGTCCCGGGTCCGGGCGAACATCGTCTTGAACGTCGCGAGCTCGACCGGGCCGAGCACGGGGATCCGGATGCCGGAGAAGGGCACGACCCGCCGGTTGCGCGCCGCGGCGGCGTGAACGAGCAGGTAGTCGAAGAACAGGTCGACCGGCGTCTCCTCCCACCAAAGCCGGATCTGCCCCTCCCGTGCGATGACCTCCTCGGCATCCGACGGCCGGCCGATCCCTTCCGGGAGGGCGGAGAGGGCATCGGCGGAGTCGGTGGTGGAGACGAAGACGTTGACGTCGATGTCGCTCGTGCCGCGCGGGTCGAGCGTCCAGTAGGCCAGCGCGATCGCCCCTCCGAAGGCGTGCGGTACTCCTCGCCCCGCCAGCGAGCGGTGCAAATCCACCAGCCGCTCGGCGAGCGTCACGCCGGGCGGCCCGCCGCCGCGCTCAGGCGCGGAAAGCGCCGGAATCTCTCGTGACGGACCGGAAGCGCGTCGGCCAGGGCGAGCACCTCGACCAAGGTCCGGCCGGCCCGCTCGAGCTGCGCGGGAGACGGCTCGAGGACGGATCCCGGCCTCGGTTCGATCGCCAGGCGCGCGCCGAGCACGCCGAGCAACCGGCTCAAGGTCGCCAGCGAGGGTTGCTTGGCGCCGGTCTCATAGGCCGCGACCGTCGCCTGGGACGTGCCGGCTCGCGCGGCGAGGGCGCTCTGGGTGAGTCCCGCGCGGGTTCGCTGAGAGCGCAACGCGGCTGCGGCGTCCATCCCCGCCAACTATATCCGCACGGATATCGGAGAAGGCAGGCGCCGGGGGTCAGGCGGCCACTTCGCGCCCGGCGAGATGAGTGCCCACCTTGCGCTTGACGCGCTGGAGCGCGTTGTCGACGGTCTTGCAGTCGCAGGAGAGCCGCTCGCCCACCTGCTCGTAGGAGAAGCCGTCGAGGTAGAGGGAGAGCACGCGCGACTCGAGCTCGGAGAGGACGGTGGAGAGGCAGGTGACGAGCGCCCGCAGCTCCTCGGAGGAGATGACCTGGTTGACGGGGTCGTGCACCGTCGGCCCCGCGATCATCTCGTCCAGCGTGGGGTCGCCGTCGCTCGCGCCCCCGGCGGGGGTGGCGGAGAACGAGACGGACTGGTTCAGCGGCGTGTGCTTGTTGCGGGTGGCCGTCTTCACCGCGGTGATGATCTGGCGCGTGATGCAGAGCTCGGCGAAGTTGCGAAAGCTCGACTCGCGGTCGGTGCGGTAGTCGCGCACCGCCTTGTAGAGGCCGACGAGGCCTTCCTGGATCAGGTCGTCCGCGTCGCCTCCGATGAGGAAGTACGAGGAGGCCTTGAGCCGCACGAAGCCGTAGTAGCGCCGCACGATGCGGTCGTAGGCATCGGGTCGCCCCTGCTTGGCCAGGGCGATGAGATACCCATCCTCTACCTGAGGTTGAGAGTTGGACTGCTGAGCAAATCGAGCCACGAGCAACCTTTCGTAGGCAAGGACCCGCGTGGGTCCTTGCTCCGTGCCGCGTGGCGCGTTACCTCCCCTGGCGCCGCACCTGTCTCCTCGGACGAGACTCAGCCCTGAGGCTGAGGTTCATCCTTATGTCGGCGCGAGCTTGGCAAGTTATGACCCCCGTGTCAAGGGATCGGCGCTTGGCGTCGGTCACGCCCGCTGCCGTAGCGCCTCGTAGAGCGCGATCGCGGCGCTCGCGCCGACGTTGAGCGAGCCGATCCGCCCGCGCAGCGGAAGGGAGACGAGCTCGTCGCACGCGGAAGCCACCCGCGGGCGGATGCCCTTCCCCTCCGCGCCGAACACGAGGACGACGCCGCCGCGCAGGTCCACGTCGTACAGGCTCCGTCGCGCCTCGGCGCTCGCGCCATAGCACCAGCAGCCCCGCGCCTTGGCCTCGAGGAGGAAGTCGGCGAGGTTGCGCACCCGAGCGAGCGGCAGGTGCTCCACCGCCCCGGCCGAGGCCTTGCAGACCGCCGGGGTGACCTCGGCCGAGCGACGCTCGGGCAGCACCACCCCGGACGCTCCGGCGCACTCGGCGCTGCGACAGATCGAGCCCAGGTTCTGGGGGTCCTGGACCTCGTCCAGCGCGATGAGCAGGGGATCGTCGTCGGTGAGCAGGTCCTCGCCGGCGGCGTATGGATAGGGCCCCACCTCCGCGCAGAGGCCCTGATGCGCAGAGGAGCCGCACAGCTCCTCGAGCTGCTCGCCCGAACGCGGCTCGACCGCCGGAGCGTCCGGGCCGCTCAGCCACGGCTCGCGTGCCGCGCCGGGAGTGGCCCACGCGCAGTGCACCGGCCGCGGGCCGCGCAGCGCCTCCCGCACCGGATTGCGCCCGTAGAGGATCACTCCCCGGGCCGCAGCTCGGGGCCGCCGGGCCGGTCGCGGACCTCCCACCCGATGGCCGCGAGCTCGTCGCGCAGGCGGTCGGCGGCGGCGAAGTCCCGCGCCGCGCGGGCGGTCTCGCGCCGGGAGAGGAGCTCGCGGGCCGCCGCGTCGGGCTGCGCCCCGCCGGCGGGCGCGTCGAGGAGGTTCTCGAGGCCGAGCACGCCGAGCATCTCGCGCAGGTCGGCGTCGCCCGCCCCCTCCGCGCGCCGGTTGGCCTCGCGGACCCAGTCGAACACCGCGGCCAGCGCGGCGGGCGTATTGAAGTCGTTCGCCAGGGCCGCGAAGAAGCGCGCGCGCAGCGGCTGGAGCTCGGGTGGCGACGGCCCCGAGACTAGGCGCCGCGCTGCCTCGCGCACGCGCGTCACGCGGGCGGCGGCCTCCTCGAGGCGCTCTGGCGAGAAGGCGAGCGGCTGGCGGTAGTGCCCTCCACACAGGTACATGAGCAGCGCGTCGCGCCCGTGCTCGTCGAGCGCCTCGTGCAGCGCGAAGACGTTGCCCACCGACTTGGCCATCTTCTCCCGCTCGAGCTGGATCATCCCGTTGTGCATCCAGATCCGGGCCAGGGGAGCGCCGCGCGCGGCCGCGGTCTGCGCCGCCTCGTTCTCGTGGTGGGGAAAGAGCAGGTCGCTGCCGCCACCGTGGACGTCGAAGCCCACGCCGAGGAGCTCCTCGGCCATCGCCGAGCACTCGATGTGCCACCCGGGACGGCCACGTCCCCACGGGGCGTCCCATGCCGTGTCCTCCCCCGGCTTCTCCGCCTTCCACAGCGCGAAGTCGAGGGGATCGCGCTTGCGCTCGGTGCCCTCGAGATCCTCGCCCTGGTCCATCTGGTCCACGGTTCGGTGGGAGAGCGCTCCGTAGGAAGGGTAGCTACGCACCGAGAAGTAGACGTCCCCGTCCACCGCGTAGGCGTGACCACGTTCGATCAACACCGCGATGAGCCCGACGATCGGACCGATCGTCTCCGTGGCGAGCGGCTCGAAGTCGGGACGCCCGAGCGCCAGCCCGTCCGTGTCGGCGACGTAGTGGGCGGTCATCTGGCGTGCGAGGCTCGCGCTCGAAGCACCGGCGGCCGCCGCGGCGGCGTAGATCTTGTCGTTGACGTCGGTGACGTTCATCACGAGCACCGCCTCGTAGCCCTCGTGGCGCAGGAAGCGACGGAGCAGCGAGAAGACGACGAACGGGCGAGCGTTGCCGACGTGGACGCGGCCGTAGACCGTCGGCCCGCAGGCGTAGATGCCCACGCGCCCCGGTTCGCGCGGCTCGAGCGCGCGAACCTCGCCGGAGAGCGTGTCGTGCAGGGAGATCGTCCGCACCGGCGGCCAACCCTAGAGCCTTCGGGGACGGGCGGACTCGCCCTCCTCCGGGCGGCCGGATAGTCTCCACGCCGTGTCAGTATCGGCTGCGCACGCACGGAAGCTCGCCAAGCTCGAGGCTGCCTTCCAATCGATGCCCGAGCGCTACCTGGGCGCGGACCCCGGCTTCGACGCGACCTACCACGTCCGCTTGGGCGACGTGGGGCACTCGTGGGAGATCCGGGCCACCGACCACGGGGTCCGCGTGCGCAAGGGCCTCACGGGCCGCCGGCCCGACGTCACGCTCTCCACCGACGCCGGCACCTGGCTCGCCCTGCGCGAAGGAAAGCTCTCGGGCCTTGAGGCCTACCAGAAGCGCCGGCTCGCGGTGCGCGGCAACCTCGACCTCTCCATCGCGTTCGAGGGGCTCTTCCGGCTGCCCAACGGCCGTCCGCCGCTGCAACAGATCAGCGAGGTGCGCGTCGGACGCCACTGCGTCTCCGCGCTCACGATGGGCGCCGGTCCCGACGTGCTGCTGCTCCACGGCCTCGGAGGCACCCGCGCGTCCTTCTTCGACACCGCGGCGGCCCTCAGCCACTCCTACCGCGTCCACGCGCTCGACTTCCCCGGCTTCGGCTCCTCCTCCAAGCCCGCCAGCGGCGCCTACAACGCGCGGTGGTTCGCCGACATCGTGCTCGGCTACATGGACGCTCTGGGGATCGAGCGCGCGCGTCTCGTCGGTAACTCCATGGGCGGCCGCGTGGCGATCGAGGTCGGGCTGCTCGCTCCCGAGCGCGTCGCCGCCCTCGGCCTCCTCTGTCCGGCGGTGGCCTTCGTCAAGCGTGGGTTCCATCCCGTCGTCCGGCTCCTGCGCCCCGAGTTCGGGCTCGTGCCCCACCGCTTCGCGCGCGCCACCGTGCAGAACCAGTTCTGGAGCCTCTTCTCCGACCGGGACCTGGTCGACCCGAGCGTCGCGGACGTCGTCGTCGACGAGTTCCAGCGGATCTACGGCTCGGCCGGCGCCCGCTTCGCCTTCCTCTCCTCGGCCCGCAACATCTACCTGGAGAAGCCCTTCGGCCGGAACGGGTTCTATCCCCGCCTCGCGCAGCTCGAGCCGCCCGCGCTGTTCGTGTGGACCTCGGACGACAAGCTCATCCCCGCGGCTTTCGGCCGCCACGTGCGCCAGTGGCTTCCCTCGGCCGAGCATGTCGTGCTCGACTCCTGCGGGCACGTCCCCCAGGTCGAGCGCCCCGAGGAGACCAACGCGCTGCTCGAGCGCTTCTTCGCCCGCGCCGACGCGCTGGGCGACGCGCCGCGGCGGCGGCGTCGCGCCACCGCCGCGTAGGCGTCGGCCCTACACTTCGTCCCGTGGCCACCGCTCCCGTCGCCGAGCACGCCGGCCGCAACGGACACGATCCGGGCGCCGCATCGATGACGCCGGCGAGGCCATCCCGGAGCGGCGGCAACCCGCTCACCCGGCTGGCGCAGAGCGTGGCCGGCCAGGTCCAGCGCCGAATCCCCGTCGCCGACCTCGACGAGCGCGATCCCGACTTCATCCGCGAGCGCCTCCCGCAGCTCTGGCTCCTGGCCAGCCTGTACTTCCGGGGCGAGGTGCGCGGCCTCGGCAACGTTCCGGAACACGGCCCCGTGCTCCTCGTGGGCAACCACTCGGGCGGCAACCTCACCCCGGACACCGCCGTCTTCACGCTCGCCTTCAACACCTACTTCGGCGTGGAGCGCGCCTTCTACCAGCTCGCCCACAACCTCGTGCTCTCCATGCCCGGGCTGGCCATCCTGCGCAAGTTCGGCACGGTGGCCGCCTCCCCCGAGAACGCCGAGAAGGCGCTCTCCTCGGGCGCCGCACTGCTCGTCTACCCGGGCGGCGACTACGAGGTGCATCGGCCGATATGGGAGCGTCACAAGGTCGACTTCGCCGGGCGCAAGGGGTTCATCCGGCTTGCGCTCCGGCACGACGTCCCGATCGTTCCCGTCGTCTCCGTGGGCGGTCAGGAGACCTCGCTCTTCCTCTCCCGGGGCGAGGGCCTCTCGAAGCTCCTGCGTTTCGACAAGCTCTTCCGGCTCAAGGTGCTGCCGATCTCGCTCGCCGCGCCCTGGGGCGTGAACGTCGGGGACATGCTGGGGCACCTGCCGCTGCCCGCGAAGATCACCGTCGAGGCGCTGCCGCCCATCGACCTGCGCGCCGAGTTCGGCGCCGATCCCGACCTGGACGAGGTCTACGACCACGTCGTGCGCCTCATGCAGGAGACGCTCTCCGCCCTGGCCGCCGAGCGCCGGTTCCCCGTCCTCGGATGAGGGTCGCCGCCCGGATCGAGATCTCCGCGCCCCCCGAAGCGGTGTGGCAGATCGTCGCCGACCCCTCGCGGGCGCTCGAGTTCATGTCGGGAGTCACCCGCTGGGAGGTCCAGAGCAAGAAGCCGCAGGGGCTCGGCGCCCGCTACCGGATGCTGCTGCTCGTGGGCTCGGCGGAGATCGGTGGCCTGATCGAGGTGGTCGAGTGGGTCGAGAACAGCGACCTGGCCTGGACCTCCGTGACGGGGATCGACCAGCGCGGACGCTGGCGGCTGCGTGAGCGCTCACCGGGGCGGACCGAGGTCGAGTTCCGACTCTCCTACGGCGTCGCGGGCGCGGGGTTCTTCGGATGGCTCTCCGAGCGCTTCGCCGCCCCGACGGTCTCGGGGCACCTCCGCCGCTCCGTGCAGCAGCTCAAGCGGCTCGTGGAGTACGAGCAGCTACGCGAGCGCGCCGCCGAGCGGCGCGACGCGCGGGCCGCCTGAGTGGTCACCCGGCCGCCGCCTCAGGGTCGATCGGGCCGCTCGGCCACGCTCGCCACGGCGAGCGCCGCGATGCCCTCCTCCCGGCCCACGAAGCCCATGCCCTCGCCTCGCGTGGCCTTCACGCTGACGTGCGCGAGCGGTAGGGCGAGCGTCTCGGCGAGCGCGGCGCGGATGGCCTCCCGGTGGGGTGCGAGCTTCGGACGCTCCATGACCACCGTGGCGTCGATGTGAAGGATCTCGAAGCCGTGGCGGGTGAGCTCCTCGCGCGTGGTGCGCAGCAGCGCGAGCGAGTCGGCGTCGCGGTAGCGCGGGTCGGTGTCGGGAAAGTGCTCGCCGATGTCGCCGAGGGCCGCCGCCCCGAGCAGCGCGTCGATGATCGCGTGGGTGAGCACGTCCGCGTCGGAGTGGCCGTCGAGGCCGCGGTCATGCTCGAGCTCCACGCCGCCGAGGACGAGGCGCCGCCCTGGGACGAGGCGGTGGCAGTCGTAGCCGATCCCGCTGGTGGTGGACATGCTCAGGTGGCTCCAATCGGCTCGAGCCGCCGCTCGCGCCCCGCGAAGACGCACAGCTCGGAGACCCCGAGGCTGTCGAAGAGCTCGAGCGCCTGCTCGTAGCCGGCGCCCAGATCGCCCGGCACGTGGGCATCGCTCGAGAGGGCGACCGGGCAGCCGGCCTCGAGGCACAGGGCCAGGAAGTCGCGCGCCGGGTAGATCTCCCCCACCGGCTTGCGTAGGCCCGCAGTCGAGACCTCCACCGCGATACGCGACTCGGCGATCCCGTCCATGGCCCGCTCGTAGAAGCGGCGCAGGTCTCCGCGCGGCCGGGGCCGCTCGGCCCCCCACACCTTGACGAGGTCGGGATGGGCGAGGATGTCGAAGAGCCCTGACCGCGCCGCCTCCCCGAGCGTCTCGAAGTAGCGCGCCCAGACGTGCTCGGGGTCGGAGGAGCGATCCCACACGTCGTAGCCCTCGTGGTCGACCGCCACGTCGCGGAGGAAGTGCACGGATCCGACGACGTAGTCCCAGTCCCGGCGTTCGAGCAGGTTGGCCATGCGGTCCTCGCGACCGGGGACGAAGTCCGCCTCGATCCCGAGCCTCAGGTCGGTCTCCTCGCGCACCCATTCGCAGTAGGCGTCGAGGTCGTCGCGCGCCGACTCGCGCCAGAAGGGGTGGCCCCAGACCTCGAGGGCCTGCGCGAAGCGGTGCATGTGCTCGGAGACCCCCAGCTCGGCGATCCCCCGCTCCGTAGCGACCGTGCGGTAGCGCTCGGCGTTGGCGGCGGTGAAGAACTCCTCCGCGCTCGCGTCGGCGCCGTCGGGACGGAGGTGGACGTGGTAGTCGGTCAGCACTGGTGGTTCGTCTCGTGAGTCCGTGAACGCTTGGGCGAGACCCGGGGGCCGTCAGGCAAGGACGCAGGAGCGAAGGAATACCGGCGGTATTCCGAGATCCGACGGGCACCGCCAGCCGCAGGCTGGTGGTCGGACCGCATGGCGGTCATTCGGGACCGCCCAAGGGCGTGCGGATTTGCGGGACGGGCCACTAGGCGGGTCGCTCGCCAGCGAGCAGCATCTCCGCGAGCCTGAGGTCGAGAGGCGAGGTCACCTTGAGGTTCTCGGGGCCGGACTCGACCACGCGGACCCGGCCGCCCTGGCGCTCGACGAGCGAGGCGTCGTCGGTCGCCGCGGCGAGCACGGCGTCGGGTTGCGCGAGCGCCCGCTCGAGCGCCGCGCGACGAAAGGCCTGCGGGGTCTGGACCGCCCACAGGCTCGCCCTGTCGAGCGTCGCGCGCACGGCGCCCTCCGCGTCGGCCTCCTTGATCGTGTCGGTCACCCGGGCCGCGGCCACCACGGCGTCGCACTTGTGGGCCTCGAGCTCGTCGAGCGCGCGGGAGAAGAGCGCGGGAGAGGCGAGTGGCCGCGCGGCGTCGTGTACGAGCACCGGCTCGCCGCTCGTCGCGGCCAGGGCCGCGCGGACCGAGAGAGAGCGGGTCGCGCCGCCGGGGACGCCTCGCGTGCCGCGGGGCGCGCTGGCGCCCGGCGGCAGCGCGACGACGATGTCCTCGATCGTGCTGACCTTGCGCAGGGCGGCGACGCTCCACTCGAGCAGGGGGCGGCCGCCCAGCGTGACGAGCGCCTTGGGTCCGGGCGACCCAAGGCGCTCACCACGGCCGGCGGCCACGAGCAGCGCGACCGCCACGGTTCGCTCGTCGGCCGGCGACTACTCCGCCGCCACGGCCACCTGGCCGTCGGCCGATGCGGCAAGGAGCTCGTCGAGGTGCTCCTCCGCCTCCTCCTCGCCCATCTCCAGCGCGTACATCAGCTCGGAGGCGAGGATCTTCTTCGCCCGGGTGAACATCTGCTTCTCGCCGGTGGAGAGCCCCTTCTCGGACTCGCGGATCGCAAGGTTGCGCACGACCTCGGCGAGCTCGTAGATGTCGCCGGTCTTGATCTTGTCGCGGTTGTGCTTGAACCGGCGGTTCCAGTTCTTCGGCATGTCGGAGCACTCGTCCGCGAGGACGGCGAGAACCTTCTTGACCGTCTCCTCGTCGATGACGCGACGCAGGCCCGCCCGGGAAGCGTTCTCCGTGGGCACCATCACGGTCATGTCGTTGTGGAGGATCTTGATGGTGAGGTACTCCCGGCGCTCGCCGAGGAAGTCCTTCTGCTCCTTCTTGAGGACCTGGCCGGCCCCGTGATGGGGATAGACGACGTTGTCCCCGATCTCGAACTCGATGTTCTCGAGCTCCGGGATCAGGTCAAGGTCCTCGAGCTGGTCTTCGATTGCTTCGGGCAGGGTGTCCTCCTCGTTCGGGCTGGGCAGGGAAGGTTTCAGCGAGTCGGCGGGCGGGCGGTCAGGTCTGCAGGTAACGATCCACGAGATTGATCTCTTGCAGCCGGCGCAGCCCCTCGCGAATGTCCTTGGCGCGGATCTCGCCCACGCCGTCGACGGTCTCGAGTGCCCCGTCTCCCGCGGCCAGCAGCTCCTCGAGCCCGCCGAACTCTCCGACGATCCGCTGGGTGACGAGCTTGGGCAGGCGCGGGATGCGGCCGAGAATCCGGTAGCCGCGCGGGGTGACCGGGAAGTCGAGGGTGTTGGCCTTGCGGTCGTAGCCGAGGAGCTCGGCGAGGCGCCCGAAGTCGAGCAGGTCAGTGTGGGGCAGCCGCGCGAGCTGGTCGAGCACCGACCCGTACCCGTGCTCGGACTCGACGGCCAGGTAGTCGTGCACGAGCGAGGCCTTGTCGGCGGCCACGCCGACCATGGTCTCGTCGAGCTGCATCTCGATGAGCCGACCCTCCGTGCCGAGCTCGACGATGTAGCGCTCGATCTCGACCCCCATCCTCGTGACGAGCTCGGCGCGTTGGAAGACCGTGAGCACGTCGTGGAGCGTCGCGCCGCCCTCGAACTCGAGGGCGGTGAGGCGGGTCGAGACCTGGTCCAGGCGCGAGCGGTACTTGTCGAGGGTCGCGAGCGCCTGGTTGGCCTTCGCGAGGATGATCGGGATGTCCTCGAGGATGTACTTGGCGCCGTCCATGTAGAGCGAGACGACCTCGCGGCGCTGGGAGACCGCGATCACGAGCGCGTCGGTCTGCTTGGCGACCCGCTCGGCGGTGCGGTGGCGGGTACCGGTCTCCTGGGAGAGGATCGTCGGATCGGGGGTGAGCTGGATGTTGGCCCACCCGATCTTCGTCGCGTTCGCGTTGAGCGCGATCGCTCCGTCCATCTTGGCGATCTGGTAGAGGAAGGCCGGGGAGTAGTCGATGTCCAGCCGGATCCCCCCCGAGACGAGCTGCGCGAGCTCATCCCACTCGCCGACGACGATGAGCGCGCCGGTGCGGGCGTGCACGATGTTCTCGATGCCCTCCCGCAGAGCGGTGCCGGGCGCAACCATCTCGAGCGCCTTGACGAGCCGGGGTTCCTGTCTGGAGTC
>JAABUZ0100007368.1_pt1 | contig 13290 bp, 10 predicted proteins | sample 5562091 | NCBI WGS metagenome assembly JAABUZ01 (sample SAMN12813069, study PRJNA571459) | rock metagenome | isolation source: Antarctica rocks | place: Antarctica: Victoria Land, Linnaeus Terrace sud | collected 2015-12-21 | reverse complement strand
CCCTCGTGCTGCTGCTCACGCTGGGCGTGTTCCGCTCGGCGCGCCGCTGGGTGTTCTACGCGGGCGAATAAGAGCCGGGAGCCGGAGAAGGCCCCGGCGTGAGACGGGCGCGCGAGAAAGACGCGCGAGAAAGACGCGCGGGACAGACAGGCGGGGAAAGAGAGGGGAGCGTATCCATGGCCGATAGCGTCACTCCGGTCGCGGGCAAGCGACGCGGGACGGCCCCGCGCGCCGCGGCGCGGAGCGCGCCCTCGGGCGTCCGCCGCTTCGTCGGGCGCGCGCTCACCTATCTGGTCTTGATCGCCTGCGCCATCGTTCTGCTCTTCCCGTTCTATTGGCTGGCCTCGAGCGCGTTCAAGACCTCGGATGAGATCGCCGCCTATCCCGTTATCTGGGTTCCGGGCCGGCTGGCCTGGGAGAACTTCGGCACGCTCTTCCAGAGCCTGCCCATGTGGACCTATTTCTTCAACACGCTGTTCATCGCCGTCTGCAGCGCGATCGGCACGACGTTCTCGTCGGCGCTGGCCGGCTACAGCTTCGCGCGGCTGCGCTTCCCGGGCCGCAACGCGCTGTTCGTCCTGGCCCTGAGCACGCTGATGGTGCCGGGTTTCGTGACGCTGATCCCGCAGTTCATCATGTTCAAGGACTTCGGCTGGCTCGACACGTTCGCGCCGCTTATCGTGCCGCAACTCTTCGCCAACCCGGCCTACCTTTTCCTGACGCGCCAGTTCTTCCTGACGCTGCCGCGCGAGTTGGAAGACGCGGCCAAGATCGACGGCTGCGGCTACGTCCGCACCTTCTGGCGCATCGCCTTGCCGCTGATCAAGCCCGCGCTGATCGCCGTGGCCCTGTTCACGTTCCTGTACAACTGGAACGACTTCCTGGGGCCGCTGATCTACCTGCAAAGCAGCGACCATCTCACGCTGCAACTCGGGCTGGCGCAGCTTCAGGGCCAATACTCGACGCACTTCGAGTTGATCATGGCCGGGGCCCTTGTGACCACGCTGCCCGTCGTCGCCCTGTTCTTCATCGGGCAGCGCTGGTTCATCCAGGGCATCGTCGTGACCGGCGTCAAAGGGTAGGATAGAGCGGATTATGTTTAACGTCTGTCCTCAGTGTGGCCAGTACAGCGACGAGAAGGTGATTGACCCTCAAGGGCCGTTCGCCGTTTGCCCGTTTTGTCACCATGCGCATCGCTTCGTCCAACTGCCCTTGTTCATCGTCACCGGAGCCAGTGGAGCGGGAAAGACGACACTGGGGCTCAACCTGGCGCAGACCTTTGACCGTTGTGTGACGATGGACAGCGATATGCTGTGGGGCGCTGTCCCATGGTCCCGAGGCGACGACCATCGGGGCTATCACAACACGTGGCTACGCGTCGCAAAAAACATCGGGCAGTCGGGGCAGTCTGTTGTCCTCCTCGCGACATCCCTACCGGAGCACTTTGAGGCGTGCCCCGAGCGGCGCTACTTTGCGCAGATCCACTACCTTGGTGTCATCTGCGACGACGGCATCCTGGCCGAACGCCTGCGCAGCCGTCCGCGCTGGCGCGGGTCTGACGCCCCCGCTGTTGTCGCCGACATGCTCCATTTCAACCGGTACCTGAAGGCAAATGCGAGCACGGTTGCGCCGCCCCTCTCGCTGCTTGACACGACCGCTATGACTGTTCAAGAGAGTACACAAGCAACGATTGAGTGGATCAGCGCGCGGTTGCCGCCGTGAGGCCATGTCTATCTCCGCTGCGACCGTCTACTAAAGTGATGCCCCGTGGCTGAGGGTGCGCGAAGCGTTGCCACCCGCCACGGGAGCAAGACATAGCCAAGCGCCACGTTGGGCCGGAAGGGGATGAAAAGTGACCGAGTTGAGCAAGGACGAGTACTGGGACAAGGTGTACGCCTGCTGGCTGGGCAAGAATTGCGGCGGGACGCTCGGCGCGCCCCTGGAGAAGGCCTTCGCCGAGGAGGAGCCCTTTGACATCGATTGGTACCCCGAGTTGCGCGAGGGCGGCATCCCCAACGACGACCTGGAGATGCAGTTGATCTGGCTCAAGGCGGTCGAGGAGCGCGGCTTCGACCTCACGGCGCGCGACCTGGCGCAGTACTGGCTCGACCACATCGGCTACAACTGGGACGAGTATGGCCTCAATAAGACCAACTTGTGCCTGGGCCTGCTGCCGCCGGTCTCCGGTCACTACAACAACTGGTTCATCGACTGCATGGGCGCGCCCATCCGCAGCGAACTCTGGTCCTGCCTCGCCCCCGGCGTGCCCTCCCTGGCGGTGCGCTACGCCTACGAGGACGCCAGCGTCGACCATGCCGGCGGCGAGGGCGTGTGGGGCGAGGTCTTCAACGCCGCTGTCGGCGCGGCCGCGTTCGTCGAAACGGACCCCCAGGCCCTGCTCGACGTCGGTCTCTCCTACGTCCCGCCCGACTCGTTCACGGCGCGCGCGGTGCGCGCCGCTCGCCAGGCGCATCGCGACGGCCTCGACTGGAAGGAGGCGCGAAAGCGCGTGCGTGAGGCGGCCCCGAGCTATGTGGCGCAGTACGCCCCGCCCAACATCGGCTTCCAGGTCATCGGATGGCTCTACGGCCGCGACTTCGGCGACGCCCTCTGCACGGCGGTCAACTGCGGCTACGACACCGACTGCACCGGCGCCACGCTGGGCGCCCTGCTCGGCATCCTGGGCGGGCGCGCCGGCCTGCCCGACCGCTGGACCGCCCCGCTCGGCGACACGATCTCGACGAACGAGAGTTGGGGCGGTCTGCGCCACGCCTCGACCGGCCCCAACCCGGTCCCAGCCACGCTGGGCGAGCTGACCGACCGCGTCTGCGCGCTGGGCCCGCGCTTGCTCGCCCTGCGCGGCGCCGCCGTACGGATAGGAGATCGTGCCGTCATGGGCGACGCGGCCAAGCCGTCGCTCCATGCCACGGAAGCGGACATGGCCTGGCTGCGGGACCGACGGCCATCGCGCCTGGAGCACAGGCTGGGCTCCGTCACGGTCGCGGTCGACTACGGCGACGCGCCGGTGGTGACGCCTGGCGTGGCCAAGACGGTGGCCGTGCGCGTCCAAAACGTATGCGCCGACGATCTGACGCTCGACGTGAGCCTGACCCCGCCAGCCGGTTGGACCATCGGCGCGTCCGCCGACCAGCAACTGAGCGTCGCGGCCGGCTCGGCCGCGACGCTCAGCTACGCGGTCAGCGTCGACAACGCCGCCCACATCGAAAACAGCAACCGGGCTCTGCTGTCGGTCCAGCCCCAGGGCCGGCCTGCCGAGCCTGTCCTGCCGATCGTTCTGATCGGGGCGCGGCGCTGGCTATTGTGGGGACCGCTGGCGGGCGAGGACGGCGAGGACGGCGAGGACGGCGAGGACGGCGGGGACGCCGCGGCGGCGCTCCTCGATCGCCCCTATCCACCCGAGGAGCAGGCGGGCAACGACCCACGAGAGGCACAGCGCGAGGACGGCTGGCGCGTGGCGCACGCCGACGGGAACGCTTTACCCGACGAGCCGGGAGCCGACTGGACGGGCGTGCTGTACGCCCGCCTCTATCTGTGGAGCGACCGCGAGCGGGAGGCGCGCCTGGGCGTCCCGGCGACCTGCCCGCGCAAACTGTGGCTCAACGGAGAGGTGGCCCACGAGGTGCGGACGCCGACGCTGCTGCGGCCCAACTACGACGGCGACCACGTCTCCTACGTCGACGTGGCGTTGCGACAGGGCTGGAACGAGGTTCTGGTCAAGTATGCCCGTGACGCCGCAACGCCTCCGTTCGCCGCGCACCTGATCGTGACCGAGCGCGGCCAGCACCCTGGTCTGACCGATGTCACCTGGACGCGCCTGCCCTGGGACGTCACCACGCCGTCTTGATCGTTATGTCATGGGATCGGTCAGAACTCAGCGCACAGCCCCGCAACGCACCATCGACGTGGCCAAACGCGCGGCATGACCTCTCACGATCGACGGTTCTTTGGTTGTGCATGTGGAACGAATCGTCGGGGATGAGTCGCATGTCTGCTAAGTTCTGACCGATCCGCCGCGACGCCAAGGGGACACCCATGAAGAGATACGCTGTCGTCGGGCTCGGCAGCCGGTCGCGGCTGTACACCGAGCCGCTAGATATCGGCGGCGACCGCCGGGAATAAGTCGCCCGTCAGGAGGACGCCGTCCTGCAGGCCGAGCGGGTCGGTCACGGGGTGAGGGATCGCGCGGTACGTGGTCGTCGCATCCATGAAGATCACCACGTGGGCGACGCGGGCCTCGTCGGTCAGATTGGGCGTGGCCATGTGCGCGCACAGCGCGTGGTGGAAGGTGCAATCGCCCGCGCGCAGTGGGATCGTCACGCGCGGCTCCCACACCAAATCGGGGCTTTTGGTGAACAGATCGTGCGCGTCGGTCAGGTCCTGCGCGGCCAGGTCAGTGCGCGTGTGCGAACCGGGAATGAAGGTCATACAGCCGCGCTCCACCGGGACGTCGACCAGGGCGATCCACGCCGAGAGCGGGTGGGTCGAGTGGGCATGCGGCCAGAAGGGCTGGTCCTGGTGGAACTCCGTGGGCGCGTTGTTGTGGGGCTGCTTGATCAGGATCTGGTCGTGCCACAGGCGCAGCGGGACGCCGGCCAGGCGCTCGGCAATGGCCCCCACGTTGGGGTGCAGCGTGAGGCGCTTCATCGTCTCGTCGTCCTGCCACACGTTGACGAACTGCAGGAAGACGCCTTCCGCCTTGCCGCCCGCCGTCATGCTCCGCTCCTTGAGGCGCGCGGCGACATCGAGCGCCGCCGCCCGGAACGCGACGACCTCGTCGGGGGAGATCACGCCGGGGAGGTGGACAAACCCCTGGCGGCGATAGGTCTCGATGGTCTCGTCCGTGAGCGTGTCCGCCGTGGCGCCATAGTCCGGGCGATAGGATGTTGTTGTCATTGGCTCTCCTCCCTGTGTTCGTTAAGCGACATCCCTAGTTCCTAGTATGACCTCCATAGAGGGAGGCGCGTTAGCCCCGAACCGGCTTTCGAGTAGCACAATGTTGACAATCGCGCGAGAAGCGATATGCTCCGGTCATGGATGACGGGAGACAGCCGACGCGCTATGCCCGCCGCCGGATCTTCCCGGCCGCGCACACACCGATCTTCTCCAATCGCGTCGTGCTCGACGGCGATTTCGAGGCGCACAGCCACGACTTTATCGAGGTGCTGGTCATCGGCGGCTCATCTCCTGTCACTATCGTCGTTACTCTACCACCACCGTTTCCAGACCCAGGAGCCGTCCGGCCTTCTTCAGGGTCGCCGCCTCGTGCCCGACGCCCAGCGCCACGTGGTGCGTCGGGCCTTCCTCGCACCAACGGTCCACGAATTCATCCGGCGGCAGGGCGAAGCGCAGGCGGCTGTTGGTGTTGCCGATGCGCAGAGTCTCGCCCGGCAGCGCCTCGCCCTCCGCCGCCAGCAGCTTGAGCCGCCCGTCGGCCGTCTGCGTCACGCCCAGGATCGTCACCGGCCCCGTCTTCACCGCGAACTCGACCGAGACGCCGCGGCCCGCTTTGCCGTGGTAGAGGCCCAGCCCGCGCAGCATCGGCTTGCGGTCGCTGATGGTCACGTGCCCCGGCCCGTCGTGGCCCATCAGGATGAAGCCCTCCGTCAGGTCCATGGCATAGAACTCGGTGTACGAGCCGCCCGCGCCGAGGCGGTCCAGCAGCAGCATGGCCACGGCGTTCTTGAGGTCGCCCTCGCCCGCGCAGGGTATACCCCGCGCCGTCAATCGCGAACCGCCCAGGATCAGGGCCGCTCCCAACTCCTCGAAGGCGCCGCGCCCGCGATAGTAGTAGGTCAGGGCGTCGAGGCGGTGCGCGGCGACGAGGCGGTCCATCCCGGCGGCCACGCGCGCCGCCCAGGCCAACCGCTCCTCGCTCACTGTGTCGTCGAGCGCGAACATGGCCCGCGTCTCGGCCAGCACCCGCTCCAGGTCCGCGTCCGTGACCGCCTCGACCCGCGCCTGCAGGTCGTCCATCTCCAGCACCTCGACGTGCAGGCCAAGCTGGGCATGGTGCTGCGTAAAATCGGAGTACATGTCGAGCATGCCGGGGTAGGTGTGGCCCAGGAAGCCGATCCGGGCGCGGCGCAGGGCGCTGACGGCCCCCGCCGCGCGACACCACTCCCGGATTTCCGTCCAGGCGCGGCTCTCGTCGTCCCCCGTGAGCAGGCCTGAAACGACCTGATAGGGGACGCGGGCACGGGAAAAGGCCCCGGCCAGTTCGGGGGCGCAGCAGGCCGAGCAGTTGGCCAGCCATTCGCCGGTGTCGGTGTGGGCGTAGTCGAGCGCGGCCACGGGCTGCAGGTTGAGCACCACGACGGGCACGTTGACGCGCTGCACGGCGGGCAGCACCTGCGAGGAGGTGGCGTAGGTCGCGGTGTGCAGCAGGATGACGTCCACTTGCTCGCGGGCGAAGAGGTCGCCGGCGGCGCGGGCGCCGTCCGCGTCGTCGACCAGGCCGGCCGAGACGACCTCGGCCCAGGGGTCGACGCGCTCGATGACCTGACGCGTGTAGCCCTCCAGGCGCTCTTTGAGGCTGGGAAACTGCGGCCAGTAGGCGGCCAAGCCGATGCCGAATACGCCGACGCGCCCCCGCGCCTGCCGTGCCGACGCGCCGGGCGCCGTCATCGTCTGCTGCAAGGTTTCAATCATCATTACCCTCCTTTATGTATGTTGTCTATTGGTCGCCGTGACAGCACGTCCTTTAGTCGTGGTGAAACATTTCTTCAAGCACGTAGAAAGACCCGGTGGCGGGGTCGATGGGGACGTCGAGGATATCAGCCATGTACTGCTGCCATCTCCCGTTGGCGCTATTCTCCGCCAGGTAGCGCTGCGATGCCTCCCAGTCGTCGACCTCACAGTAGGCGAACAACTGCGCGCCGTGCCGGAAGATGCTGTAGTTGCGCATCCCGGCCGCGCGCAGGGCCTCCGTCATCTCCGGCCAGATCTCGTCGTGCCGCCGCCTGTACTCCGCTTCGAGGCCCGGCTTCATGCCGAGCAAGAACGCGACGCGTTGCATCCCGACTCCTTATGATGTCACGCTTGATGGGCTGCCAGTGCAAAATCAGAGGGCAACGTGTGAAGCGATGCGTTCCACACCCGACCGCAGTCGTCCGCGGTTTACCATGCGGCCGCAGCCGCAGTCGCAGGCCCTTTGCGCTAGGCGCTAGGCGCTAGGCGCTAGGCGCGGGCAAGGTATCCGCGCAGGACGCCGAGCAGGACCGCCAGCAGCAAGACCACTCCCGTCACGATGTCCTGGAAAAACGAGGAAATGTTCATCAGCGTCAGCCCATTGAGGATGGTCTGCATGATCAGGACGCCGATCAGCGTGCCCCAGATCCCGCCCTCGCCGCCGGAGAGCGCCGCGCCGCCCAGGATCACGGCGGTGATGGCCTGCAGGTTGAGCGTTCCCGTGAAACTCGCGCTGCCGGCCGAGCCGAGCGACGATTGGATCACGGCGCCGATTCCCGCCGCCAGGCCCGAGAGCACATACACGATCACCGTGTTGCGCAATACCGGGATGCCGGCCAGGCGCGCCGCCTGTGCGTTGCCGCCGATGGCGTAGAGAGCGCGGCCGAAGGTGGTGTAGCGCAGTAGCAGGTAAAAGGCGGCGCAGACGCCCAGCAGGATCAGCACCGGGACCGGGATCGGCCCGATCGTGCCCCGGCCATAAGCCACCCACTCGGTCAGTGGGAAGCTCACCGTCTGGCTGTTGGTGTAGACGTAGGCCGCGCCGTTGGCGATGAGATAGGTGGCCAGCGTGGTGATAAAAGGGTTGATCTTTGCGACTGCGACCAGCACGCCGTTGACCAGCCCGACGCCCAACGCCATGCCCAGCGTGGCCAGCAGGGCCACAAACTCGTCGCCTCCATTGGCCAGGATGGTGGCCCCGATGGTGCTGGAGAGGGCCAGGTTGGCCCCGTCGGAGAGGTCGAATCCGCCGCTGATGATGACGAGCGTCTGGCCCGCGGCCAGGATGCCCAGCACCGACAGGTAGATCAGGACGGTGCGAATGTTAGCGGGATCGGTGAAGTTGGGGGCCAGGCGCGCGAAAAACACGCCCAGCGCCACCAGCACCACCACCAGCGCGATCTCTTGCACCGCGCCCAGCCGCCGCAACCGCCCGGCGACGCGGCGGCCCCGCGCCAGGTCGGCCGTCACCGTCGCCGTGGCGGGCGTCTCCCCGACCTCACCGACCTCGCGCGTGCCCGCCTCAGGTACCATCATCGCCTCCTGTTCCAACCGTGGCGTACTGTAGGATCTCTTGCTGCGAGGAGCGGCGCGAGTCGACGACCGCGACCACCTGCCCGCGCACCATAATGGCGACCCGGTCGGTCATCGCCAGCGCCTCGGGCAGGTCGGACGAGACCAGCAGGATGCCCGCGCCGCTCGCCGCCAGCGCGCGGATCGCCGCGTAGATCTCGGCCCTGGCGCCGATGTCGACGCCGCGCGTCGGCTCGTTGAGCAGCAGCACCTTGACGTCCCGCTTCAGCCAGCGGCCCAGCACGACTTTCTGCTGGTTGCCGCCGCTGAGGTACATGACCTGCTGGGACAGGCCGGCCGCGCGCACGTTGACCGCGCGCGCCACATCCCACGCCAGGCGCGTCTCCGCGCGCCCGCTCAGGATGCCGCCCCGGCTGACCCGGTCGAGCAGCGGCAGCGTCACGTTGCTCTTGACGCTCAGCGGCAAGACGAGCCCCTCGACCTTGCGATCGGGCGGCACGAAGCCGATCCCGGCCCTGATCGCGTGGGCCGGTGTGGCGGCCCGGTAGCGGCGCCCCTCGATGGTGATTTGCCCGGCGGTGGGCTGGACGAGGCCGAAGATCGCGCGCGCGACCGTCTCCTGGCCGGCGCCGATCAGCCCGTAGAGGCCCAGCGCCTCACCGCGTTGCAGGACGAACGATACGTTGCGCACGTAGTCGCCGATGGTGACGTGCGACAGCTCAAGCAGCGGCGCCACGGAGGAGGATGCCTCCCTCTCCTGGCCTTGGCCCTGCTCTCCGCCCCCGTCTTGCCGGTACAGGTCCGCGACGTCGCGCCCGACCATGTCGTGGATAAGTTCCTGGCGCGTGGTCTCCCCTACCGCGCGGGTGGCCACGCGCCGGCCGTCGCGCAGCACCGTGACGCGGTCGGCCATGGCGAAGACTTCCTCCAGGTGGTGGGAGATGTAGATGAGGGAGACCTGCTGCTCCTTGAGCGCGCGGATCAGCGCGAACAGTTGCCGCACCTCGGCCTGGGTGAGGCTGGCGGTCGGTTCGTCCATGACGATGATGCGGGCGCGGCGGCGCGCCGCGCGGACGATTTCCACGATCTGGCGTTGCCCCAGCGGCAGGTCGCCCATGGCCGCGCGCACGTCGATAGGGCTCCCGAAGTCCCGCAAGGCTCGCTGCGCTTCCGCGCGTAGCGCGCCCCAGCGCACTAAGCCGCCGGGGCGATGGGGTAGGTGTCCCAGCAGCAGATTTTCGGCCACGCTGAGGCGCGGAACGTAGCTCAACTCCTGGTGGATGATGGCGATGCCAGCCTCGTCGGCGGCGTGAGTGGTGCGGATGGCGCGCTCCTGGCCGTCGATCAGGATCTGCCCGGCGTCGGCGCTGTACACGCCGGACAGAACCTTCATCAACGTGCTCTTGCCCGCGCCGTTCTCGCCCAGCAGCGCATGTACCTCACCAGCCGCAACGTCGATGTCGACGCCGTGGAGCACCTCCACGCCGCCAAACGACTTGCGGATACCCCGCATCGCCAGCCGTGGAGCGTCGACCATACGTCGTCCTCTCTACGCCACGCTGTACTAGCGCACGTGCTTGGGGCTGGTGCTGAAGACGAGGCCGCCCGGCGGCAGCTTCGTCGCCACGGTGACCTTGCCCGGATAGTAGGCTGAGATGTTGGAGTGGTCGATGAACAGGCTGGGGATGAAGACGTAGGGCGTGACTTTCTGATGGCTCAAGACCTTGCCCGCCAGTTGCATCAGGTAATAGCCGTAGAACTCGGGGAAGTACGCCGTGTCGCCGATCCACAGGGGGTCCGAATGGATCTCGGCGATGGCCTCGGTCGAGCAATTTTGCCCCGCGAACACGGCGCTGCTCTCCCGGCCGGCCAGCTGGATGGCGCGCAGGGCGCCGAGCAAGCTCGGATCGTTGATCGCGGAGACGATGATATGGTTGCCCGCCGGGATGCGCGACATCAGGTTAGCCATCACGCTCTGGCTCTTGGCGAGGGTCCCCGCGCCGTCCTGCTCGATCAGCGCGCTCTTGGGCAGGCCGGGCACAATCTGCCGCAGGCCGTAGTCGATACCGTCCATGCGCAACTGCGGGATGGCCCCGGCGGCGGGCAGGCTCAGCAGTACCTCAGTGATCGAGTTGAGCGCCCAGTGGTGACTCTTGACATAGGCGCCGAGCGCCTGCCCGGTGAGCTGGCCGTCGCCGAAATTGTTGGCGCCGAAGAACACGGCGCCGGGTTGCGGGATGTCGATGGAGATGGTGGGGATGTTGGCCTGGCGGAACGTGGAGGCGATCGCCGGCGCGATCTTGGCGTCGACCTGAAACTCGATCGCCAGGTCGACGCGATCGTTGGCCAGGATGGTGGCGTTGCGCAACGCCGTCGCGTCGTCGTAGTTGTTGTTAACCGTCACCAGCTTGTACCCGTTGCGGGCAGCGTACTGCTCCATGCTGTGTTGCACGGCGCCGGTGAAGCCGTTGACGAGATCCTCGTTGGCGAAGCCGATGGTGTAGTGTTTGGCCACGGCCTGAGCCCGTGCTCCACGAGGCTCAAGCGGCGCGACGATGCTTGCCACGACGATAGCCGCCAGGGCCAGTTGTCCCATGTACCTGAACATGTTGTCCTCCTCCCGTTTCACTTTCTCTACCCTCGACTCTTCGGTCTCTCCAGCCGCGCCGCCATCCCACGTAGCGACCGTCCGTGCCGTGTCAGCCCGAGGGGCGCGGCGCTCCCGGAGAGGCTGCCCACGGAGTACGGGGCGTCACGGCCCGCTCGCGTGGAGGGGCGCCATCCGCGCCAGGTCGCGGCCGGCGCTCTGGCACGCGTTCAGGAAGGCGCGCGCGGTGTCCGCGCGGATCAGCCGGTGGTGCTGGTACAGCGCGGGCGGCGCGTCCTTGCCGGCCAGGATATCCAGGGCCAACCCGATGACGTGCGGACCGTAGGTCTCGGGATTGAAAGCGACGGCGCCGATTAGCGGTGTACCGGGGCGCAGCAACTCTTCCAGGGCCAGGCGGTCGGCGCCCTGGCTGACCGTGATCGCGTTTCCGGCGCGCCCCGTCTCGACCAGGGCGGCGATGGCGCCCCGCGCCGTCGCGTCGTTGATCGAGACGACGGCCAGGCGCGCGCGGCCGGCCAGCCCTTGCAGCGTCTCGCGCGTGCGTCGGTAGGCGGTCTCATAGATGTTTTCGCTATCCAGACAGATGACGCGTGCGGGGTCCAGAGCGATGGCCTCGCGCAGGGCGTCGAGCTGGCCCTGCACGCGTGCCGCGACGGCGGGTCCCGAGCGGGGCAGGCCCAACGCGAGCACGCGGTCGGGGGCGCCGCCCCAGCGCCTGACCGCCTCCTGGGCCAGCGCGTCCCCCCCGATGCGGCCGGCGACGTAATTGTCGACCCCGAAGTAGGTTGCGCCCGGCAGCGGGATGTCGATGGCGATGACCGGGATGCGGGCGAGGCGCAGGCGGTGCATCAACCGATAGGCGTAGCTGTCGTTGATCTGGTACTCGATCACCAGGTCGGCCCCTTGCGCGATGAAGTGCTCGACGTTGCGCAGGGCAGTCTCCCCGTCGTAGTTGTTGTCGGCCAGCAGCAACTCGACGTTGCCCGCCGCGCGGGCGGCATCCTCGATGCTGCGCCGCACCTCCGCGGTAAAGACCTCGGTCTCGCTCAGGTTGGCGAACGCGATTTTGTAGGGCGCGGCGCCCTCGGCGTTGCGCAGCGGCGGCACGGTGACGACGGTGCTGCCGCACCGGCTAACCGTCACGCCGGCCGCGCGCAACTCGTCGACGAGGCGCGAGGGCGCGTGCTCGTCGAGGATGACGTGGTCGATGCGGTCGGGCGGGATCGCGCTGACCAGCGCCTGCTCTATATCCGCGTCGTCCCCGAGCATCACCACGACGGACGCGGCCAGGTCGACAATGGCGCGCAACGACGCGGCGCGCTCCCGGCCCTCCTCCATCACGCCGAATGCCGCCGACAGGTGGCGGCCGGCCACGAAGGCGCGGACCGCGGTCAGGCCGGTCAGCGTCCGCACCGTCGCCGCGTCGATCAGCACCGCGCCGTCCGGGTTGACGACCCCGCCGGCGACGACGACCGTGTTGGTCGGCTCGGCTGCCAGCACGCGCGCCACCTCAACGCTATCGGTTGCGACGTGGAGCTGGCGGCGCGGCAGCAGGACCCGGGCCAACTCCACGCTCACGTCCCCCGCGGTGATGACGATCGACTCCCCATCCTCGACCAGCGCGGCGGCGCGCTGGGCCACCAGGAGCGCGCGCCGCCCACCGCGCCCTCGCTCCTGCCCCAGGCCCCACAGGCCGCGCGGCGCGCGGATGGCCCCGCCGCGCACGCGCGTGACGGCGCCCTGGTGTTCCAACGCCCGCAGGTCGCCGCGGATGGTCACCTCGGACACCTTCAGACGGTCGGCGGCCTGTCGGACCGTCAGCGACCCATCGTCGACCAACCAGTCGAGCAAGGCTTTGCGACGCTCATAGGCCAGCATAGGTCACCCCTTCGTGCGCTGAATGCCCGCGAGGAACGTGTGGGGCAATTCTATAATCCTTCGTTCAGGCCGTCAATCCCTTTCGCAAACTTTCGATATGGGCCATGGGCGATCAGGCAAGCGAGATTGGCCTTTTCGCTTCGTAGCTGTTCGTGCCTGGACGGAACGGAGAACAAGGGCTACGCTGCATCATTGTCCTCCCACCTCTATGCGCTGTCTCTGTCCCTGTGTCAGGTGGGAGTGGTCGTCGAGCGGCGAGGTGAACGCCACATGCGGGGGCAGATCGCGGCCCAGCGCGCGGGCCAGGGCCTCGATCATGCCGAAGCCGAGCCGCGCGTCCGGCAGCAGGTACTGGCCCTCGGTCCACTCGTTCCAACACCCGATGGTCAGGACCGGCGGGATGCCCGGTCGCTCATTCAGATAGGCGAAGCCGGCCTTACAGCCTATCCGAAAAGTGTTAGTTATGGTAAAGTAAAGGTAGCGTCGTGGTCCTCACGGCGTCTACCTCTGATCGAGACTGGAAGATACTGCTGCCCATGACATCGCTCCCTGCTGCCCTCGCG
>JAABUZ0100007366.1_pt1 | contig 13291 bp, 11 predicted proteins | sample 5562091 | NCBI WGS metagenome assembly JAABUZ01 (sample SAMN12813069, study PRJNA571459) | rock metagenome | isolation source: Antarctica rocks | place: Antarctica: Victoria Land, Linnaeus Terrace sud | collected 2015-12-21 | reverse complement strand
CTACGCCGTGCCCTACCCCGACGACGCGGCCGCCCCGCCAGATCTGCGCGCCCTCGAGCCGGATGCCATCCTCCAGCCCGCGCGCGCCGCATGAGGGAGCCCTCAACTCAGATGAAACACACCCAAAAGAAATGGTCGGAGAGCGTCGCCGCGGGATCGGATGCCGCGGCCCCGCTAAAGTCGAAGGACAGGTCGTAGTTGAACGTCTTCTCGATCGTGTCGACCCAGACCGGGCCCTCCACCGGCACGATGTCCATGCTGCCCCCCAGTTGGGCCACGGCCGCCTGAATCATCTGCGCCCCCTGCGCCCACTTGGGGAAGCCATTGACCAGCGAGAACGTCAGGTGGAAGCCCTTGCCGTTGGGATAGCCGGCCTTGCCGAGCAACGACGCCGCCTGTTTCAGGTCGTAGGGGAAGCGCGACAGGTCGCCCTCCGCCGGATTGTAGGCGAAGTTCTGCGGGATCCAGGGACTACAGTTGCCGGCGCCGTACCCTTTCAGGAACACCTTGTAGAAGGTCTGGCGATCGATCAGATAGGAGACAGCCTGGCGGGCCAGCGGATTATCCAGCGGCTTGCGGTGCGAGTTCACGTAGAGGATGTCGCCGAAGTCGCGCACCCGGTTAACCAGCAGCACCAGGTTGGAATTGCCCTTCACCGTGGCCACGTCGGATAGGTTGAGCTGGATCAGCATGTCGGTCTGTCCGCTCTGAAGCGCGGCCAGGCGGCTGGAGGCCTCGGGGATCAGCGGGATCATGACCTCGTCGAGGTAGGGCACGCCGCTTTCCCAATACCGCGGGAACCGCGTCAGCTTGGTATAGGCGCCGGGGCGGAACTCGGTGAAGGTGAAGGGGCCCGTGCCGACCGGCTTCTTGGTGAAGGTCTCCTGCGTCGCCGTCTTGGGGTAGATGTAGACGTGGCTCAGGCCCAGGGCCAGCGCGGCGAAGGGCTGCTTCATCCGGATGCGCAGGTGCAGTGGGCTGACCACGATCACCTTGTCCACCGGCCCGAGCCCGGCGCCCAGGACGGTGTTGAGGCTCGGGTTGAGCACGCGGTCCAGATTAAATTTGGCGTCCTCGGCGGTGAAGGTCGAGCCGTCGTGGAACTTGACGTTGGGGCGCAGGGTGAGATCGAAGGTCGTGGGGTCGGTATAGCCCCAGGAGAGGGCCAGGCGCGGTTTCAGGGTCGGCGTCGGGCCTTCGAGGTCCTGCCAGATCAGGGTATCCCACACGTTCTCGCGCACGAACCGCCACGTCGCTAGCTCGGAGGTGTGCGCGTCCAGGATTTTGATCTCCTCGGACACCGACGCAGTGAGGGTCCCGCCGCGCACCGGCCTCCGGCTCGTGGCCGCGTCGACCCGCGACGGACGCAAGAGCGCCGGCGCCCCCAGGAGCGCGCCTCCGATGGCGGCGCCGGCCGTCGCCTTGAGGAATGTCGATCGACCCAGGCTATCCTTTTCTAGCTTGTCCATCATGCCGCGGTCCCTCCCGTACACACACTATTCATCAGATGTTCCATCTTATATCACGGCGTTGGCCGCGCTGTCAATCGCGAACCTCAACGAAACAGTAGCCGCGGGTCCGCGTCACGGCGCCTCATGCCGACCTATCCTCCGCTTTCCTTGCGGCGAGAAGCGAAAAACGCGCCTCTTTTCACAATCCATTCATCTGATGTTCATACTGGCCGAGTCTCTTTGCGCGGGTTAGAGCAGCAGCAGCCCCCCGTCGACCACGAGCGTGTGTCCCTGCACGTAGGACGCCTCGTCTCCCGCCAGGAAGACCGCTGCGGCGGCAATCTCGTCGGCCTCACCGCGTCGTTGCAGGGGGATGGAGGCCATCGCCCGCGCCATCAGTTCCTTGTTGGCGGGGTCCCGATCGAAAGTCTCTGTCCTCTCCGTGCGCGTCGCGCCGGGGGCGATGGCGTTGACCCTGATGCCGAAGGGGGCGAGGTCGACGGCCATGGCCCGTGTCAGCAACAGGATGCCGCCCTTCGACGCGGCGTAGTGCGCGACGTCGGCCTCGGGGTGGAAGCTATTGACTGACCCGATGTTGACGATGGCGCCCCGCCCTTGCGCCGCCATGTGGCGCGCCGCGCCCTGGCTGCACCAGAACGCCCCGCTGAGATTGACGTCGAGCATGCGGCGCCAGTTCTCGGGGCTGATGGAAAAGAACGGCTCGTAGAGCAGGGCGATGGCCGCGTTGTTGACCAGCGCGTCGATGCGGCCGTAGCGGTCGATCGTGACGTCGATCATGGCGTCGACCTGCTCCTTGTCCGCAACGTCCGTGGCGACGGCGAGGGCTTCCCCACCATCGCGGCGAATCTCCTCGGCGGTCTGCTCCGCGGTCTCGCGATCCCGATCGGCGATCACCACGGTCGCGCCCTCGCGGGCGAAGCGCAGGGCGATGCCCCGCCCGATGCCCTGGCCGCCGCCGGTGACGATGGCGATGCGCTCGGCGAGCCTACCAGTCATATGTACCTCCCCTTGGCTGTCCTGGTTGTCCTGGCTGGTTGTCCTGGCTGGTTGTCCTGGCTAGTGGACCAGGTTGTGCGGAAGCGCCAGGGCGGCCAGGCGTTGCCGCGCCGCCGCGACGTGCCGCGTCGCGCCGCCCAGCGAGACCGCCCCATGTCCGGGCAAGAGCATGTCGAAGGACAGGCGCGCGAGTTTCTCGACTGTTTGGCCGTACTCCCAGATCGAGCAGTCCGGGATATATTGCAGCAGGATATGCCCCCCGTGGAAGACCGCGTCGCCCGCGAACAGGATATCCCGTCCCCCCGCGCCGCGCATGAGGAACGAGAGGTGGTCGGCGCAGTGCCCGGGCGTCTCCAGGACGGTGAGGCGATGCCGCCCGACCACGAGCTCGTCGCCCTCGCGCACCTCGCTCCCCACCGGGCAGGCGGCGAAGCGGTACGAGGCCGGATAGATGCCGGCCTCGCGCGCCGCGGGCAGCGACAGCGCCGCCTCGTCGCCGCGCCGCACGCGGTCGGCCGCGAGCGGAGACGCCGCCACGCGCACCCCCAACTCCTCATGGAAGCGCGCCGCTCCTCCCGCGTGGTCCGCGTGGGCGTGGGTGAGCAGCACGGCGCCCAGGCGGCCCGGATCGAACCCGTGGGCCGCGATGTTGGCGAGGATGGCGTCGTGCCCGAGCCCGGCGCCCGCATCGATCAGGGCCAACTCGTCGCCGCCGTCGATCAGGTAGACGTGACAATCGAAGGGGTCGGTCAGGTCGAAGCCCAGCGCTCCGCTCCCGACCAGGTACACATCCTCGCCCAGTTGCATCGTCGCTCCCCGGCCAATTCCATTCAGCAGATGTTTCGCATGGAGGGTATTATAGGGATAGCGGGCTCGGATCGTCAAGCGAGCGTGTTCAGCCGGTGGGTTGACAAGCCCTCCGGTCCTGTGCTACCATCCCTAATCATCAGATGTTTCGTCGTGATGGACAAACGATGTGGAGGAGGAGCCTGATGCACGCGGACAAGGACAGAGACCTGGTCCCTGGCACAGTGACGCGCGGCGATTTTCTGACGCGGGCCGGCGTGACGGCGGGGGCAGCGGTCGCGGGAGCGGCCCTGGCCGGTGCGCCGGCCCGCGCGCGGGGGGCCACGCTCGCCCAGCCCGTCCGGGCGCTCCCCAGGGCCGGGGGCAGCCTCACGGCGGGCATCGTGGGGGACCTCCTCAACTTCGACGCCTACGTGCTGGCGGAGGTCAACTACCCGTATATCGAGAACGTCTACGACCAATTGATGCGGCTCGACAATAAGGGCCAGGCCGCCCCCGCGCTCGTCACCGCGCGCCGCTTCAGCGACGGCGGGCGCACCATGACGCTCACCCTGCGCCAGGGCGTGCGGTACCACAACGGCGGCACGCTGACGGCGGCCGACGTGGTGTCGAACTTTCAGCGCGCCCGCAACGCTCAAACCGGCGGCAACCTGTACGCCAACATGGCCTCGGTGCAGTCGGTGAGCGCCGTGGGGACCAATACCGTGGTGGTGCGCTTCAGCGCCCCCACCCCGTACACCGACGATATCCTGGGGTTGCTGCCGGCCATCAACCCGCGAGGGTACGGCGCGCTCAAGTCGCAGCCCGCCGGGACCGGCCCGTTCAAGGTCGCCGAGTGGGTCCCTAACGACCACCTGGCGCTGGTCAAGAACGCGGCCTACTGGGACGCCGGCAAGCCGTACCTGGACCGCGTGACCTTCAAGATCTACGGCGACGCGGACGCCATGCTCTCCGCGCTCCAGGGCGGTCTGCTCGATCTGGCCGTGGCCATCCCCCCGCGCTCCTACGGCCAGTTCAGCGGCCAGTACAACGTGGTCAAGGGCCAGGAGGCGGCCGAGTTCTACTACCTGGGGCTCAACCCGACGCTCGCGCCGTTCGACAAGCGCGAGGTCCGGCAGGCCATCGCCTACGCCATGGACCGCGCCACGATGGCCAGGAGCGTGCTCTACGGGCTCTCGCCCGCCATCTACACGCCGTTCCCCCGGTTCTCGCCCGCCTATTTCCCGGAGTACGAGGGCCGCTTCGCCTATAACCTGAACCAGGCCAGGCAACTGCTGGCGCGGGCGGGCCTCGCCAAGGGCTTCGAGTTCACCGTGCCCACGCCGAACAACTTCCCCGAGATGGCCCTGTTCGCCCAGATCCTGCAGGCCGATCTGGCCAAGATCGGCGTCACCATGAAGATCCAGCCGCTCGACCCGGCGTCCTGGTACCCTATCCTGCTCAAGGGGACCTACCATGCCACCTTCTCCTTCGCGGGCGGCGCGCAGATCTACCCCACCCGCATCGCGCTCAGCAACAACTTCGCCCCCAGCGCCAACCCCGTTTGGCCCGGCGGTCAGGCCCCCGCGGCCTACGGTCAGGCCATCCAGAAAGCCGGCTCGACGCTGGACGCCAGGCAGCAGAAAGCCGCCTTCAGGCAGATGGTGGACAGCTTCGTCACCGAGTGCTGGAATATTCCTATTGGTTACCGCGTCACCCTGTTCGCCCTCAAGCCCAACGTCAAGGGCTTCGCGTACGACGTCTACAACCAGCCCCGCCTGGCCAACGTGTCCCTCTCGTAACGCCCGGACCAACGCGCGCCCGGATCGAGAACGATTCGGGCGCGGGCAGCCCGTCGGCCCTCCGGGGACGGCGGACGCGCAACCCTGCCGACCTGAGCGGGCGCTGGTACGTTCCCGGGAGCGCCGTCTCTCGCCGCGCTGCCAGCCGCCAAACGTGGAGTCTTAGCCAATGGGCGTGTACATCATCAGGCGTCTGGTCCTCTTCGCGCCGACGCTCGTCGTGGTCTCGCTGATCGTGTTCCTGCTGGTGCATCTGATCCCCGGCAACCCCGCCTACGTCTTGCTGGGCCCCAACGCCACGCAGGCGCAGGTCGACAGCGTGACGCATAGCCTGGCCCTCGACCAACCGCTGTGGACGCAGTACGCGGTCTGGGTCGGGCGCGTGCTGCACGGCAGCTTCGGCAACTCCTACATCAACGACTTCCCCGTGACCGGGCTGATCCTGCAGAAGCTGCCCGCGACGGTGGAGCTGGCGGTGGGCGCCATCCTGATCTCGCTGCTGATCTCCTTCCCGCTCGGCATCGCGTCCGGCCTATCCAACGGCCGCTGGCCCGACGCCAGCGCCTCGCTGTACAACGCGGCGGCCATGGGTATCCCCGTCTTCTGGCTCGGCATCCTCTTCGTGCTGGTCTTCTCGTTCCTGCTGCACTGGTCGCCGCCGTCGGGCTACGTCCCGCTGGCGTCCGATCCCGGCCAGGGCCTGCGCTTCCTGGCGCTGCCGGCCGTCACCCTGGGCGTGTCGCTGTCGGGAATCTTTATCCGCTTCATCAAAGGGTCGATCGTGGACGTGCTGGGCCAGGACTATATCCGGACCGCCCGCGCCAAGGGGCTGCCGCGCCGCCGGGTGGTCGGCCGGCACGTGCTCAAGAACGCGCTGATCCCCGTGGTCACCGTGGTGGGCCTGCAGTTCGGCGGCATCCTGGGCGGGGTGGTGCTCGTGGAGACGGTGTTCGGGTGGCCGGGGGTGGGCAGCCTGCTGGTGACGTCGATCCTGACGCGCGACTATGCGGTGGTGCAGGCGGTCATCCTGCTCACCGTGCTCACCTACATGATCGTCAACCTCCTGACGGACATCGTGTACGCGTACCTCAATCCCCGCGTGCAGTCGGTCTAATCGGTCTAAAGGGTGACAACGCCGCGAGGCGACGACAGGACGATAGGATCTGCAATGCGACAACTGGCCCCGGACCGGGACAGGTCAGGTAAGGACGGGCAGGACGGTGAGACGGACGCGCCCGTGGCCACGGAGCGCCCGGACGGAGCCGACCGCCTGGTCCGGCGCGCGCTGCGCCAATGGCCCAGCGCGCTGGCCCTGCTGCTGGTCGTCGTCGTGGCCGGCGCGGCGGTGATCGCGCCGCTGGTGACGCGCTACGACCCCCTGGCCATCGACCCGGCCAACATGCTGCTGGCTCCATCGGGCGACCACCCTATGGGCACGGACGAGCTGGGCCGCGACATCCTGAGCCGCATCATCTTCGGCGGACGCGTGTCCCTGGGGACGGCCTTGGTGGTCGTGGCGGCGTCCGCGGCGGTCGGCGTCCCCATGGGCCTCGTCGGTGGCTACGCCGGCGGAGTCGTCGACGCGCTCTTCTCGCGCCTGACCGAGATCATCTTGGCCTTCCCTGCTATCCTCCTGGCGATGGGGCTGATCGCGGTGCTGGGGCAGGGCACGCTCAACGCCGGCGTCGCGGTGACGGTGGTGAGCGTGCCGGCGTTCGCGCGCCTGGCGCGGGCCAACGCCCTGGTCGAAAAGGAGCGGGAATACGTGGACGCGTCGCGCGCCCTCGGCGCGTCGCCCCGCTGGATCCTGTTCCGCACGATCCTGCCCAATAGCGTTGGCCCGTTGGCCGTGCAGGCGGGGATCGTGGCCACCACGGCCATCTTGCTCGAGGCCGCGCTCAGCTTCCTGGGCCTGGGCACACAGCCGCCCACCCCATCGTGGGGGGAGATGCTGAACACCTCGCGCGGCTATCTGTACCAAGCGTGGTGGTACGGGCTTTTCCCGGGCTTGACCTTGAGCCTGGTGGTGCTGGCGCTCAACCGCCTCGCCGATACGGCGCAGCTCCTCTCGCGCGGCGGCTGGCGCAACCTGTGAGCGCGGCCGGCAGGATGGCGGATGGATAGATGGGCGGACGACCAAGGACGTGCTGGTATGTTCCTGGGAGCGCTGTCTCGCGACCAGTGCATGGTAGGCCGGCGATTGATAGATGATAGACGAATGTAAAGATAAAGGGGGACGTGAGAGATGACGGATGCCGTGCGCGTGGCCATCGTCGGTATGGGGTTCATGGGCGACAAGTATGCCCGCATCGTGCGGGGGCTGCCGGAGGCCGAGCTGGTGGGGGTGTGCGACGTCGACCCGGCGCGGGCACGGGCCGCCGCTGGGACCTTCGCGGCACCGGCGTTCGCGACGACCGCGGAGCTGCTGGTGCAAACCAAGCCGCACCTGCTGTGCGTGTGCGGCCCGGAGGAGCATCACCTCGACCCCTGCCTGCTCGCCCTGGAGCGGGGCGTCGGCGTGCTGGTGGAGAAGCCGCTCGCCACGACCGTCGAGGATGGGCAGCGCCTGTGCGACGCAGCGGCGCGCGGCGGCGCCCTCCTCAGCGTGGGGCACCTGCTGCGCTACGACCCGCGCTATAGCGGGGCGAAGGACGCCGTGGATGCGGGGGCGACGGGCGCGGTGCAGAGCCTGCATGCCCGACGCTGGAACACGCGCAGCGCGCAGTCGCGGCTGAAGGGTCGCAGCTCCCTGCCCTTGTTCCTCGGCGTGCATGACTACGACATCGTGCGCTGGTTCGCCGGGTCGGAGCCGGTGCGCGTCTACGCCGAGAGCCGGTCGCGCGTGCTCAGCGCGGAGGGCTACGCCGTCGAGGACACCACGATCGCCCTGATCAGCTTCGCCAACGACGTCGTGGCCGTGGTCGAGGAAGGGTGGATCATGCCGGAGGGGCATCCCTCGGGATTCGACCAGCGGCTGGACGTGCTGGGGGCCAGCGGCATGGTCAGCGTCAGCGGAGGCTATGGGGGATTAACAGTGATCGACGACAGCCGCGAGCAGTGGCCCGATACGATGCTCTGGCCATCGATCGCCGGTGGTGGCGTCACCGGCGCGCTGGAGCGCGAGCTACGCCACGTCGTCGGGTGCGTGGCCAGCGGGCGCCGGCCGCTGGTCGGCGGCGAGGACGGCCTGGCCGCGCTGCGCATCGCGCTGGCCGTCGAGGAATCGGCTCGCGCCAAGGCGCCCGTCACCATGCAGCCCTGAGCCGCGAGGGATGACCCTCAGCGTCCCAGGATATAGCCGCCGTCGATCACGATGAACGCGCCGGTCATGCCGGCGCGGGATAAGGGCGCAGGGGACCCTGGCCCCGGTCCCATGTCACTCGTTCATACCCTTCCTGCGCCCCCGCGGACGCCGCCTCCGGCTCGTAGCCCTGCCGGCCGCCCCATGCGATCAACTAATTGTGTGCCTTGCCGCCGATCACGCGGCGACGCGCCTCCTGCTGATAGGCCGCGGCCACGGTATCCAGGTGCGCCCGCATCGCCTCGCCGGCGGCGTCGGCATGACCGGCGACGATGGCGGCGACGATGGCGGCGTGCTCGGCGGCGGCGACGCGCAGCGAGCCCGGCGCGCCCGTGATGACCATGGTGATGGCCCAATCCTGCAGGCGCAGCACCGTGGAGACCGCGGAGGCCAGGAACGGGTTGCGCGAGGCGTCGGCGATGCCCTGGTGCAGGGCGTTGTCGCCCTCGCCGAAGCGGGCCGTGTCCGCCGTCTCCGCGCCGCGTTCGCTGAGCGCCGCGGCCTCTCGCAACGCCCGCACCTCGCTTGGGGTGGCGCGCTCCGCGGCCAGCCGCGCCGTCCGCACCTCCAACGTGGCGCGGAACTCGAAGAGGCCGAGCATGTGCGCGGGGTCGACCGGCATGGAAAGGTCGATGGCGGCCGTGGCGAAGGGGCGCGGCTCGCTGGCCACGTACAGCCCGCTGCCGCGCCGCGCGCGCACCCGCCCCGAAGCAGCCAGCAGCTTGACCGCCTCGCGGATAACGGTGCGGCTGACGCCCATCCGCTCGGCCAGCGCCAGCTCGGTGGGCAGGCGGTCCCCCGGCCGCAGATCGGACTCGGCGATCAACGCCGCGATCCTGGCGGCCACCGTTTCGTAGCCTGGCCGGTACGCCTGCGCGGCAACCGCCGTCCTGGCGCTCACGGCGTGCCGCTCCTGTTGCTCTTGCACGGTGGCCGTTCGGTAAGCAATGTGGCCAACCAGGCCCTCTTTCGCGACAAATTAATCATACTCATGTGCTGATTGCGTTAGGTACGCGCGCCGCCAACCGCGATCGATACCGGCTGGCAACGCGGCGCGAATCACTGTCCGTGCCGTCGTTCGCCATTCTGTCAAGGGGTCGTAGCGCGTAGAACGGGATCGTAGAGTCTTACTACCCATCGTTACCATGCTATCACGAGCCCGTCGTGGCGTCAATCAGCAGCGCCCCGACGGGGATGTCTCACTGTGTTGTTCGGCGAGGTGCGAGTAATACGACGCGGACGGACAGATCAGTCGAGAATTGACGTGGAAGAATTAGTATGATAGCTTTGATGTCATCAACCGTTGTAGGGAAGGAGCGCGCGGAGCGAAAGAAGAACGCGGAGCAAGAAGATCGTCGGGCCGTTAGCGGACGACAGCAGCGCATGCTGACGCCGATGTCTACAATGCCGTCATGCCTCATGTACAAAGGAGCAGCACCATGAGACCGCGACAACCGGCCAGGATAGCGAGGCGGGTCCTTATCAGCGCCTTCCTCGTCGTGGCCGCGACGGTCGTCCCCGCGCGCGGCGCACTACCGCGCGAGCCTCCCGCCGCTGGTCATCTGGCCCAACGCGTGGACGAGCCAGCTCACGCGCAACTTCAACCCCTGTTCCAACGGCTCCGCCAACACGGCGAACTTCCTGTATTCGGCGGTCTACGAGCCGCTCTACATCATCGACAGCGCGCGGTACAAGGAATATCCCTGGCTGGCGACTGCGTACAAGTGGAGCAAGGATCTCAAGACCCTCACCTTCACCATCCGCAACGGCGTGCGCTGGTCGGACGGCCAGCCGTTCACAGCCCAGGACGTCTACTTTACCTATGCGACGCTGCCGGGCGCCAAGAACGCGGGCCTCTGCGCCAACCCCAAGTTGGCTACACTCTGACCATGCCCGCCTCCGACCAAGTCGTCTTCCACTTTAAGACGCGGGATTCGACGCAGTTGTTCCCGCTGATGCACAATCAAGGCATCCTGCCCGCGCATATCTACGCCAAACAGGCCAACGTGGGTTCGTGGATCCAGACTAATCCCGTCGGCACGGGTCCCTTCACGCAGGTCGGCAACTTCACGGCGCAGAGCTTCGACGTGGGCAAGAACCCCTACTACTGGCAGCCAGACAAGCCAGCTTTTAGCACCCCGCGCGAGGTGATCTACACCAGCCTCGACGCCGGCAACCTGGCGCTCGAGGCGGGCCAGGTGGACTGGGGCGGCTCGCTCATCCCGCGCGCCGACCGGGTCTACGACTCCCGCAACCCCAACTTCCACCACTTCTTCCCCGCCGGGTTCACCGACGACATGCTCTTCCTGAATACCACCAAGTACCCCTACAATCTGGTTCCCTTCCGCAAAGCGCTCAGCCTGGCCATGAACCGCCAGGCCTACAACGTCAACGGCCGCTACGGCTACGGCCCCCCGGCCGACATCCAGGCGGTGGCCGATAGCACGGGCAGCACCGGCCCCTGGCCGACGTGGGTCGACCGGAGCATCCGCCCGAGCCATTGACCGGACCCGGGCAGAGTATCGATGGATCGCTGGAGGGATGGACGCCATGCCCGACTCGTTGTCTCTAACCGTTGATCGGACGGCGGGCCGCTATACGCTCACCGCCGGCGACGGCCACGCCCCCCCGTTGCGGGGCGCGGCCGTCCGTGCGGTAGTGAGTGACGCGCCTGGAGCGCCGCCGCGGGTCTGCCTGCCGGATACGTTCGCGGTCGGGCGCTACCATGTCGACGCGGGCCTGTGGTCGGGCGAGGAGACCGTGTTAACCGCGGAGGCCGGCGGCGTGGAGACCGTTGTAGGCGTGCGCCTGCTCGACCTGCTGCCGGGCGCGCATCTCCGGTGCCGCGTCCGCAACGCCCGCCCCACGCCCCTGCGGCTGCACCGCATCGATCCGCTGTTCGTCGCGCCCGAGCACGGCGGCGCGGTCGAGGTGCGCGACGACCTGTCCCGGCACACCTTCCTCACGCACGCGGGCGTCGGCGCCGAGCGCCTCCCGCAAGCGCGGCCGCCGCTCAACGACGCCACGCGCGAGTTGTGGGACGGCATGGGCGTACGCTGGCTCTTCCCGCCCGATGTCATCTGGGATAGCCCCGATTGGCTGACCTCGCTCGACGTCGGCGGGCTCTACCACCAGTCGGGCCGGGCCGGGCCGGCTGGCTGGGCGGCTTCATCGGCCCGGGCGAGGCGTTCGGAGAGATCGGCGTGCGCTCGCGGGGGGAGCCGGCCTTTTTCCTGTCCTCCCTGATGGACGGCGTCCTGCTGGACCCCGGCGAGAGCCGCCGGGGCGAACGCGCCATGTTGCTCGCCGCGCCCGCCGGGATGGCGCTGCGGGCCTGGGCCGAGGCCGTGACGCTGGACACGCCGCCGCGCCGCCGCTTCCCGCCGCTCACAGGCTGGTGCAGCTGGTATCAGTTGGGCTCCAACGTGTCGGAGGCGGACGTGCGCCGGGCCAGCGCCGGCTTTCGCGACCTGGACATCCCGGTCGACACCATCCAGATCGACGAGGGCTTCGAGCGGGCGGTGGGCGACTGGGAGGCCAACGACCGCTTCCCCGGCGGCATGGGGCGCGTCGCGGGCGACATCGCGGCGGCCGGCGTCTGGCCCGGCCTCTGGCTGGCCCCCACGATGGTCCATGAGAGCGTCCCATTGGCGAACAGGCGTCCCGACCTCTTTCAGCGCACGCCGGAGGGCGAGCCGGCCGTCCATTTCGGGACCTTCCTCGCCTGGACGCGCATCCTCGACCCCACGCATCCCGAGACGCTGACATTGGTGAAGGGCATGGTCCGCAAGGCCGTCCGGGAGTGGGGCTACACCTACCTCAAAATCGACTTCACGTACCTCCTCTCGCGCGCGGCCGTGTTCCACGACCCGCGCCAGACCATCTTCCAGATGCACCGCGCCCTCTATCAGGCGATCCGGGAGGCGGCCGGCGACGACGTGTACATCATGGCCTGCGTAGGGGAGGCGGCGCGCTACACGGTCGGGCTGGTCGACGCCACGCGCATTGGCGGCGACCAGGCCCCATCGTGGCCGAGTATCCGCGACAGCGTGGCCGAGAGCATCGCGCGCACCAGCACCCAGGGCGTGTGGTGGCACAACGATCCGGACGTGTTCTACCTGCGCGAGGAGCACAGCGCGCTGTCGCTGGAGGAATCGCGCTTCGTGGCCACGGTCACGGGCATGCTGGGCGGCCTCACTCTGACCTCCGATTTCCCGGACCAGTGGGACGCGCCCCGCCTGGACATCCTGCGCCGCATCGTGCCCCCCTGCCCCACCGGCGCGCGCGTCGTCAACCGCGCCTCGCCCGAGTTGCCATCCCTCTACCTGTCCCGCCACGTCTCGCCCGCTGAGTCGTGGGTCACGGCGGCGACCCTGAATCCGTCGGACGCGCCGGCCTCCGTCGACGTCGACCTTGCCGCGCTGGGGCTCGACCCTGACGCGGCGTATCACGCCTATGAGATATGGGAGGATCGCTACCTCGGCGTGGTGGCGGGACGCTTCACGACGCCGGAGCACCCGCCGCACGCCGCGCGCGTCTGGGTGCTGCGCCTGGTGCGCACCGGCCTGCACCTGATCGCCTCGACCTTCCACATCTCGGGCGGCGCCGTGGAGCTTGCCGCCCTGCGCTACCCGCCGGACGGCGCCCTGGAGGCCGACCTGAGCGTCGTGTCGCGCCGTGGCGGGGCGCTGATCGTGTCCCACCAGAGCGCGCCGCGGCTGGCCCTGGTGACGGGCGCAACGGGTGAGATCGTGAGGCTGCACGACGGCGTGTGGCGTTTGTCCCTGACTGCTGTCGGCGCCGAGCGGCGCATCCTCGTGCGCCTGGAGCCATAAGCATGTTGCGTGCGAATATCGTAGGCGCGCAGAAGGTCTGGGGTGATCTGGGAGCGCGGGCATCTTGCCCGTCCCAGGCCCAACGCGGGCAAGATGCCC
>JAABUZ0100007362.1_pt1 | contig 13293 bp, 12 predicted proteins | sample 5562091 | NCBI WGS metagenome assembly JAABUZ01 (sample SAMN12813069, study PRJNA571459) | rock metagenome | isolation source: Antarctica rocks | place: Antarctica: Victoria Land, Linnaeus Terrace sud | collected 2015-12-21 | reverse complement strand
CAGCCTCGTACACGACGTTCCTGGCGTCGCTGAAGATCACCTGACCGCACCAGTGGTCAGCGCGTCAGGAGCGGCGCAGACCCAGCTCGCGTAGCTGCCCGGGATCGACGGGAGCCGGTGCGCCGGTGAGCGGGTCGGCGCCGCTGGCCGCCTTGGGAAACGCAATCACGTCGCGAATCGATTCCGTGCCCGCCAGCGCTGCCGCGATCCGGTCGATGCCCATCGCGATCCCCCCGTGGGGCGGTGCCCCGTAGCGCAGCGCATCGAGTAGGAAGCCGAACCGCACCTGCGCCTCCTCGGAACCGATGCCCAGCAGCTCGAACACTCGCTGCTGCACCTCCCGCTGATGGATGCGGATCGATCCGCCGCCGATCTCCGCGCCGTCTAGGACCAGGTCGTAGGCCCTGGAGGTGAGCGACCCGGGATCGTTCAGATCGCCGGTGGGCGCGGTAAACGGGTGGTGGGCGGCGTCCCAGCGGCCCTCTTCGGAGTCCCAGAAGAAGGCCGGGAACTCGACCACCCAGAGGATATCGTGGCGCCCGGGCGGGATCAGCCCGAAGCGGCGCCCGAGCTCCATGCGCAGCGCGCTGAGCGCCTGCCCGGCCGTGGCGAGCTCGTCGGCGACGATCAGCAGCAGGTCCCCGGAGCTCGCCTCCAGCCGACCGATGATGGCCTGCATCTCGGCCGGTGAGAGGAACTTGGCGATCGGCGAGCGCAGCCCGCCATCCTCCTGCACGAAGGCCCACACCAGCCCCTTGGCACCGTGCTGGCGGGCCAGCTCGGTGAGGGCGTCGAGCTCGGAGCGGGCCAGCTCCCGCGCGCCGGCGTTGATCCCCCGGACGGCGCCCCCGGAGGCCAGCACCGATGCGAAGACCTGGAACTGCGAGGCTGCCAGCGCCTCCCCCAGGTCACGGAGCTCCAAGCCGAAACGGGTGTCGGGTCGGTCGATCCCGTAGCGGGAGACGGCCTCGGCGAAGGTCATTCGTGGCCACGGCGGCGGCGGGATGTCGAAGTCCGCGGCCTGGAACACAGCCCCCATCACCGCCTCCATGCACTCGATCACGTCGTCCTCGGTGACAAAGGACATCTCCAGGTCCAGCTGGGTGAACTCGGGCTGGCGATCGGCGCGGGTGTCCTCGTCACGGAAGCAGCGCGCGATCTGGTAGTAGCGCTCGAAGCCGCCCACCATCAGCAGCTGCTTGAACAGCTGCGGCGACTGTGGCAGCGCGTAGAAGGAGCCGGGCTGGGTGCGGGCGGGCACGAGGAAGTCACGCGCGCCCTCGGGAGTGGAGCGCGTCAGGTACGGCGTCTCTATCTCCAGGAAATCCCGGTCGTTGAGGACCTGGCGCATCGTGGTGATGACCCGATGGCGGAGCGCCAGTGCGGCCTGCAGCTCGCTACGGCGCAGGTCGAGCGAGCGGTGGCGCAGGCGCAGGCTCTCATCGACCCCCTGGCCGTCGTCCAGCGGGAAGGGCGGGGTCTGCGCGTCGGCGAGGATCTCCAACTGGGTCACCGCCAGCTCGATCTCGCCCGTGGCCAGGTTAGGGTTGACGTTGGCCGGATCCCGCCGCGCGACCGTGCCGGCGGCGCTGACCACATCCCCGGCGCGCAGCGCGTGGGCGGCCGCATGGGCCTCGGACGCAGTGTCGGGGTGGAACACGAGCTGCACGATCCCGGAACGGTCGCGCAGGTCGATGAAGATCAGGCCGCCGTGGTCCCGGCGGCGATGGACCCAACCGGCCACGCGGGCCTGCGTGCCGGCCCGCTCGGCGGTGAGCGCGCCGCACCAGCTGTCGCGCAGGGCGTTGGGGCGGGGTGTGCGCATCACGCGAGCCTGCTGCCGCGCAAGATCGTCGGAATCACCTCCGCGGGCGACAGCTCGCGCTGCTCGCCGGAGTCCATCTCCTTGAGGGTCACCTCGCGCTCGCCGCCGACGATGGCCACGTACCGGACCCTGATGCGGTCGGCGTGCTTGAGCTGGCCCTTGAGCGAGCGGCCGGCCAGCTCCACCTGCGCGGCCAGTCCCGCCTGGCGCGCCTGGCGGGTGAGCCCGAACGCCACCCGGCCACCCGCTTCGCCGGCGCGCGCCACGAACAGGTCGACCACCGGTGGGGCGATCGGCAGCTCCCCGGCGGCGAGGAGGATCCGCTCCACTCCCGCCGCCCAACCCGAGGCGGGAGTGACCGGTCCCTCCAGCTGCTCCATCAGGCGGTCATACCGCCCCCCGCCACCCACTCCGGACTGGGCTCCCAGAGCGTCGCTGGTGAACTCGAACACGGTGCGCGTGTAGTAGTCCAGGCCCCGCACCAGTGAGGGGTCCAGCTCGTACTCGACGCCCGCCTGCTCCAGCAGCGCCCGGACCTCGGCGAGGTGTGCGGCGTCCGATGCGTCCAGGCGATCCAGCAGCACCGGCGCCTCCCGCATCACCTCCCGCGTGCCCGGATCGATGGCGTCGAAGGCCCGCATCGGGTTGAGCTCGATCCGAGCCCGCACCTCTCCGCTCAGCTGCTGCTCGTGCGCGCGCAGGTAGGCGCTCAGCTCGTGGCGGTACTCGCTGCGGGTCTCGGGCGTGCCGAGGCTGCCCAGCCGCAGCCGCACGTCCCGCACCCCCAGCGCCCCCAGCAGTTCGCTGAGCAGCACGATCAGCTCCGCGTCGGTCTCCGCCCCCGAGGACCCGACCGCCTCCGCGCCCACCTGCCAGAACTGGCGATAGCGGCCGCGCTGCGGGGCCTCCGCGCGGAAGAAGCTCGACAGGTACCAGAGCTTGACCGGCTGCGGGAGCTTGTGCATCCCGTGCTCGATGTAGGCCCGGCACACCGGCGCGGTGCCCTCCGGTCTCAGGGTCAGCGAGCGCCCGCCACCGTCGTCGAAGGTGTACATCTCCTTCTGGACGATGTCGGTCGCCTCCCCCACCCCTCGCGTGAACAGCTCCGTGGCCTCGAACGTCGGCGTCTCGATGCGACGGTAGCCGGCGGCGCCGAGGATGCGCTGAGCGTGGCCCTCCAACAGCTCGCGGCGCGCGGTGTCCTGCGGGAGGACGTCGAAGGTCCCTCGCGGCGCCTGGATCATCGTCGCGTCGTCCTCTGCAGAGGAGACTTCACCCCTGCGCCAGCTCGCGCAGGAACGGGTTGGTGGCGCGCTCGTGGCCGAGCGTCGTGATACCCATGTGGCCGGGATAGACGGTGCTCGGCGCGGGGAAGCGGGAGACGAGCGTGTCGATCGAGGCCAGCAACGTGGGCCAGTCGCCTCCCGGCAGGTCGACGCGTCCCACCGAGCCCTGGAAGAGCACGTCGCCGGAGAAGAGTGCGTCCTCCCCGGCCACGGCGTAGGTCACGTGACCGGGGCTGTGGCCGGGAGTGAAGAGGACCTCGAAGGTCAGCCCGGCGAGCGCCAGCGTCTCGCCGCCCGCGACGGTGTGGTCGGCTTCGTAGCTCTCGAAGGGGCCGAATCCCGGCCACGGTACGTAGTCCATGATGCTGGCCAGGACCTGACGCTCCAGCTCCGGGCAGTAGACCGGCGCGCCCGTAGCTCTGGCCACGGGCGCCACCGCGCCGACGTGGTCGAAGTGGGTGTGCGTGAGCAGGATCGCTTCCAGCCTGGTGATGCCGAGCGGGTCCAGCGCTCCGAGGAGCCTGTCAGCCTCCTCGCCAGGGTCGACGATCACCGCGCTGTCCGACTGCGGGCGGCGGACGATGAAGCAGTTCTCCTGAACGGGGCCGACGGTGAACATCCGCACGTCGATCATCAGCGACCTTCCCGGTTGCGCTGGCGGCGACGCCACAGCAGCCGCTCCAGGTAGTAGCCCGCCGGGACGTACAGCACCAGTGCGAAGACCGTGAACAGGGCCGCCGACTGCAGCCGGTTCTCTCCGTGCGTGGTCACCAGCAGGAAGATGAACATGATCGCCGCGGCGAAGGCGGCCCGCTGGAGCGAGGACGTCCACGTCGGGGAGGTATTCAGCCGTCGCTCCCGTGCGGTGGCCTTCGACTGCTTCTTGCGCTCCTCCTCGCTGGGCGGCCGCCCCGTTCGCCCCCGCGTCGTAATCGTCCCGGCGGCCGTGCCGCGGTGCTTGCTGCGCCGTTTCTTCTTGGTCTGCGCCATCGGCTCGTATGAGAGGTTAGTCGGAGGCGGGCGGCGCCGGATCGACGCCGGCAAGCGCGTCCTCCAGCAGCCGCCGGCCACCGACCGGCACGTCGCCGGGAAAGCCGGCAAAGGCCGCGCGCGGGGCCAACCCGACCAGCTCCGCTCCGGGCACGCGGGCGTGCCGGGCCACCGCGGCCACCACCTCGGCCAGCGGGGTGGCCAGGTGGTCCTCGACGTTGGTCGACACCTGGGCGAGGCCCTCCTGCTCCAGCCACCGGCCGATGGCCCGCACCCCCGGGAGGCCCTCGGGCCCGCCCTCGCGGATCCGCGCGGCGATCCGCCGGGCGTCCGCCTCACCCGCGGGGGCGGCCAGCATCACGTTGAAGGCGACCAGCGGCGGGCGGGCCCCCAGAAGGGTGGCGCCGGCGCTCGGATGCAGCCGCCGCGGCCCGAGGTCCGGGATCAGCTCGCCGGACTCGATCCGGGCCGCCAGCGCCTGCGGGCCGCCGCGGCGCAGCTCCGCACGGGTGCGGCCCTGGCCGAGGATCCCGTAGAGGAACACCGGCAGCTCCAGCTCCCCAGCCAGCAGGTCGCCGAGCACGAGCGCCTCGGCGCAGGCCGCACCGCGATCGACCTCCTCCAGGTAGACGATCGGCGCGACGTCCAGCACCCCGACGCGGGGATGGATGCCGTGGTGGGAGCGGATGTCGAGGTGCGCCACGGTGGCGCGGGCGCCGTCGCGCACCCGCTCGGCCAGCGCGCCGGGGGTGCCGGCCAGCGTGAACACGCTGCGGTGGTGGTCGGGATCGCTGTGGACGTCGAGCAGGCCCGGTCCGAACGCGCCGGCGATCGCCTGTAGGGCGCCGGGGTCGCGTCCCTCGGAGACGTTGGGAACCGCCAGCAGCAGGCTCACGCGCCGGCGTGGGGCAGGACCCAGCGGCCCTCCTCCAGTACCCGCTCGCCGCCGACCTCCAGCGTGACGCTGGTGAGAACCACGTCGAGGTGGATCGGGACCGAGACGACGCCGCCGATTCCGGCGCTGGCGCCAAAGGCGACGTGGACCGTGCCGAGGATCTTCTCGTCCTCCAGCACGTTGCCGGTGAGCCTGGCGCGGTCGTTGGTGCCGATGCCGAGCTCAGCCAGGTTGGTGCCGGGATCCCCGTGGGCGCGCAGCCGCTCGATGTAATCGGGCCCGAGGCCGCCGCTCGCCGACACGATCCGCCCCTCCCGGACGGTCAGCCTGGCCGGTGGCTCGGAGAGCCCCAGGGGCGCGAGGCTGGTGGCGACGATCAGCCCCTCGCCACCCTGCGGCGCCACGAAGCCCTCCCCGCAGGGCAGGTTCCCGAACGCGCCCGGGGCGGTGAGGTCCCCGTCGTCGGAGATGCCTTCTCGCCCAGCGAGGTCGAAGGTCATGTCGCTGCCGAGGGGGCAGGTGATCCGGGCCTGCTCGGCGCCGTCCAGCAGGCTGGCGACCGCGCGGGAGCGCGCGCGCATGAGTTCGAAGTCGACGGCCATCACCCGCGCCAGCATGTCCTCGGTGACCCCGGGCATCGTCGCCCCCCTCGCGCCCGCCTCGCTGGCCCGCTTGCGGGCGGCGGTGTGGCTGAGCGAGCGGGAGGTCGGGCCGATGAAGACGTCGCAGGCCGCCATCGCCGCCGCCAGCACCCGCGGCGGCTCGGTGCCGTCGGTGGCGCGCTCGTCCATCACCGCCAGGATCGCGTCGGCGCCGGTGGCCGACGCGGCGGCCCGCAGCGCCTCGCCGATCGGACGGCTGGCGGGATCGACGATCACCAGCACCTCCTCCCCCGGCTGCACTGCCAGGCAGCGCTGCACCACGGTGGCGACGGCGGGGCGAAGGTCGGGCATGGCTCCGCGCATCATATGGAGCGGCTCCTGCGCGGAGCAGGCGGTAGCCTTTGTCCCCAGCGCCGGAGTAGCTCAGTCGGTTAGAGCAGCGGAATCATAATCCGCGTGTCGGGGGTTCGAGTCCCTCCTCCGGCATATCGTTGTTTGCAGGAATCTCCCGTCGTTACGGGGGATTCGGCGGATATGACTCAGCGGCTGGCGACCGCTATGAACCGCTAGAAACCGCTAGCTGGCTGACAAAACAGTCCAACGAACAGTCCAACGAGCGACGTGTCCCTCGTCTGCCGCGAGTCGCTCGAGCGCGATCACCGCGCTCGATGATTCCGCCGGTGTCGTCCGTAGGCTTTTAGCACCCGCTCTGTCGGTGCAGTTGGTCGGCAAATCATGGCGGTGATAGGAGGTGGTTCGGTTGGCTAAGAACCCCCCCACCGGTGATGGTCACCGGGTCGGCGCGGTCCGCAATCGCTCCCAGGTTCAGGCCCCTAACGGGAACTGGATGAAGCGCGATTTGCAGACCGGTCGGTTCATGGACCAGAAGACCGACGGGAGGAAGCCCTTTAAGGGCGTCCGTCGGGAGAAGTAGCGGCTCACCATCGCGCTTCGTCGGGGCGAGCGGGCCAACGCTCGCTCCGACGTCTTTCCATGCTGCAACCTACATTCCCTTCGGCGGAGCCGAAAATCCCGATGCCGTAACGGCCCAGAGTGGACAGGGATCGCTGAGCTTGATCACGACCGGGATTCGAACCCGACGGAACGAGAGTGACTTTGGCTCGTTCTGGCTGCGAAATGCGTGGTTTCTGAGGTCGTACGGAACCGCCCTCAGGGGGCAGATAACCGCGCTTGATCGGGGCCGGCTGTGGCACGACTGTGGCGCACGAGCTGATCGCTAGATCCTCGCCGCCCAATGTCGGTCAGGGCCTCAGCCCCCCAACCATCGGCCCCTCGGCGATGCTGATCCCGTTCTCGCGCTTGACCTCGACGTGAAGTCGACAATGCTCACGGACGTCGTCGGTGTGCGAGATCACGAAGATCTGCTGGAACTCGGCATGCTCTGCGAGGTCGCCCAGCTGTTGCAGCAGCAGCCGTCGGCGATCTACATCCTGGCTGCCGAAGACCTCGTCGAGGATCACGAATCCCTGCTCGGCGCCGCGATGGCGGGCCAGCGTGAGCGACAACGCGAGGCGCAGGCACACGGCGGCAAGGTCCTGCTCTCCACCAGAGAAACGCTTGAGTGGGTGGAAGCGTCCATCGTCGGCAACCTCGAGCAGGTAGCCCTCGGTCAAGCGGATGATCGGATACGTGGAGCCGCTCACCTGCTTGAACAGGTGAGACGCTTGCCGTTCGAGTTCGGGACGTGCTCGCTGTGATGCGTGCTCGCGGTAGTCGGCCAGTGCCCTCGCGACGGCCACGCGGAGCTCGAGCTCCCTGCGCTCGCGCTCGACGCGTTTCCGCGCCTTGCGCCCGTCTTCTAGCCTGGCGCGGGCGGCGTTGACAGCGGCAGACTCGACCGAGGCCTGCTGCTTTGCCTCGTCGAGCGCCCGCTGGCGTGCCTCGAGCTCATCGCCGATCCGCTGGTGTTCGGCGACCGCTTTCTCCCGGGCGTCAGCATCGGGTTCGACCTCGGCGGCGCGCTCGTGCAGCTGCACGACATTCTGAGCGAGTTCGTCGACGAGCGGCTGCTGGGTGGCAACGCGGCCTTCGAGCAGCTGGACGGCGTCGGCGTTCTCGCGCAGCGCAGCGATGCGGCGCACGGCCCTCTGACTATGCTCGAGATCGGCCTTGAGCTGTTGGTGCACCGTGGAGTCGTAACCGTTTGAGCCGATCTGCTGGCGCTGCTCGGCGTAGCTGGCGGCTTCGTACTCGGCGCACTGCTTGCGCTCGAGCGCCTCCGCGCGTTTCCTGGCAGCCTGCATTGCCTGTTCCGCCGCCGTCCGCAGCCCAGGAATCTGACCGGCCAGTGTCCCGTAACTGACGTCGAGCGTATGCTCTCGAGCAGCGGCGTCGCGTGCGGAGGCGGCGGACTTGTCAGCCACAGCCCCAAGCTGCTCCCGGTCGCCGATATCGACGAGCGAGGCCAGCTGGACACGTAAATGTTGGGCGCGTTCAGCTGCGCCCTTGTGCCGCTTGCCGACGCCTGCGACCTGTTCCATCTCACCCGAGATTCGCTCGATCTCGGCCTGTCGACTGGCGATGGAGGTCTCGAATTCATCCAGGAGGTCCGCGAGCGTGCCTTCCAGAGGCCGCTTGCAGGTCGGGCAGACGCCGGTCTCGGCGTCATCGACGCCGGCGAGCGCGTCGCGATGCTTGACGTCATGCTTGAGCTGGGCTTGCAGATCGCCGCGCTCATCGCGCAGCTCTTGCCAGCGCTCACGGCTGCGATCAACCTGCGCTTCGGACTCGGCGAGCGTCGCCAGTTCGCGCTCGGCGGCGGCCTTGGCTTTGGCCTGGGCGAGTCGTTCGCGAGCGATCCTTGCAGCCTCATCAGCCTTCTGCCTGGCATCGGCGGAGTCGCGCAGCTGCTCGCCGAGACTGTTCAGCTCCTGCTGGGCGGCGGCCAGTTTCTTGCCCGGGTCGTCAGCGTCCCCCGGTAGGTCGCCGAGTTCGAACAGGGCGTCGCTCGCCTTGGCGAGCTCCACCAGCGCCGTGCGCTCTTTGGCGCGTAGGCCCTCGACCAGCTCGTGGTTACGTCGACGCTGATCCATCTCCCGCTCGAGCGCAGTCACCTCGCCGCCGCGCGCAGCGACTGGCACGAGGCCGACCATTTCGATATGCGCAGCGATTGCGGCTTCTAGACGTTGGCGTAGGTTGTCGAGGACGGTCTGCTCGCGATCAAGCTCGGCGGCCGCCTGCGCGGCCGTCAGACGGCGCGAGCTGTGCTCGGAGACCTGCTCGGCTAGCGTCTTGATCCGGTTCACGGCCGCCTTTACTTGAGCTTTGAGCTCAGTGACCATGGCGTCGAGCTGTTCGACAGCGGGCGCAGCTCCCTGAGCATCGCGCTCGCAGCGCTCGACTTCTGCACGCAACTCGTTGACGTCGACGGCGTGTTCGGCGAGGACGTCAAGGATGCCCTTCTGCTCGCGCGCATCACGAGCGGCGAGATCGGCCGCCACTCGCAGGTGCTCGATCCCGAGCAGCCGTTCAAGCTGGTCGCGGCGCTCAGCGAGGCTCTTGGACGACGAGAGGGCCTGCACCTCCTTCTGGCGTGCGTAGAACGTTCCGCAGAACATGTTCTGCGTCAGCCCGAGCTGCACGGCGACCTCGTGGCTGGTATCAGTCAGACCGCGGGCGAGCTCCGTGCCGGTGGCAACATCCGTCAGCCAGGCGTCCGAGCCGTCGACCCGCACGACCGTGAAGACGCGGCCGGCGACTTCAAACTCCAACTCAACGCGACAGTCGCCGTCGGCGCCGTGGCGGGCCACCGGCACCGAGCCTGGGCCGCGCTTGCCGCCGAACAACGCCCACTCGATCGCACCGAAGATCGAGCTCTTGCCGGCGCCGTTGGGGCCGGTGATTGAGTACAGGCCGGGCGCGTTGAAGTCGAGCTCGAACTTGGCAAAGGAGCGAAAGTTTTCGCCCTCAAGATGCAGCAGCTTCATGCGCCGATCTCCTCAGCGGCTTTGGTCATATAGGCCTCAGCGCGGGCGATGAACTTCGCCGGCTCGATGCCGCGCGGGACACGCGAAGCGAGGAAATCGCGCAGCTCTTGAGGCGCTCCCGGATGGGGACCCGCCGAAGTCGCCTCGACGAAGTGCGGATCGAGTTCGAGGTGCAGGCAGGCCTCGAACGCCTCCGCGATCGCTCGCCGGTCAACAGCGGCGTAGATCTCGACTGGTACGTCGGAGATCGGGAGCTTGACGACGGCACCGTCGATGTCGTTGCGGTCGGCGGCGGCCACGATCGCAGCGGTCAAGTTGTCGGTCTGTGAGCCGTCGATACCGGGCAGCTTGAGGAACCGGCGGTTCTTAACCGGGTGCGGTGTGACGAAGGTGTCGTCGAGTGGATCCTTGGCTAAGTCCACCTCGACTATGCCCTTGCGTCGGGCGTCGTCGGCCCAGGTTATTCGCTCCAATGAACCGGCGTAAACGGCGTTTACACGCGGTCTGTAGAACTGGTGGAGGTGCCCGAGCGCGATGTAGGTGAAGTCCCGGATCTCCTCCAGCGTCTCGCCCGACAGCGCGATGTGCCCGGCTTCCGACGCGCCAACGTGCCCAAGCCCTTCTAGTCCGAGGTGGGCGACGAGCACGTTGAACCGATGCGCCGGCGAGGGTTTCGCCGCAGTGATCCAATCGTGCAGCTGGTCAGCGTCATTGCAGTGCGGGATGGCGTGGACGGCGAGCTCGCCGATCGCGATCACCTCGGGCTGCTTGTGCACCGTGCGCACGCCACCGAGCCGGTCGAGCAAGCCGAAGACGTGGTCGGTAGCGGCGACGCGCGGCGTGGAGTGGTTACCGGCGATGACGACCGTCGGGATGCCCTCCTCGTGAAGACGCTTGAACTGGTCAAAGGCGACGGCGATTGCGGCGTTGGACGGATGGAAGCCGTCGAACAGATCGCCGGCGTGCACGACGGCATCAGGGTGGAGGTCGATGATCCTGTCGACGCCGCGCTCGAAAGCGTCGTAAATGTCCTGCTCACGCGTGTTGCGACCGCCACTAAGCGTGTAGTGGAGCTGGCGGAGGCCGAGATGGGTGTCAGAAAGATGCGCGAGTTTCATGCCATGTACTTGGGGAGCACACCCAGTAGCCGGAGCCGCAGGCGGACCGCAGGGACGGAGACGTTGAAGCGCTCAGCGAGCGCTGGCAAGTTGAAGCCGGTCTGCCGCGCGTGCTCGGTAACGAGCATCTCCGGCATCAACAGCTCCCGCGCAAACGCGTCGGCCTCGCGCTCACGCTGCTCGAGCGGCGGCAGGGTGACCGTGCCGGTGCCATTACGCGGCAGTTCGCAGATGTCCTCGGCGCCGTCCGCGAACACACCGCTCGCGCCGGGTGTGTGCATTCGGAGATGACCGATCTCGTGGCCGATCGTGAAGCGCCTACGTTGCGGGCTGCGCCGCGCCTCGGCCGCATCAATCCAGATGGTCATCTCGTCGGGATCGAGCATGCCGGAGAGGTGCCCCTGGTCCTTCGGGGCGTTGGGGAGCGAGCGGATGTCGTCGTGTTCATCGATCAAGAGTCCGAGCAGGGAGCTAGCGATTCGCTCAACGGGCACGGGCGGCGCGTCCGAGGCTCCATAGCGACCCTCAAACTCGCGCAGAAGCGCCTGGGCAGCTGTGGCTGGATCAGTCGTCAGGCCCTCCGTGGAAGAGCCGTTCGACGCGCTCCACTTCGGGGTCGGGGAGTAGATCGTCGACTTGGGCCGCCCGCGTCGAGCTGGTGCCTCCGCTGGCGCGACCCATCGCCGGAACCGCGGACGGGCGCGATGTCGCGGCGGTTGGCTTGGCGCCGGCGAGCAGATCACGGACCTCGATCTCGAAGATCCGCGCGAGCGATTCCAGCAGACTCTTCTTGAGCTTGGTGCCGAGCAGCTTCCCGGTCTCGAGCCGGTGGTAGTTACGTTCCAGCGCTGTGCGGCCGGCGGGACCGTTGATCTCGAAGTCGGTGGCCAGCTGTTGAATCACGTGCTCGCGCTCGATACCGCGTGCGTTGCGCATGGTCTTAAGCGCGGAGGGCAGAATCCCCGCAGGTGTGACGATACCGAGGACGTCGTCGATGATCGACAGCGTGCGCGCGTGTCCCTCGCTCTCGGTGGCGCTCGGCGTTGGCGCCGGGCCGCGCGCCATCAGCACGTCGGCGAGCATGCGCGCGAGCTCGTCACGCTCCCGAGTCGGCACGAGTTCCAAATAGGCCTCGATCGGCTTGACGGTGCCCGAGTGCATGTCGTCAACGGCCTGCCAAAAGGCTTGGTCGAAGGCCTGGTTGCGGGCGTTCATGAGTTCCTCCAGTTGTTGCGGCGCAGGCGTCCGCGCTTGAGCGCCTCATCGAGCTGCTCGGCGACGCGCAGCTCCGGTCGGGGCGGAGCCAGTCGGGGCGGAGGGTGCGTCCCCGGCGTCTGCGCGTCGACGCTTGCGGCCGCGATCTCGGCTGCGACGGCGGTCACGGCGGGCTGGCGATCGGGACACTTCAGGCGCAGCACCAGCCGCACCGACGCATCGTCGATGGCCCTCAGGACACGCTCCCGGGCCAAACCGCGGGCGGTACCGCGCGTACGGCAGACGGACTCAATCACCCGCACGGCGCGCAGGACGAGCTCGCGGATGACAACATCTAGCCGCCCGTCACTGTCAGCGACCATCTGCACCCGGAGCTCCTCCAAGCCGAGGTCGTCGAGGCGCCGGATTGCAGTTTCGTCGTGACGGTCGAAGTGCTCCATATGAACTAAGCCGCTCCTTCGGTGGGATCGCTTACATCGGTCGCAGGCTGGTTCTGTCGGGCACGGTCCAGCGCTCGGAATAGCGCGACGTTGACGGCGTTGGGCTCGATGCCCAGGTGTTCGGCGACGGTCTCGGGCGGGACATCGAGGAAGATCCTCTCGAATAGCAGCTTGCGGTCCCGGTCGCCGAGGCCGTCGAGCCACGGCGCGAACTGGAGCAACTGCATGCGGACGGATTGCGTTTCGTCATCGGCGGCCTCGACATCCGGCATGTCCGCGGGGTCGACCGCGTCTGACTTATTGCCTGCCTTCCTCTGCCAGAACGTCTTGATCACCCAACTCAGGTTGACGCGAGCGACCACGTGGAAGGGACGCTCGAACTCGGTCTTCCGATCTAGCGCGCGGAACAGTCTGAGCGTGAGCTGCTGGGCGAGGACCTCCGCCTCACCCGACCGGTCGGACACACCCACCAGCCGGCCGTACGCGATCGAGCGGGCCCACTCCCAGTACGGAGCGAGAAGCTTTCCGAGCGCCTCACGCTCAGCCGGAGCGTCGCCAGCGGCACGAGCCGCTCGCAGCGCCCTGAGATAACGCTCGTCCCTGGCTTCGTCTGGTGATGCATCGTCCTTCATTCGTGGCCCTCGGTCGCACGCCGGCGCTGGTCCGGCACTTGGGAAGCCGCGGCATGGCGTGTCCTTATTACACACCGAGCCGGAGTCGGCACAGTCTTTCCCCAAGATAGGGTGGCGACCGAGGGCCGCCACCCTCTCGTGGAGATCGCCTCCGAGCTACCGCTTGCCGCGCTTTGGTGCGCGCTGGGAGAGCGCCGATCCGGCCGCGCGCTTCGCAGGTTGCGAGTAGTTTCCGCGCATCACCTTCGAGGCGGTCCGCGCCACTCGCGCGGAGGTCGTTCGAGAACGTGCCATGGGACAGGCTCCTTTCGCCGGCCGAACCGAATGTCGGCCTTCTCATTGG
>JAABUZ0100007360.1_pt1 | contig 13296 bp, 15 predicted proteins | sample 5562091 | NCBI WGS metagenome assembly JAABUZ01 (sample SAMN12813069, study PRJNA571459) | rock metagenome | isolation source: Antarctica rocks | place: Antarctica: Victoria Land, Linnaeus Terrace sud | collected 2015-12-21 | reverse complement strand
CGGATCGGTAGATTCCGCCGGGCAGGACACCGAAAACCACGCAATCGAGGCTCAACCGAGGCGGATGACGGTCAAAGACCGTGGAAACCGGGGCTTTCGCACACTTTTTCCGCATCCTGCTAAAGACTGACCACCGCCCCGCCACCAACCTGCGCCAGGAACGCCGACACCCCCGACACCTCCGCCCCCGTCATCAGCCCCGCCGCATCGATCCCGGCCATCGCCAGCCCCGCATCGCACGCCAGCAGCCGCACCCCGAGCTCGACCGCCGCCTCCCGCAGTTCGTCCAGCCCCGCCACCCCCCGCGCCTGCACCGCCTCGTCCCGCGCCGCGTCCTCCAGCCCCGACCAGTCGCGCAGCAGCGCCCGGCAGCCATCGTTGGTCGCGAAAAGCGTCACCGCCCGCCCGATCGCCGCCGCCCCCGTCGCCAGCACGAACGCGTAATGCGCCCGCTCGTGCGTCCCCGAGATCAGCAGGATCCCCAACCGTTCAGCCATGGGCCGCTCAGTCATGGGCCGCTCAGCCATGCGCCGACAAATCCGTGATCGTCGGATGCTCCCCGCACAGCGGGCACGCCGGGTCGCGCGGCAGGCGGACCGTGCGCATCCGCGCCGACAGCGCGTCCCAGATCAGCAGCCGCCCCGACAGGCTCTCGCCGATGCCCACAATCTCCTTCAGCGCCTCGGTCGCCTGCAGCGTGCCCATCACCCCGGTCACCGCGCCCAAAATCCCCGCCTCGCTGCAGCTCGGCACCAGACCCGGTGGCGGCGCCGCCGGATGCAGGCACCGGTAGCAGGGGCCGCCCACATGCGGCTTGAACACCGAAAGCTGCCCGTCGAACCGCAGCACCGCCGCCGACACCAGCGTCCGACGCGCCAGCACGCAGGCATCGGCCACCAGGAACCGCGTCTCGAAATTATCGCTGCCGTCGCACACCAAATCGTAGCCCCCGATCAGCTCGAGCGCATTGGCCGCATTCAGCCGCGCCTCGTGCGTCTCGATCGCGACGGCCGGGTTGATCGCCCGCGCCGCCTCCGCCGCCGACGCGACCTTGGCCTGGCCCACCCGCGCCGTCGTGTGCGCGATCTGCCGCTGCAAATTCGACAGCTCGACCCGGTCGTCGTCGATCAGTCCGATCGTGCCCACCCCGGCCGCTGCCAGATACAGCAGCGCCGGGCTGCCCAGCCCGCCGGCGCCGACCACCAGCACCCGCGCCGCTCGAAGCCGGGCCTGCCCGGTGCCGCCCACCTCGGAGAGCAGGATGTGCCTGGAGTAGCGGGCGATCTCGTCTTCGCTGAAATCGAGGTCCATAAATGCAACATAGGAAGAGGACGGGCCGACGACGATGGATGACGGCGCATTGGTGCTGTTCAGTGGCGGGCAGGACAGCACCGCCTGCCTGGCCTGGGCGCTGGATCGCTACCGCCGGGTCGAGACGGTGGGCTTTGCCTATGGCCAGCGCCATGCGGTCGAGCTCGAGATGCGCACCCCGATCCGCGCCGCCCTGGCCGGGATGGGCGATTGGGGCGGCCGCCTCGGCCCCGACCACGTGCTCGATCTCGGCCCCACGCTGGCCGCCCTCGGCGAGACGGCGCTGACCGCCGAGGTCGAGATCGCCATGGGCCAGGGCGGCCTGCCGACCACCTTCGTGCCCGGCCGCAACCTGCTGTTCCTGACCTACGCCGCCGCCCTGGCCTACCGCCGCGACCTCAGGCGCATCGTCGGCGGCATGTGCGAAACCGATTTCAGCGGCTACCCCGACTGCCGCGACGACACCGTCAAAGCCATGCAGCTCGCCCTCAACCTCGGCCTCGAACGCCGCTTCGTGCTGGAAACGCCGCTGATGTGGCTCGACAAGGCCGCGACCTGGGCCCTGGCCGAGCGCCTCGGCGTGCTCGAGACCACGGTCGAGCTGACCCACACCTGCTACCGCGGCGACCGCATCCATCGCCATGAATGGGGATTCGGCTGCGGCGATTGCCCGGCTTGCGCGTTACGCCGGGCGGGTTGGGATCGGTTTCGGGAGCAAGCGTAATGTCTGATTGGCTGCACGGCATCGTGCAGGGCCACGGCACATGGGTGGTCGCGGTGGTGATCTTCTTCGAGAGCATGGGCCTGCCGCTGCCCGGCGAGAGCCTGCTGATCGCCGCCGCCATCTATGCCGCGACCATGGGCGGGCTGGAGATCGAATGGGTCGTGTTCTATGCCGCCATCGGCGCCATCATGGGCGACAATGTCGGCTACCTGATCGGCCGCGAGGCCGGAAGGCGGGCGCTGCTGCGCTGGGGCCCTAAGGTCGGCCTCACCGAGGAGCGGCTGATCCTGGGTGAATACCTGTTCCACAAGCACGGACCGAAAGTCGTCTTCTTCGGCCGCTTCACCGCCTTCCTGCGCACCTTCGCCGCCCTGCTCGCCGGCGCGACGCACATGCCGTGGCCGCGCTTCCTGCTCTGGAACGCCCTCGGCGGGATCGGCTGGACCTGCCTGTACGGCTTCGGCGCCTACGTGTTGGGCGACCAGGTGCACAAGCTGCTCGGCCCCGTCGGCATCGTCCTCGGCCTGATCGCGGCCGGTCTGCTGGTCTGGCTGGTCCTGTTCGTCCGCCGCCACGAGCAGGATTTGATCGCCCAGGCCCAGGCCGAGATGGGCCGCTCGACCCGAACCTGACCTCAACCGGAGAACCACCATGCCCCACGCCCTCATCCTCGGCGCCTCCCGCGGCCTCGGTCTCGGCCTCGCCCGCGAACTGGTCCAGCGTGGCTGGAGCGTGACCGGCACCATCCGCAAGGAGGCCGACCGCGCCGCCCTCGAGCAGGCCGGCGCCACCGTGGCCACCGCCGACATCACCGACCCGGCCAGCATCGCCGCCCTAGCCCAAGGCGCCCCGATCGACCTGCTGTTCGTCAACGCAGGCATCTCCGAACCTGCCGGCCTGGACACGATCGACGAGGCGGGCATCAGCCACTTGTTCATGACCAACGCCGTCGCCCCAGTCCGCGCCGCGCTCGCGCTCCGCGACCGCTTGGCCCCGGACGGCATGGTCGCCTTCATGAGCAGTCGCCTCGGTAGCGTCGCGCTGGCGACGACCGAGAGCCTGGCGATGTATCGGGCCAGCAAAGCGGCGCTGAACTCGTTGACCCGGGCCATGATGGGACGGTTCGGCGATCGGCCGGTGCTGTCGTTTCATCCAGGCTGGGTCGTGACCGACATGGGCGGGTCGGGGGCCGACCTCACCATCGAAACGAGCGTCAAGGGGATCACCGACGTGATCCAGACGCATCGGCACACGAAGGGGTCGGCCTTCGTCGATTACAGCGGGGCGACCCTGCCGTGGTAATTACTTAAAGTAAGTAGAGGCGCCTGCCCTGGCATGGGCAGGCCCTTCAGTTACCTAAAGTGACTACCGGTCGGGCGAGCGGGCCCAGCTGTGCGCATGGACCAGCCCGTCGTCATGCTCGTGGCCCGGCGCCTCGACCATGTTGTCGACCGGCGCCACCGGAGCGGGGATCTCGTGACCGTCATAAAACTGCTCGGTCTCGGTGCTGCCCGCCATCGCCGTCGTGCTCGACCGTCCGCCCGAGGCGGTGGTCGCCACCGCGTCGAACCAGCCGGTGCCGACCTCGCGCTGGTGCCGTGTGGCGGTGTAGCCCTCGCCCTCGGAGGCGAATTCGGCCTGTTGCAGCTCGGAGTAGGCGGCCATGCCGCGCTCCTTGTAGCCGCGGGCCAGCGTGAACATCGAGTGGTTCAGGCTGTGGAACCCGGCCAGCGTCACGAACTGGAACTTGTAGCCCATCGCGCCGATCCGCTTCTGGAAGTCGGCGATGTCCTCGGGGCTGAGCTTCTTGGCCCAGTTGAAGCTCGGCGAGCAGTTGTAGGCCAGCATCTTGCCGGGGAACTCGGCGTGGATCGCATCGGCGAAGCGCTGGGCTTCCTCCAGGTTCGGCTCGCTCGTCTCCCACCACAGCAGGTCGGCATAGGGGGCGAAGGCCAGGCCGCGGGCGATGGCGTAGTCGACGCCGTGGCCGGGCTTGATGCGGAAGAATCCCTCCGGCGTGCGCTCGCCGGACAGGAACGGCCGGTCGCGCGGGTCGACGTCGGTGGTCAGCAGCTGGGCCGAGTGCGCGTCGGTGCGGCAGAGCAGCACGGTCGGCACGCCCTCGACGTCGGCGGCCAGGCGGGCCGAGTTGAGCGTGCGGATGTGCTGGCTGATCGGCACCAGCACCTTGCCGCCGAGATGGCCGCACTTCTTCTCGGACGCGAGCTGGTCCTCGAAATGCACGCCCGCGGCGCCGGCCGCGATCATGGCGCGCATCAGCTCGAAGGCGTTGAGCGGGCCGCCGAAGCCGGCCTCGGCGTCGGCGACGATGGGGGCCATCCAGTATTGGCTGGTGTCGCCCTCGAGTTGGGCGATCTGGTCGCAGCGGCGGAGCGCGGCGTTGATGCGGGTGATGACCTGCGGCACCGAGTTGACGGCGTAGAGCGACTGGTCGGGGTACATCTCCATGGACGAGTTCGCGTCGGCCGCGACCTGCCAGCCCGAGAGATAGATCGCCTTCAGCCCGGCCTTGACCTGCTGCATGGCCTGGTTGCCGGTCAGCGCGCCGAGCGTGTTGACGTAGGGCTCGGTCTCGAGCAGGTGCCATAGGCGCTGGGCGCCCATCTCGGCGAGCGTGTGGCGGATGCGAAAGGAGCCCGAGAGCTTGGCCACGTCGGCGTCGGTGTAGTCGCGGCGGATACCGTCGAAGCGGCCCGGCTCACGATTGGGCTCGCGGCCGGAGGGGGAGGACATGCCGTCAGGGTGGCGGTTGAGTTCGGGATGCATCGAAAAACCTTCCTCGTCACAATTCGGTCTGTTCATAATTGACACCGATATCGCGAAAGGCACGCTGTAAGTGACTTGAAATTTCGTAAAGCGGTCTTTGATTGACATTTTCGATCGCTTGAGTTGTAAAGACGCGTACATGGCAGCCCCTCTCATCGGCCGAACCGTGCGCCGCCTGCGTGGCGAACAAGGGTTTACCCAGCAGGCGCTGGCGGCCCGCCTCGGCATCTCCGCCAGCTACCTGAACCTGATCGAGCATGAGCAGCGCCCGGTCACGGCCAGCCTGCTGATCAAGCTGGCCGAGGTGCTGAAAGCCGACCTGGCGACCCTCTCCGGTAGCCAGGAGCGCCAGCTCGAGGCCGCGCTGCGCGAGGTGTTCGCCGACCCGATGCTCGACCAGCCGGTCGAGGCCCGCGACCTCGCCGCACTCGCCTCCGACAGCCCGGCCGCGGCGCGCGCCATCCTCGCGCTGTATCGCAACTGGCGCGTGGCGCGCGAGGAGAGCAGCGGCATCGCGCTGCCGTCGGGCCGGCGCATCCTGCTACCCAACGAGGAGGCGCGGGACGCCTTCCACGACCGCGCCAACCACTTCCCCGAGCTCGAGGCGGCCGCCGAGGCCATCGCCGCCACCCTGCCGGCGATCGCCTCGGAGCGGGACTACGCCATCACCGAGCGGCTGCGCACCACGCACGGGCTGCACGTCCATGTCGGCCCGCTGGAAGGCGCGCTGCGGCGGTTCGACGCGGGCAGCCGCAGCCTGGTGCTGTCGGACCAACTGCCGCGCGAGAGCCAGGGGTTCCACCTGGCGTTCCAGCTGGCGCTGATGGAGGCGCGGGACGCGATCGAGGGGCTGATCGCCGCCCTCGCGCCGAGCTCGGCCGAGGCGGCGTCGCTGATCCGGCTGGGGCTGCTGAACTACACCGCGGCGGCGGTGCTGATGCCGTATGGGCGGATCCTGGAGCAGGCGGCGGAGCTGCGGCACGACATTGAGGCGTTGGCCTCGCGGTTCGGCGCCAGCTACGAGCAGGTGTGCCAGCGGCTGTCGTCGCTGCAGCGCAGCGGGGCGCGCGGGGTGCCGTTCTTCTTCCTGCGGGTCGACCCGGCGGGCAACGTGAGCAAGCGATTCTCCGCGGCCGGGTTCCCGTTCGCCCGCTTCGGCGGCTCCTGCCCGCGCTGGGTGGTGCACGGCGCATTCGCGCAGCCCGGCCGCATCCACGTGCAGATCGCGCGCTTGCCGGACGGGGCGACGTTCCTGTGCTTCGCCCGCTCGGTGATCGGCCGGGCGGCGCATTGGGGCGAGCCGCCGCCGACGCACGTGATCGCCATGGGCTGCGACGTGAGCCATGCGGCGAGCCTGGTGTATGCCGACGGGATCGATCTGGAGCATGCGGCGGTGGGGATCGGGCTGTCGTGCCGACTGTGCGACCGCCAGGGCTGCCGCAGCCGGGCGTTCCCGCCGCTGGAGCACCGGCTGGCGCTGGACCCGACGCTGGGGAGCGACAGCCCCTACCGGTTCGAGCCGAAGCCGCCGCCGGGCTGACGACGGGCGCGAACGATGTTACGCTCGCGGCCGAGAGGATCAAGCCATGCGGGATCGACGCGCGAGCGCCTTGGGGATCATGGCTTTGCTGCTGTCGGGCTTCGGGCCGGCTGCGGCGCAGCCGGTTGCGCAATGGGTCACGTTCACCGACCCGGTCGAGCATGCCTTCACGATCGAGGTGCCGCAGGGCTGGCGGATTGCCGGCGGGATCCGCCGGTATGCGGCGAGCGAGGCGCCGGCCTGGGTGACGGCGCAGTCGCCGGACGGCTCGATCGAGCTGTTCCTCAACGACCCCAGCGTCGGTAACTTCACGCTGCCGACCGCGGTGTTCGCGGAAGGGGCGCAGGTGCCGGGGGTGCACAACCGGCCGTGGACGGTGATGCGCTACCGGCCAGGGGCGGAGTATGCGGCGAAGTACGGCCTGCAGTCGTTGCCGGCGGCGTGCCAGGACGTGCGGCAGGCCGGGATGCAGGCGCGGCCGAACGTCGAGGCGGTGATGCGGCAGACGGTGCAGGGCGCGTCGCGGCTGGACGGGGGCGAGGCGGATTTCACGTGCACGCGGGGCGGGCGGGCGTTGACCGCGACGGTGATCGCGGGAACGGCGCTGACGAATTTTCCGGGTGGCGGCGGGGTCTGGCAGGTGCCGGTGCTGTTCGGGGGGCTGTCGCCACCGGGTCAGGAAGCGCAAGCGGCGGAAGTGCTGCTGCACATGCAGGGCAGCTACAAGGCCGATCCGCAATTCCTGGCGGCGCTGCGCCAGGCGGGCGAGCAGGAGTTGCCGCCGCCTGCACCGCTGCCGGGGCGCCTGGGCGGCGGTGTGACGCCCTATCGGCCGATCGTGCCGGTTGGGCCGCGCTGCGACGACCTGCAGCAGCAACGGATCTGCAACATGAACGACGGGCATCTGGTGAGCTCGGGCGGGTGCCTGAAATGCGTGAGCCCGTGAGTTGAGCGGAGAAGGCGTGGATCCCTCGGACAAGCCGGAGGATGACGGATCCTTCTAGCCGGGGGGGAAGCCGGGGCGGCCGTTGGGGGGTGGGCCGCCGTTGCCGCCGGGTTGGCTCATGGGGAAGCCGGCGGCTTGCCAGGCGGCGAGGCCGCCGCGGTACCAGAGCACCATCTTGAAGCCCATGCGCTCGGCCCGGAGCGCGGCGTTGTAGGATTCCCAGCAACGGGAGCCGGCGCAGAGGAAGACGATCGGGCGGTCTGGGTTCATCTGTGTGGCCTGGCTGAGCGCGCCCCAGAGCTTTTGCTGGATCGGGTCCTCGAAGGTGCCGAAATCGCCGGCGCCGGGCATCATCAGGGCGCTCGGCAGGCTCGGGTGCGGCGGGCCGGCCAGCACGTCGACGATCAGGACATTGGTGTTGATCGCCTGGCGCATCTCGGCGGTGGTGATGATGTGGCCGCCGGGGATGGTGGTCGGCGTTGGCGAGCCGACGTTGCGCTGCATCTGCGACTGCGGCGGGACGCCGAAATCGGTCAGCTCGTCGGCGATGTTCTGCCGTTCCGGCTGCTGCGGCGGCGGAGTCTGCGGCGACTGCGCGCCGGGGAAGCCGAATCGCGACGGTGGCGCGAAGCCGGCCGGGCCACCGCCGGGCGACCCGGCCGCGCCAGGCTGCATCATCTGCGGCGGGGGCTGGAAGGGCGGCTGCACGGGCGGCTTGCCGCCTGGCGGTCCGAAGCCTTGGGCCGCGGCGAGCGCGGTGGTCGCGAGCCAGAGAACGGGGATGGCGGCCGTGAGGCGGCTCGATGCCAAGGCTTGCTCCTGATGCTGCGGACGTAACGATGCAGCATGGACGCGAAGCGCGGTCCCGGCAATCTCGGCAGCGTTGTGGTTCAAGGAGGGACGGGATGGTGCCCAGGGGCGGAGTCGAACCACCGACACTGCGATTTTCAGACGAGTGTCCGACCTCGACACGAATTGCCAACAATCGCCAGGGCGCGCCTAACCCTCTGATCTGAGCCGAAAGGGCTCCGCGACGGTTTGACAAGCGCCGCCACGCGATGCCACGAGCAGCCGTGAAAAAGAGTCCTCTGAGAGTCCGTGGGGCGACACTGCGACTTTCGGGCGATTGCTGCGGAGGTGGAATGGCTGGCGGACTCAGGCTCAACGACGAGACGGTTGCGACACTGCGATGCCCGGCCGGAAAGAAGGATGCGCTCTTCTTCGACCTGAAGGTTAAGGGTTTCGGCGTGAGGGTCACCGCGTCCGGATTGAAGGTATTCCTCTATCAGTATCGGGTCGGTCCGAAGGTCCGCCGGCAGAAGCTAGGCGAGTTCCCGACCACTACGGCCGCTCAGGCACGGCGCCTTGCCGAGACACACCGGGGCACCATTCATGCCGGTGCCGATCCAGTGGCGGAGCGGAAGGCTCGGGAGACCGTCGCCCTCCAAGCCGAGACGAGCGCTAAAGCCAGGCGCGCGGTCGACGCGTTCACCGTTCGCAAGCTGATCGAGGGCTGGCAGGCGGGGCACCTGAGCAGCCGCAGCAAGTCCTACCGGATCGAGGCACCTCGCCGCCTCCTGCACGCGCTGGGGCAGCTGGCGGAGCTTCCGGCGAAAGAGCTGGAGCGATCGGCCGCGGTCGGCATGCTCGACGCCTTCAGTGCTAGCTCCGGAGCGATCGGCGCGAACCGGGTGCGGGCTTATGGGCGAGCCTGCTTCGGCTGGGCAGTGAGCCGCGGGAGCGTCGCCGTCAACCCGTTCGACAACGTGCCCCGGCTCGCGCAGGAGCGCGCCAGAGAGCGGGTGCTGAACGAGGCGGAGCTGCAGCGTGTGTGGGATGCGTGCGCTCTCCTAGAGGAACCGTGGCGCCCAATTTTCAAGCTCCTTTTCCTCACTGGGCAGCGCCGGGGCGAGGTGGCCGGCATGCGATGGTCGGAGCTGCAACTCGACCCGGCCGACAAGGCGACCTGGTCGCTTCCGGGGAGCCGGACAAAGAACGGTCACCCGCATGACGTCCCGCTAAGCGGCCCGGCCCGGGCGATCGTGGTCGAGGTGAAGCGCTTTGCTGGGTGCCCGTTAGTGCTGTCGCTCGGCCGCAAAACGCCGCCCAGCGGGTTCGGGAAAGCGAAGGCCCGGCTCGACCAGCTGATCACGGCCGAAGGGGAGCCGCTGGCGCCGTGGACGGTCCATGACCTCCGGCGGACGGTGGCGACCGGGCTGCAGCGGCAGGGCGTCCGGCTCGAGGTGACGGAGGCGGTGCTGAACCACGTGAGCGGGAGCCGCGGCGGTATCGTGGGGGTGTATCAGCGGCACGCGTGGACGGAGGAGAAGCGGGCGGCGCTGGAGGCTTGGGCGGGGAAGATAGCAGGCTGCGGGTAGACTCGCCCGCCTACCCAGATTTCCTATTGACGTCGAGCGCCGAAAGTTATAGCCAAGCTTGCAGAACTATCACGATGATAGGCGATGGCGCGTCTCAACAACCGGTCTTCTGTTGTTATCCAATTTCTGCCTCGGCCGGGCGACCTGATGAAAACCATCAGGCTGCTTTCAAAGGATTCCGGCAAGGTCTCTTTCGGAAGACACGCTCGAGAGAGAATGAATTTGCGGGGGTTTACTGACCGGGATGCGCTGAAAGTTCTAGGGATCGGAGAAATAGAAGGGGACATAACCCCCGGCACGAATGCGGGAGAGTGGAGATGCAAAGTGGTCGCGAAACTGAGGGGCAACCGAGAGGCGGGGGTGGTGACCATCACCCTCAACATGAGCCAGCTGTTCATAAAGACAGTGGAGTGGGAAGACCCGTGAGCAACACCATGCAGTTCCGTCTAGAAGGTGAAAAGGTGCGCAAGCCCCGCCTTTATGATGTCTGCGGTTTACCGAACGTGTACTTGGTGAATGGTTACCGAGTGACGCGGCGCGATGGAGACGAATACGTCTCGGTTGCGGACGTGGATGGTTTGCACCGGGCCATTGCGCGTCACCTAGTTCTGCGACGGAAGGTTCTCGGTCCGCCCGAGGTCCGATTTATCCGGAAGACTTTGGATATGACACAAGCAGACCTAGCAAAAAACTTGAGCGTGACTTCTCAGTCCGTGGCCCGGTGGGAAAAGGGCGTTTGCGAAATTCCGGGGACAGCCGAGAAGTTGCTTAGAGCTGTGTTTCTGGCGCACAACTTGAGAGAGGACGATGATCTGCACGTTATACAATCTTTGTTGGTCAAGGCGATGAACGAGCTGGACCAGCAGGACGAGCTCGAGCCGTCACAGGCAAGCTTCCAGCTTGATAACACCTGGTCAGAAACAGAGCTCAAAACTGCCGTAGGCTTCTGAGGATAATCTGACAGGCGGCTCTGGTTTCCTAGAGCCGCCGCTAGCCGTAGCCGCTCCTGCCTATCTCTCGCGGCTAACTGTCAGGACCCGCAACTCGGCCGGCAAGGTTTCATTCCCCCCTATTCCGCAGCCCCAGTCCCGCCGGCGTTATCGTCCACGAACTCGACGCCGGCTGCCTCGAGCAAGGTGGCATTTCGCCCAGCTACCGTTAACATCAGGCGCTTGGCTCGGGTGTCTCGCGGTTAAAAGCTTCGGTTCGTGTCCAGCTCCAGCCCCCGTTGTCTGTAATCCCGCATGCCGGGCATCTGTGGACAGGTCCGTTTGGAATTTCCTTACCCCGGCCGTTTCGCCAACCAACCGTCAACATAGCAACCGGCGGAAACTGGCAGTGGCACAGATCGTATCCCAGTCCTTTTGCTATCTGCGCTTCAGCGATGCGTAGCTGCTGTTCGGAAGCTTCAAGAGCGCGGTCAATCTCACCTCGCTTCTCATCGGGAAGCAGTCCTCGAACATCGCGCCATGTGCCTAATGCGGACCTGACACCATCCATACCGGATCGAAAGAGAGCCAGGCCGTCTGTGAGAGACTGAAGATCCACTGCCCTTGCTCCTTTCTATTCCGCCGTCTTCCGCAGCTTAACGCCGGGTTCGTCACCGTTGGTGAAGGTCACGCCCGCGGCTTCGAGGGCGGAGCGGATGGCGGCGAGAGTGCGATCATATGGCTGCCGAACCTCGCGCTCAAAATCGGCGATCGTCTTGCGGGCTACCTTGGCTGCTGCCTCCAGCTGCTCTTGCGACCAGTCGAGCAGCGCTCTTGCTGCCCGGCACTGCGCTGCGGAAATCGGGGCGGTGTGAGTAACCTTACTCAATTTGAGTTGACCCGATCGACTGAGTAGGGTTACACATTACGGGTAATGCGGCGACCCCGCAACACAAAGCGGCCAGGAAAGCGGCTGGAATCCGCAGACCTGGCCTCACCGCAACCCACGTTCTTGGAGAACGAGGCTATGGCTGACCACGATCATACACCAAGTACACCCGCCGCACTGACGCCCGACCGATCGGCGACGCGCGACGACTTCGACCAGGCGCTCTCTCAGGCGCAGGTCATCACGGAAATCATTGGCCAGCTTGCGGACGGTGCGATGAGCGGCACGGCTAAGCCCTGTGCCTCTCTTTACGCGTGGCTGGCGGAGGAACTTGAGGTCCGGCTGGAGCGCATCGAGGTCGCCGATCAGACCATGCGGAGGGCGCAGGCATGACGAGTGTATCAACTCGCCGCTCATTGTTCGCGGCGACCGGCGTCGTCGTTTTGGAGGCGGGGATCACGGCCGGCGTCGCGGCCTCCATCGCCGATCTCGTCCCGCCCAACCTCGATGCCGACCTGATCGCCCTGTGCGAGCAGTTCAACGCCATCGAGACGAGGTGCCGAACGACTGTCAATGCCGCCACGACTGGCGAGGAGGAGGAGCACGCCAACCTGCTAGCCGACCAGCTATATGGTGGACAGCACCATAGCGACTGGCCAGTCCTCAACCGTATATGCGCAACGCCCGGCTCTACGCACGCCGCCGCCGTCGCTCTGGCGTCCACGCTGGCGACGTGGAACACGGGAAAGGTCGCGTTCCTAGAAGATGATCCGGATGCGTATGTCTCCGATCGGCTCACCGCGGCGCTCATGCGCTGCCTGCTGGGGAGTGCGTCAGCATGACCCGCGCGCAAAAGCTTCCGCCAGTGCCGTGTGTGCTGCCGTCCATAACCGAACTCGGGCGGATGCTGGGCACAACGTCTCGGCGCGAGGCGTCGGTCAATGGGCTCAGAGACGCGCTAGGCAAGCCCGCGAGCGAGGAGGAGCGTCGAGAGCGTGCAAGCAAGAGCTTGCGATTGGACACGGCCGATCGGCTACTCTTTCACCGGATAGACGGCCTGCGCGACCTGATCAGCACGATGCCGGCGGAAACCCTTTCGGACTGCGTCGTGCAGATAAATATCGCCGGTCACTTGATCATGAAGGTGACCTGCAACGATCTCGAGAAGCCGGAACTCGACCAGCTGTCCGACGCGATCGAGCGGATCATGATCAGCGTCTTGCCCGTGTTGGCTGCGGCGGCCGGCCTCGACTTGACCGAGTTTGCCTTCGACGAGCTGACCATGTTGCACAAGGGACGTTTCCCGGCGGAGGCGGCATGAGGCCCTTCCGCTGGCCTTACTCGTCCTCCAGCCACGGCGGGAGCAAAGCCGCCGCCAGAGCTGGTCAAGCAAGCCCTCCAGCCGCTCAACTGGCAGAAGCCGCCGCCAAGGCGGCCGAAGCCGAAGGGGATCGGACATGCTGACAGCCGCGAATCGTGCGCGCGTGCTATGGTCGGCGACGGTGGGGCTAGCCTGGCCCGCGAACATCCGGACTCCCCGCGCCGGATTGCCCCACTGTATCTCACGTGGGGCGGGCGCAGGGGTGCTCAATGGCAGAAGAGCAAAGCGGTTCGCCGCCCAGCGGTGCAGATGTCGAAAGTGCGTTGGAACGCTTTCGGATGCTCGCTACGCGAACCCAGAATCCAGTGTACGCTTGGATTGCACTGGAATACTTGTTCACCATGAGGTCAGCCCATGGGTTGGGGGGCGAATGGCCGCCCGAACAAGATTTCATTCTGCCTGGTTGGATAG
>JAABUZ0100007358.1_pt1 | contig 13298 bp, 4 predicted proteins | sample 5562091 | NCBI WGS metagenome assembly JAABUZ01 (sample SAMN12813069, study PRJNA571459) | rock metagenome | isolation source: Antarctica rocks | place: Antarctica: Victoria Land, Linnaeus Terrace sud | collected 2015-12-21 | reverse complement strand
ATTTTATTTTATTTTATTTTATTTTATTTTATTTTATTTTATTTTATTTTATTTTATTTTATTTTATTTTATTTTATTTTATTTTATTTTATTTTATTTTATTTTATTTTATTTTATTTTATTTTATATTATATTATTTTATATTAAATTATATAATTATAAAGAAGATCTAAATATTTTTATCAAAACAATATTTATAGAGAGAAATTCTGGAATTTTTCTAGAGTTACAAATCTATAGACTATAGTAGTACAAGAGATAATTCTTCTTGCAATTCTTAATTGCGTTTAAAGATAAATATAAGTTCTTCTTTATTATTTATCGAAATAAAAAACAACTTAATATTGTTGTTATAAAATTCAAAAATTTGTTTGTCTACGTTTAACAAATAACAAATAGAGAACTTTGTTAATTTAAAGACTTCTATCGTATTTATATTGATAATATTGTTATTTTCTCTCAATTATTTAATACATATTTAGCTTATCTTATTTAGCTGTTCGACAAATTAGTCTTGCTAAACGTTATACTTAGTTTCAAAAAAATCTTCTTAACTATTCTAGTATTACTTTGCTAGAACAAAAAGTAAACGTCTTTAACTTATTTATTACTAAAAAGCGTATTGTTGCTATTAAGACAATTAGATTTTCTAAGAATTTAAAGACACTTAAAATCTATCTTGATTTTGTTAATTATTAAAGAGATAAGATTGCTTAATACATTTAGTAAATTAATATTTTATAGCAAAAACAACTTGTCTTCTAAAGAATTTTTCTATTATTAACAAACAAAAGCGAAAGACGTATTTAAAAAATATATATATTAAATACTTGTTTGTTCTTCTTTAATTCTTTTATTAGTTATAGCAATTCTTAATAGCTTCGAACTTCTTAATTTATTTTAATAATAGTTGTTAATTATATGTAAATTTAGACGTCTTTAAGAAACGCAAATTTAATATCGAGATATATTATATTAAAGACAATTCGATTAGCAACAACTTTAGATAGAACAATATTTAATATATTTTGTTTCTATTTAAAATTCTAAGCTTTGTCGAGATAAATTATTAATTAATTAAAATAGAAGTAACTTGTCTTGTATAGACAATACAAAAGACTAGATATCTAGTAAAAGTAATTAAGAGATCTATTATAGTCTATACTAATTACTCGATTATAATAAGTATTATTAAACAAATAATATTGTTCTTTTTATTAACTAACAAGCTTAATCTTTGTTTTGTGCGTGTCTTGCAATATCTTTTATAGTTTTCGCTAGATATACGTTAATGTGCAAAAAGATTGTATACAATTTCAAATATATTATTTAAACTTCTTGTACTTAAAGATAAATATAACAAGAACAAATTATTAATCTTAGACAAAATAGACAACTTTGCAACAAATATAGAGATTGTAACTAAGTTAATACAACAAACTTTTAAGAAAAAGTTAAATTTAGTCGATCAAAATACAATTAACAAGACAATTTTATTTTACTTAAGTTTTGTTCAAATAAGTAAAATCTTTAAGAAAAGACTTCTCGAGATATATATTGAATCTATTAAGTAGACAGAAATTCTAATAATAGTTCGAAAATTATTTATGTCTTCTAATATTTAGTTTTCTAAAGAAAATAATTTACTTTACTTTACAAACTATACAAATTATAAGAGACTATACTTGTTCAAGAAATTTAAGATCGAAATCTTTTATCAAACGCATAATATAATTATATAAATAGTTATACTAACTTTATTTGTATTTACAAGATAGTAATTGTTAACTTTTATCTTCGCAAGCTTATCTTTTAGCTGCATTGATATATTGCTTATTGGCGAAAATATAATCTTTGTCAAATTAAGCAATATTAATTGTATAGAAGTCTTAACTTAATTCTAAGTTCTCTTGTGTTTTTAGACAAGATATCTAGACAAGATAAAAAGATACAAAAGTAAACAGCTCTTAGACTTATAGATATCTTACTTACTAATTGTTAGACAATTCGATTTGCGATAGTTGCTAAACAAATATTGAGCAAAATAACAAATAGCTTAAACAAAACAACAACGCACTTTTAAGCTATACAAGATAGTTGCAACGCTATTCTTAATATTGACTTTATTGTTGTAATTAATATTTATACTCTTTTTAAAAATATTATCGAATTTGCTAACAAATTAATTTAGATTGTTAAGATTGTCAAATTGTTCAAAAATAATTTTCAAAACAACTTTGCAAAAACTAAAATAAACAAGACGTACTTAAATGCGAGAAAAAACATTAATTGTTGGCGCAACAAGAAGTTCTACAATACACTAAATATCGAGAAGGATTAAGCTAAGACTATTTAGCAATATAACGCGCAAACAAATAAGAACAACAAATTTATTACAATTGATTAGACTATTAAAATCTAAAAAAAACAGTAGTTAAATCTAGAAGTTAAATAACATTTAAATTTGCAATATAACAAGAGCGTCAATATCTTTTCTTTTAAGATAAGTATACATTACAAGATTTGTGTTTAATACTCTTGTTAAATAACAAAAGAGCGTTTAATATCTGTCGATAACGTCTGCTTTTAGATAATTAAATATAACTTAATTGTTAACTTAGTTCTTAGAAAATTATCTTTACAATTACTATAGATATATGTCTTGTTTATTTGCGTGCCTTTTTATCTTGTCTAGTTGTCTTGCCTAGTTGCTTTGTCTACTTAACTATTTTTCTTTGTCTAGCAGTTGTCTTCTAATTCTATAACTTAGAATCTTAAATAATCATTTTAATTCGAAGCTTGTTTAGATTTTGGAGCAATATAGTAAATTGTTAATAATTTGCATTCGATTAAAAATATATAGTTAGCAACAATCTTAACTTATATATAATTTTAATCGACGTTGTTAATACAAAACAATTTAAAGATTTTGATTCGAAATTTTTTTCTAAAGCACTATTAAAACTTAAAGTTTTTGTTAAAAACTTAGATATTAATATACTAAATACAATACAATAAAATATACAAATAATAAGATTTCTATTTATAATTTTTTTAGAGAGATATTTAATACTTTATTGCAAACAACGAGCTTGATTATTGCTAACATTAGTAGAGTCTTTTATCTTAGATATTAAGCGAATTAAGCTTAGAAAAAATAAATCTTGTTAATATATACTTGTAATTCTTATTTGTAAAAACAAAAAAGTAATATTAATAAAAGCAAACAAATAAATTTATTATCGATATTTATTTCTCTAAAAGCTAAAGAACAATATACTATTGTTTTTTACTTAAGGTTCAATAATTTACAATTAACTTTTTCGAATTCTTAATAAATAAACAAACCTAAAAAGAACTTTAAAGTTATATCGACAACTTGTAGAATTTTTTTAAAACTCTTAAGAATTAAAGTAGTTTGTATTAATTTTTATTGTCTTGCTATATTATAAATATCTTCTTCTTTATATTTTAAATAATATTGTTCGATTTATTAGCGATTGCTATGCTATTTAGTTAATTTAGATATACTATTGAGCAACAAACTCTTAAGCAATTAGCAAATAGTTTTCCAAAAATTAAATTTTTCGTTTTTGCGAATTCTTGTTACTTTTGAAAATAAATATAAGAATATAATTTAGCTTCTCGCTATTGCACTTAATAAAGACTTACTTTTCTTAAAGTTATTTAACAAAATAATGCAATATATAATAAAGAGAATTAAGAAAAGACTCTTTTATCTAAGTGTATATAAAAAGATAAAGAGTTGTTGTTAAATAGAATAGATATTCGAATATAATATAGATATTCGAATATAATATAGATATTAGCTTTTTATCGCAAAGTATTAATAATATTTTGAAAAACTATTGTATAATAAAGTTTTCTAGATTAATTACTAAAAACACTTAACTAATAAGCATTGCAAATATTGCAAATCTTAATAAAGAATTTTTATAATTAGATAAAGATATTAAAATTTAATAAATTGTTTCGAATATAAAGACTGTTAAAGCGCATTAAGAAATATAAAATAGTATTAACAAATTTCGCAATATATATATTTGCGTTAAGTTTGTTTAAGACTAAGATACTATATCTTTTATATATTATTTTTATACTTTGCATTTGTAATATTGTTTAAGTATATAAAATTAAAACATAATAATAATTAGCTCTTTTTTAGAAGTTAAGTCTAATATACTTTAAAGTAATGTTCAAATTTATGCTAGTTTTGTAATTTCTAGCGTTTTTAGCTTTCGAACTCTAGTTTAATTACATATAGATAAATTTATATTAGTTAAAGTCGAAGATTTTATTGCTAGCTTGTTAATTTATCTCTTAAGATTTATATAATAATATACAAATATTGTTGAACTTGCAAGACACAAGTTTATAATTAATCAAATTATTTGTTCTTAATTTTAAATATTTTTTAATCTTTTCTTAATATATTGACAAATAAGTGTTATTGCTTTTATTAAACTTGTTCATTATATTCTCTTTTCTTTTTTTATATCTCTAGTATTTTCTATATCTTGTATAACATTATATTGAATATAAAAATTTAAGAAAGTTTTAACTTAACTAAATTAATAAAGGTTCTTATTAATTTCTTGAGCTAGCGTACTTTTTAGAATATCTTGAATTCTATTAATAATTTTTAACTATTATTAATTATATCGAACATTAATTTTTTATATTACAACTATAAAACAAAGTATCCAAAATATAAAAGTTGTTAAGATTGTAACAAATTTACATTGCTTTTATAAATATAATTAATTAAAGTATTGCGTCGAATTGTTCAAATAATTAGTTAAATTAAATTAATTTTATTTAGTCTTAGCTTAATAGACTACTTTGCTTAATCAAGAATTGCAATCGTTAATACGCAAATCTTAAAGTCTTATATAAGTATTATCGATAAGAAAACAATATTTTACACAAAAAGCTTGCAATAGATTTAAGCGAAAAATTTTGCACTTTTTGTCAAAAAAACTTTAAGAAATTATATAATTAAAAACGATATATTAGAAAAAAACACAAGAATTTATTAACAATTATTAAAGAGTTAAATTTCTTGTATTTATTGTTGTCAAATTTCTTAATTTCTTAATTTAGAGAGCTACAACAAAAAAGCTTGCATAACAATTTAGCAATATTTAAATTGCAATTTCTTTAATAACAAGCATTTCTAGTACTTGATAGTTAATCTTAAAAGTGTAACAATACAAATTAAATTTAACAAGTAAATAATTGTCTCGTTCTTAAACTTAAGAACAAAGACTAATTTTTTTGAAATAGATATATAATCTATAAAAGTACAATACGCGTGCAACAAAACAAGAAATCAAATATTTTATTTTTGCAACGTTGTATATCTCTTTTAAAAGAAAAAGATCGAACTTATATTGCTTATAAATTCTACAAAAATTTGCTCTATATTAATTTTACTTAATCGATTAAATATCTTAATTATAATTTGTTTTTACAACTTAGTTGTTTTACAAAACTTTTTAAATTAAGTTTCAAAATACAAGATCTTGCTTTAAAAGAAAGAGATTAAATCGAATAATATATTAATACTTTTAAAGATTATACTTTTACGTATTAACTTATTTTACATATTCTAAAATATTATTAACAAAATCGAAGAAGTAATTGTATTCGAAGCAAAACTTTATATTGATTTATTTGTTAATACAACTAAAATAAACAATACAATTTATTCTTTTGTTTCTTATATATTTATTACTACAACAAAGAACTCTTTTCAAAAATAAAATTTCTTAGTTAATAAAAAAATTGCAATTGTATATTGTGCAATCGATATTAAATCTAAATAAGTAAAAATATAACACTTTAATTCTTGTATATTATATGTTTTCGAGAAATCGAGATTTAGAATCTTTGTAAACTATTGTTTTTAATCTTTTTCTACAATATATTAATTATTAACTATTAGATATAAAGTCTTAGAAAAATTACAATTGCAACAACTTTAATACGCTCTAGAATATTATTTTAAGCTAAATATTAAAAGAATTCTATTTCCTTATTTAAAAGTTCAAGTAATAAAGATTCTTTTAATAATCTTTATCTTTTTCGATCAATTTTAAATGTTTAAGACGCTTAACTTTGCAAAGCGAATTATAGCAATCGAATTACTTGCAAATATAAACAATACAATAGGAAAAAACTCTATTTCGCAATACGTCTAATGTTATTAATAATCGATTTAACTCTTTTATATAACAAATCTTAATTAATAAAAGATCGAACGCTCAATTAAAGCAACTCTCTTTGTTCAACGCACAAGATTTAATTGAAAACAATAATTTCTTTAATATTTTATCTAAATTAGTTAAGTTTAACTTTTTAAAAAGATTTTATTAATTTTGAAAGCAATTGTAATATATAAAAGAGATATTGTAGTCGCAAAAGTATTTTGTTTTCAAAATAAATTTTCAAAAATACAAAAGCTTTTCTAGAGACTATTGCGAAACAATTAAAAGCTATATAATAAAACTAACTATAATTTAATAGTTTATCTTGCTAATACTTATTGCAAGTTAGATAATTTAGTTGAGACAAAAAAAATTATAGTTATAATGCTAGACAATTTGAAGAATTACAATTAAGACAAACGTTTACAAATTTTATTGATAGAGATATATCTATACTAGAGATCTTTTAGAGATGCTAAAGATATTTGTCAAAAACTTAAAGAATTGTATAAATTTATTCTTAAATCTAATAAAGTTGTTTAAATAAACTACTGGCGTATTTTGATAATATTAGCTAGAATTTATTACTTTAAGTCTTGTTAAACTGTTGCTCTTTCTTAATAAAAGAACGTTTCAAAAGTTGCAAAAAAATATAAATAGAAAAAAAGATTTGTTAAATAAGTTATTCTCTATTTTATTAATAATATCAAAATTAAGCTTAATTAATTAACAAACTTAAGACAATATTTTACAAGAGCAAGAATTCTTTTCGAGAAAGTAAAGTGTTAATACTAGTTCTTTGTATTGAGTACTTAGTAAATTGCTTAGATAGAAAATTCGATTTCTAGTAGCAATAAATGTAGAATAGAAAATAACTAGAACAAATCTAGAACAAAGCATCGACAATTCGGGGAAGCGATTGCTGTAACACAATAACTTTACTAAGTCAACATCGGTCCAAGAGAGTCTCGTGACATCTCGCGCTAACCTATTGGGGTAAATCTAATTTTTTGTTAAAATTTAGGCTGTTTTGTAATTTATGTGAAATTTTTAGCCTAATCGAGTTAGTATTACGTACAAAATTAATATTTGAAAACAATTTTTTTTAAATTTTTTTTCGTTTTCAAATATTAATTCTATACGTAATACTAACCCGATTAGGCTAAAAATTTCAAATAAATTACAAAACATTCTAAATATTAAAAAACGGTTTAAATTACTTTCATAGACTAGCGCGAGGTATCACGAGACTCTCTCGAGTCGATGTCGACTTAGTGGAGCCATTGTGTCACAGGAGTCGCTTCTCCGAATTGTCGATAAAGTAAGATCTTGTAATTAACATAGATAAAAAACAAGAAGCATTTAAGTAAAACGAGATTTGAGATCTTTGTTTATATTGGTTGTTATAAATAATTATTATAATTGAATATCTATTTTTGTATATCAAATTAAAAGATTGTTCTTTCAATATTGTCTTGTCAATTAATTTAGTTAATTTTGCTTTTGATATTTAAGATACTAGAGAATATAACAATCTTACTTTTTTGTAATCGACAACAATCTTATATTACTATTAATATATTATATTTACTTATTGTATTTAGATTGAACAACAAGCTTCGCAATACAACTACAAATTTCTTTATTACTTTGTTTAATCAAAATTGTATAAAACAAATCTTAAAAAGCAAGAAACAAGTTACACTTACAATATTAAGTTTAAATTAAATAAAATTAGATTAAAGAAGTTGTTGTAGATTGAAAAAGATAAATTAGCAATTTACTTATTTAGTAGTTATAATAATTAATATAAAAAGAGCTTATTGATTATTATATATATAATTTCTTGTAAAAGATGTTAGTTTCAATACAAGATAAATATAGCTTAGAATATATATCTTGAAATTTTCAAGATGCTTCTTTTATTAATACTTATTTTCAAAACGTTAATGTCTTAGTCTATATAGTCTCTTAGTCTCTTTCTTTAATTATAATACTTAATAATAAGTATCTTTGATAATCTTCTTAACGTCGATAACAATTTCAAAAACTTTATTTTTACAATCTTTGAACGTATTAAATCTATAAAATATTAATAGTTTATCTTGTTTACGCAATTCTAAGAATGTATTGTTTTTTTTAATAATAGTTGAAATCTTTAAACTCTTTATAGAGATAGCCAATATATTCAATTTTATAGTATTTCTTTTCTTTTCTTTAATTTTATAGTATTATTGTCTAGATTTAGAACAATTTAATCGACACTTATAATTATTGATCGTAATATTAATAATTTGAAGTAATGTAAAGTAGATGCAAATTAATTATAAATTTCTAGAAATATAGCAAACGAACTTGCATATAATTGCAAGCTAAAGTCTTACAATATAGAATTTAAAATAGCATAGACTTAATTTTTATATTAATTTGTAAAATATATATATAAAATAATTGATTTGTTTACAAAGTGCAAACGCAAATATTATTAATAAAATTAATACTTGATTTTTGATAAAGTTTAAGTATAACTAAATAAATTATTTAATTTGCAATTAACTTTAACAAAACTTTGTTCTAAGCTTTAAGAAAAAAATAAAATTATACTATTTTTTAACTTGATTCGTATATATATGTAAGAGCAATATAGTAGCGATTTTCGTTAATAAGAGTTTTGCAAATGTCGCAACTTTTAGTTTTCGAAAAGATAATAAAAGCTTTTGCACAAATATATATATATACTTGAATTAAAGTTTGTTATAGCAAAGTTTTCGCAATTAATTTTATGCAAACAATAAATCAATTAGAGTTTTATTTAGTTAAAAACTATCTAGCGTCTTTATACAATTAATAGAATTATCTTGTAACTTAATATAATTATAACTCGAAAAATTAAGTCTTACAAATTGATGCAACTATAAGTAAAACAATGTTAATTAGCTAAATCGCTAACAACATTTCTAGTTAGATTGTATTTTTGTTCAATTTACAATTTACAATTTTAATTTAGAATCTTTCTTTAATCTACTAAGTTATTAATATATAAAATAAATAGAATTCTTAAGTTTCGAACAACTTTTAGATGTTAATTTATCTTTAAGTGCAATTAATATAGAATATTAATTTTTAATTAATAACTAGAGCTTTTAACAAAACTTCTTATCTTAATTATAGTCTAAATTAGCTACTAAACTTAATTTTATTTTGATCTTTTATAATAATATCAATTACAAATTATTATTAAGCTTTGAACAAACGCTTATTGCAAACAATTCTTTGACTATACAATATCTTGAAGAAATTTACTAGTATCTTAATTTTCGAAAAGAGTCTATATTATATGTAAGATGTTAAACTCTTAAAAAATTAATAGTTCTCTTTGTACAATTAACTTTGTATTAATATAAGACAAAAAACAAGCAATCTTGTTGTTTACAATATGTTAAGTTTAGATTTTCGATTTAAATTTGCAATCGAGAGCAACTTATTTAGTATAAATCTTTCGAAAAGTGTGCATTAGTCTCGAGTTACTATTATAGTAAATTAATAATTTTGTAAAGATAAATAATATATGCAAAATTCTATTTACAATTGTGCAATTAAGTAAGTCGAGTTTTTAAATTACAAAAATTTTGCGACATTATTTTAACAATTCTACTATAAATATCGAATGCTACGAATTTCTCGCAATTTATTTAAATTAGACTCGTATTCTTTAGTAGAACTTATTTAATTAGTACTTTGCAAAAATTACTATCTATTGCTTAACAAATATCAAAGTCGATATATTGTTATATATAAAAAATTGCATTAAATTTGTTTTAAATTAAGTTTGCATTTGTTGATATTTTATTGTCTTTTTCTTTCGACTTGTATAATTGTATAAAAATGTAAGCAATTTTGCAATTTGTAGATTACAAACTAATTTGTTAACATTTCGATTATTCGACAATATCTAAAAATATATATAACTCTTTATTTTATAAGACTAAAGTAATAATTTTCGAAAGATCAAAGTCTAGAAATAACTATTATTCAAGATCGAGATTTTGTATAATACAATATTTAATTTGTATCTTAAATAATACAAAATTAATCAAATTATTAACTAGAATTAAATATAATCGATTTGAATAAAAAGATTTTAAAAGATCTTCAAGCTTTAATAAAGAAGAGAGAACAACATATATAAGTAGTAATAACTCTAGCTTTTTTTCTTCTTCTATATATTCGAAACATTAATATAGAGAAAAACATTTTTTAAAATCTCTATATAGATTTAGTTTGTTTGCTCTTTAAAATTTACAATTAAACAATATTCTAACAATTAAAGCTCAAGTTTTAAATACATTTGTAGAAATTAAGAACTTTTATTAATAAAGCAATTGTCTTTTGCAATTTACTATTGTCGCGATAACATTAAGTCGACAAATAGAGCTTGCAAATATCTTAAACATAATAGAAAAAAAAGTTTGCATTTTTATTATATAATAGAGCGAAAATTACTAGATTTAAATTAAGATAACTAGAAATTAAAAAAAAAATAAACAACAATTTAAATGTAATAAAATTTATAAAGACACTTCAAGCTTATATATTACGCTTGAGTAAATAATAAACACATTTATTATCTTAGAAATCTAACAAATTTATAGAATATAATAACTTTATTAACTAAAAGACTTGCAATATATACAAAAATAAAAATCTAAGTAGCGTAGACTTTATAATTAGTTCTTTGATATTTAAAAGTATAAAAGAAGATTATAAGATAAAGAGCTTCTCTTAGAAATAAATAGTAAAACAACTTGAAAAAACGAAAATAAAGATTAATTGTTAAACTTGTCGCAAGAATTTTGCAACATCTATACAAATTTATATTTTTTATAAACTTATGTCTTAAACTTTATGCTTATCTTTTTATATATTAAACGAATTCTTCTATTTTTTGTATTACTTTGTTATAAATCTTTTTGACAAATTTGTTCTTATTAATTTGCAATATAAAGTTAGTTAATATTTTGTTCAAGTTCAATACTTATATATTTTCTAAAAAAAAATCTTCAATATCTTTAAGTAATTCTTTATATTTGCGTTTTAAATTTGAAAGTCTTAGATTATCTTTACAATATTTGACTTGTTATTAGCTTTATTTTCTATTTTTTTATATGCTAAAGCATTCCTTTGACTAAGCAATTTAGAAGTAGAGTATAATTTGTTTTTTGCATCTATTAAATGTTAGCAAAATTTTATTTACGTAAATAAGATTAATCTTCTCTTTAAACTTAAGAAGTTCTTGTATGCATTTTAGAAATTTGTATACGAGACTTTACTTTCTATTTTTCTCTATTCTTTTATTAATTTTTCTTTTAAGTAAGTTGATTTTTAACTTTTTTGAAACATTGATCTTTTTCTTAAGATAATCTTTTACAAATTCTACGTAAAAATATAATTAATTATTAGACCTTTTACGTAAGACATTATCTATAAATATGTGCTAAAACTCAAATATTTAATATAGAAGAGCGCATTGTATCTTTTTGTTAATTTAACGCTAGTTTATTCGAAGACTTTAGTTGTTCTCTTATTGTCGAATTAATTTGACTAATAAATTTAACAAGATACTTGCTTTACAATTGCTTAATATTTAATTTAATAATTTCGAAAGAATATATATCTTAATCGATAGCAACTTTAATCGTAAATAATATCGATTATTAATAATCTACACTATTAAATTTAATAATTAATCTATTTAGCAAAGTCTTCAATAAGTAATATTGTAAGCTTCTTATAATAAAATAACTTAATTTTTACTAGCAATCGATAAAATTAAATAAAGTCTAGATTAATATTAATTATTGCGTAGTTTTAATAAAAGACAATTAACATAAAGAATAAAGCGCAAATAAGCAAAAATATTAAAAAAAAATAGAATAAAAAGATTAAAAGCATTTGCAAGTTATAGTTAAATAAATAATAATTTTGTCGATCTCTTTCTTAGAGAGAACAACTTGAGACTATTGCTCTAGTATTATTTGCTAATATTTCTTAATTTTTTCGAAGATTTTAGTTGCTATTGAAAATGAACAATCTACGATTATATACTTTTAAATCGAACTAAATGCGCTAAAATTGCGCTTTAACTATTAAACTACTCTTATTATAGTTAATAATTGTAACGAAAATATTAAAACTTAAATTTTTAAGTAAGATTTCTACAATTTATTAGCAATATAGATCTCTTATTGCGTTTAAATACTTTGTTTATATATTATTTTTATTGTAAATTAAATATATTATTGACTAGCTTTGTCTCTAACTTCTAATTGTACGTTCGAACTAGAAACAAGTTTAAATTATTTAAATAAGAAATACGTTATTTCTTATTATTGACTACGCAATAATCGATCTTTGACTTTGTCTTTACATCTAAACTTTCGATAAAAAATAACTTAATTAATATAGTTATTTAAAGACGTAGACAACTTAGAAGCATTTCGATAATAAATATGCTCTTTTTATTATTAATTATACAATAACACTTACAAACAAAATATATACTTTGTCTTAAGACTCTTGCTACAAATCAAAATTTTTATTTAATTATTTTGCAATAAAAGAGTTTTGCAAAGCAATGCAACCTCGCGATAAAACTAAAGCGAGCAATCTATTAAAATAGAATATCTTCTATTTAATTATCTCGCGAATCGAAGCTTAGTTGTATTATTATAAAATTGTTTTGCAAAGAAAATAGAATTGCGATAAATTTAAACTAATTGTGTCTAATCGAATTATCGAGTTCAAGTCGAGTACTCGATTCGAATTTTGATAATTCGTATTAATTTGATTCGAAAACCTTAAAAATTCGATTTCTAAAATTGAAATTAACAATTTAAATCGATTTCTATACTTAAAATCGAAATTTAACTCAAAAGATCGACTCGAATTGTTAAGACTATTATTTTTAATAAATTTTATTATTTTTAGTAACAATTAATTGATAATTTAATAAAAATAGTCAATTTATTTAAATTAATTAATAAGTATATTAGATTGTTTTTATATTAT
>JAABUZ0100007357.1_pt1 | contig 13299 bp, 10 predicted proteins | sample 5562091 | NCBI WGS metagenome assembly JAABUZ01 (sample SAMN12813069, study PRJNA571459) | rock metagenome | isolation source: Antarctica rocks | place: Antarctica: Victoria Land, Linnaeus Terrace sud | collected 2015-12-21 | reverse complement strand
GGCGCCTACGCCGACGGTCCGCTCGATTTCGCGGGGGGCCGTCACGCCCTCGCAACCGTGCACCTCCGGTACGACTCGCAAAACAAAGTGTTCCCCGCCTACGAGCAGCACCAGATCAGCGAGAACAGTTATTTCGTGGCGGCGCTGAGCCCGGTGACGCGGCCGTTCAAAGTGTATAACTTCGTCGGCTTCGATCGCCTGTCGCCTGGCCTGCAGGCGCAGCTCGTGCTGCAAGAATCCGCTTTCCAGCATGACTTCAGCCAACCGCTTGCGGCTAGCGCCTACGGGCAGCTGCAAGTGACGGGCAGTTTGGCACACTCGTACCTGCAGTTCCGGACCGACCAATACTACAGTAGTTTACTGGATCAGCCGCAGCCGCACATCCTGCCGTCCGGGCGGCGGCAGTACTTTTACGGGGACCCGTCTCACAACTGGGTGCCCGACCATCCGGTCGACCAGCAGCTCTCGTGGGTCGGCTTCCGTGAACCGCTGCTGCGCCTCCCGTTCTTCTATCAGTTGCGTTCGTCGCTCGGATACGTCCACAACCGCGACACGCCGCTGCAAACACTGGGAGGCGTCGCCTATCACAGCGAGTACTCCAAAGGCGTGGGTATCGACGTGACGTCGCGCTCGCTGCCGCTCGTGCGCGATCCGCGCCACCGCGACTTGTACCTGACCGCGTTGTTCGACAAGCAGCAGTTGTACTTCTCCGCTCCGCATCACACCGACACGACGACCGAGAGCGTCACCTTGACCAAGCTCGTCGATCCCCAGAAGCTGGCGATCTTGTTGTCATACACCAACACGAACATCGGCGATTTTTACGGCAAGCAGCAAGGCATCGCGTACGGCAGCGTCCCGCGCGCCGTCAATCCGTTCACGGGCCAGGCGTATCCCGGCTATACGGCGTTCCGCGGCTTTGCCACGACGCGCTCGTACATTCAACAGTTGGTCTACACGCCCAACCCGATCTTCAACCTCAACGTTTCGATGCGCGAAAACGTCGATTTTCCGGCGCCTATCCCGGGACCGCCGCAAGTCGTCGGTGACGTCGCCGGCTTCAACAATTTCGGCGCCACGCCGTACCAGGCGACCCTGCAGGTGCGCTACCGCGTCAACCATCTCATCGTGCTGGACATCGCGCGGTCGTACTACTTCAATTTCGGTGGCTACGAACGATGGCAGCCGCAGTTCACGTTTCAGTTGGAGAAATGAGCACCACTCCGCCGGCGCGTCTTGCCTTCACCCTCATTGCCCTCGGGGCGCTGGCGCTCGGCGCTTCGCACGCGGGCGAAGGCGTCTCGGCCGCGGCCTTACCCATACCCTCCGACTTGCCGAGCGGGCAAACGCCGCCGCCGCTCTCGGCCACCGCGACGCCGTCGCCTTCGGGTCAAGTCGTAAACTGGAGCGGCCAGATCCTCGACGACCGCGCAGGCTTCGTGTTCTTCACGACGGGCGACGGCTTCCGGCTTGCGCCGTCGGTCAAGATCGACGATGCGAAGACGGGCGGCGCGACGAGGTTGACGCCGCTAACGCGCGTCTATGCGCGAGCGGGCTTCGACACCGGCAGCGGCGCCGTCGTCGAACTCGCACTCTCGAAGACGCCGCTGCCCAATGCCGCCCGTTATCAGGACATCAAGAAGTTCGCGGTCGCGCTCTCGCCGCGGCAGCCCAATCCCGACTTGCGCCACGGCGCCGAAGGCTTCAGCGGACGCGCGGTACTGGTGACCTTCACGGTCGAGGTCCCGCCGCGGACGCCCTTCGGCGATCCCGTCTATCTCGCCACTGACGTCAGCGGCTGGAGCGCAACGGCGATTCGCATGGACCGCGTCGACGCGCTGCACTACCGCGTCTCGCAAAACTACGCGTCCGGAACGCGCTTCCTGTATCGCTACACGCGCGGGTCGTGGCGGTCGTCGGAACGCAACCAAGCGGGGCAAGAGCCGCGACCGCATCAACTCGTGGTACCGAACGTCGACGTCGAACCGGTACGCGATACCGTCTACGCCTGGGGCGACCAAGACGAACTCGCCCCTGACCTCGGCCAAACGATCCCGACTCCGTTCAATCCGATACCGTTCGTTACGCCTCCACACTAGGGATTCGACTGCGTCGAATCTGTTGCGTCCGGCCTTCGGCCGAGCCGCGGGTCGGTCTGCCCCACTTGCGTACTGACGATCTTGTGCGCGACGGCGGCTGCGCCGAAGCCGTTGTCGATATTCACGACGCTTACGCCGGGCGCGCATGCGCTGAGCATCGCGAGCAGCGCCGCCAGTCCGTCGAAGGCCGCGCCGTACCCGACGCTGGTCGGAACGGCAATCACCGGCGGTTTGATGAGACCCGCGATGACGCTTGGCAAGGCGCCTTCCATGCCGGCTACTACGATCACCACGCGGCAAGCGTCGAGCGCCGGCGCCGCGGCTAACGTGCGGTGCACGCCCGCCACGCCGACGTCGTAGCGTTCGACGACGTCGTGTCCGAGCGCGTCGAGCGTACAGGCCGCTTCGCGCGCGACGGGTAGGTCGCTCGTTCCCGCGCAAGCGACCGCGATTGCGATCCCGCTCCGCGGGCGCTCCCCGCAGCGCAGGACGCGGGCGACCTCGTCGTACGTTGCCGCGGGAAGGTCGGCTGCCAGCGCAATGCCGTCGTGGTGCGCGACGCGAGTGGCGAGCGCGAAGCCCGCGACCGCGTAGAACTCGCGCATGATCGCGTCGATTTGCACGCGCGTTTTGCCGGCCCCGTACACGACTTCGGGCAACGCGGTCCGCTGGGTGCGCGCATGGTCGAGGCGCACGCCGACCGCTATATCACCCGATTCCGGCCCCGTGTCGGCCGCGCTCACTGAAACGGAATGCCGATGACCGTCGTCGCCGTGGCACCCGCTGCGTTGCGTGCCACGACGTTGAGGTCGTAGGTGCGGTGAAAGAAGAACGGCACGCCTTTCGGGACGGTGAAGGCAAGCGAAAACGAGCCCGGAGCCCGGCGCTGCAAGGCGAACGAGTACGCGAGAACATGCGCCGATACGGCGACGACGTCGGGCGACGTACGAACGGTCCACCGCACGACGTCACCTTCGTGGACGACCTTGGGAGCGGTCGCAATGGTCAGAATGTGCGGTGCTGATGCCGACGGCGACGAAACGCCGGACGGCGTGGCTCCGCTCGGCGCCGGCCTCACCGTTATGCCGACCGGCACGGTGAGAGCGGCGTGCGGCGTGAGGGTGGGAATGCCGCCGCGCTGCAGGCCGGTGGGCACGCTCAGCGGCGGAGCCGGCGTCGCGCTCGGCGCGGCGGGCCGCGCGGATTGCACGCTCGTCCGATGGGCGCAACCGGCGATCGTCGGCAGCGCGAGCGTGGCGGCAAGAGCTAGTCTCCGCATGGTGGAAGCGCGGGCCGATGCCGTATGAGCCGATCGACCTGGGGCGTCTGCAGGTGACGTCGCTCGACGCTCGTCCCTCCAAAGTGAGCGCGGACAATCGGGGACGTACCGTGGCAGCGGAGGCCTCATTCCGGACGTGGTTCGACGCGCTGCCGAACATCCTCGCCGGAGCAGCGTTACGCGAACTGGTCTCGCGTACGGCGCGCGCGATCGAGCGCCGCCGCCCCGTGCTCGTCGGATTGGGCGGCCACGTCATCAAGGTGGGGCTGGGCGGCATGCTGTGCGACCTGCTGCGCGACGGCTATGCGACGGCGGTCGCGTGCAACGGCTCCGTGATCGTGCACGACGCCGAACTCGCACTGGTCGGCAAAACGTCCGAAGATGTCGATGTGGCCCTCCAGGACGGCAGCTTCGGAATGTCGGGAGAAACCGCGTCGTTCATCTTGGACGCGATCGCGCGCGAGCACGGGCTGGGTCTGGGCCGTGCCGTCGGCGATGCGCTGGTGGAGGCACATCCTGCCGGCGAGCGGGATTCGGTGCTGGCGACCTGCGCGCGTCACGACCTTGCGGCCTGCGTAACGGTCGCGCTCGGAACGGACATCGTGCACGCGCACCCGCAGGCCGATGGTGCCGCGCTCGGTCATGCAGCGCTAGTCGATTTTCGGGTGCTCTGTTCGGTCGTGGCCGATCTGCTCGACGGCGGCGTCTACTTGAACTTCGGCTCCGCCGTGCTGCTACCCGAGGCGTTCCTCAAAGCGGTCAGCGTCGCGCGAAATCTCGGCGCCAGGGGAGACTTCACGACCGCCGACTTCGATTTCATGCGACAATATCGTCCGCAGACCAACGTGGTACGCCGGCCGCATCTCGGCACCAACGGCAAAGGCTTCGCGTTTACCGGGCACCACGAGTTGTTGTTCCCCCTGTTCTGGCAGGCGGTCCGCACGGAAGTTGCAGCGTGAGTCTCGTCAGCATCGTCGTCCCGCTCTACAACGAAGAAGGTAACGTCCCGGAACTCCTGCGCCGTCTGGAGACGGTCATGCAGGCGGTGACGCGGCCCCCAGACGACTACGAGATCGTCGCCGTCAACGACGGTTCGCAGGATCGCACCCTCGAGCTACTGCGCGCGGAGCGCGTCCACCGTCCGCATCTCGTCATCGTCGACCTGTCGCGCAATTTCGGCCACCAGATCGCTGCGACGGCTGGGCTCGACGCCGCGCGCGGTGATGCGGTCGTGTTGATCGACGGCGACCTCCAAGATCCGCCGGAGCTGATCGAAGCGTTCCTCGCTAAGTGGCGCGATGGGTACGACGTCGTCTACGCGACGCGCAAGTCACGCAAAGGTGAAAGCCGCTTCAAACTGTTGACGGCGCGGCTGTTCTACCGCACGATCCGGCGCTTGACCAACGTCTCGATCCCCGTCGACACGGGCGATTTTCGCTTGATGAGCCGCCGCGTCGTCGATGCGCTCGGGCAGACGCGCGAGAAGCATCGCTTCTTGCGTGGGCTGGTCAGCTGGGTCGGTTATAGCCAGATCGGCGTCGAGTACGAACGCGACGCGCGAAGCTTCGGACACACGAAGTACCCGTTCTCCAAGATGCTCTCGTTCGCGATCGACGGGATCACGTCGTTTTCCGAAATTCCGCTGCGATTTGCAACCTATCTCGGTTTCATGATCAGCGCGTTTGCCTTCTTGTACGTCGCCGTCATCTTGATCTTGAAGATACTGGGTCTCAACGAGCCCGGCTACACGTCGATGATGGTTGCGATTCTGTTCTTAGGTGGCGTGCAATTGATCACGATCGGAATCGCCGGTGAGTACCTCGGCCGCATCTACGATCAGGTAAAAGCCCGACCGCTCTATCTGATCTCGAGCGTCGAGCGTTTTGCCGACGCAGCCGATCACGCCGAGTTTCCGCGCGCCCAAAGAATGATCGAGCCGGCTTTGGCGTCAAGCCGCCGGCCGCTACCGTAAAATTTGATGGAGGTTCCGCAAGTATCCGGCGCGTCGGCGCGCTATCGTTCGTAGCAATCGCGTTCGGCTGCGGCGCGGTGGTAGCGCGCATGCTCCTGGCGCACGCTCCACAGCGTACGCTGCTCGATCGGGCGCAGCCATTGGTGGTCGTGACGGCGTGGGGTGCTTTTGGCGCGCAGTGCTTTTGGACGCTCGCAGCGACCCTCGCCGTAGCGACGCTGGCCCTCATCGTGGCGGGACTCGCCTTCGCACCGCGCTTGGGCGCGCATGACCGGCTCGGCCGGGAGATCGCGCTCGCGGCAGCGCTGGCTCTTGCGGCGGCCTATGCATGGCCGTTCGTTTTTTCAAGCGATGTGTACGCCTACGCGGCCTACGGCGCGATGCTGGTGCGCGGCCACGACCCATACGCCGTCGTTGCCCCCACGCTGCACGGTGCAATCATCGACGCCGCGCGTTGGCAATGGAGCGGAACGTATCCGGTATGCGTGTATGGCCCGGCGTTCGTTGGTCTGGCGGCGGCAACGGTAGCGATCACATCGACTGGCAGCGTGGCGACGACCTTGTGGGGACTGCGCATCTTGGCCGCAGTCGCGTTCCTGTTCAGTATCCTCGCTGTCGACGTGGCGCTACGAGCGAGTCCGCCGAGGAGCCGGTTGCTCGCGCTCGCGGCCTACGGGCTCAATCCCGTCGCGCTGTGGACCGTCGCCGAAGGTCATAACGACGCGTTCGTTCTGCTCCTGGCAAGCGGTGCATTCGTGCTCGCGCGGCGGCGCGCGATCGTAGCGGGCGCCTTGATCGTCGGCTTGTCCGCCGCGGTCAAAGCGACCGGCGCCCTGTATGCGGGCGCGGCCATCGTCGATGCGCTTTGCTTTGCCGCTAGGGAACGGCAGGTGCGAATCGTGACGGCTTGCACGATCGGGCTCGCGTGCGCTGCGCTCGTGACCGTGCCCCCGCTGTCGAGTGCGCTGGCAGCCGTCGGACGGAACGGACGCTATGCGCCGACTGCGTCGCTGCAAAGCGTGATCGGCATCGTGCCGGCATTCGTGCTGGCGGCCGCTGCGGCGGCCTTTGGGGTCGCACGGCTGACGCGGCGGGATCGCGACGGTTATGCGTGGTTTGGAATTGCGCTGTGGCTCGCACTCGCCAATGTGTACCCTTGGTACGGGCTGTGGGTGCTGCCCGCCGTCGTGGCCGCCGCGGTCGCTCCGCGGGCGCAGCGGCGACAATCACAGTGGGTCCCCATGGCCTTGTGGGGTGCGACGATTTTTGCCGCTGTACGTTACCTTCCCGATTCGTCCGGCCCGCTTTCCGAGAGCGCCGGCCGATGGGTTGCCGCCGCCGCCGTTGTGCCGCTGCTCGGAGCCCTCTGCGCCGTTATTCCACTTTCACCCAAGAAAGCGACCCTCTCATCGTGATCGCCCTCCTCACGCTCTTACTGGCCCTGGCGCTCGGGGCGACGTCGCGCGTGGCGGCGCATTCACCGCCGCCGCCCACCACCGCCGCTTCACCCGTGCCGTCACCGCTGCCGAGCGTATCCCCTTCGGCGCAGCCGCAGCCGCAGCCGCTCTCCAGCCCCGTGTCTCCCAGTCCGGTGTCCCCCAGTCCGGTGCCCTCCAGTCCGCCACCAATGCATAGCGCGAACTTCATGCCGCATACCAACGTGGAGCGGTATCCGCTTCCGCTTGCGACCGTCGGGCCCGCGACCGCCGCCTACGCGTACCGCTTCGTTCCCGGACAACCGTCGCATCTCGAACAGGATCAGCCGCAGATTTTCGCCGTCTATCTCAACGCCAAAGCGCTACATTCGCAGGGTCCGATCGACATCCGCGTCGTCACGAGCGGCAACGTCGTGAAAGTGACCAGCAGCAGCAACGGGCGTGCGGGCACCGTCGCGCAAATCGGCCCCGGCGATTTCCAAGCCCATAGTAAACTTCCGAAGCTTCCGCGCATCGTGACCGGCATCACGACGACCCTCGACTTCACGGCCGTCTCGGCGACCGGCAAAAAAGTCACGGTCGGCGTTCCGATCCAACTGCAATGAACCGCATAGCGGCGCTTCTCTTCGCCGGCGCAATCCTCTGTCTAGGCTCGGCAAACCACCCGGCGGTTGCCGGCGCCCAGCCGGCGGCGACGATGACCCCGTCGGCGGCGCCGCCGGCATCACCGACCGCTGCGCCGAACACGACACCGCCGCAACCCGCAGCGAGTACGACACCGATGGCCGACTACAACTTCGTGTACCGCCCGACTCCGTCACCGAGCGCGACGCCGGTGGCCGCGCCGGGCGCGCCGCAGATTGACGAGATCGACTTGAGCGACGCGACCATCGTTGCGCCCGGTACGATTCGCGTGCGCGTGCTGACCAGCACCGCCGTGACCAGCGTAACGGCCGACGCCTTTGGCCGGACGATGGCGATCCCGCAACAGCAGCCCGGCCTCTTCGCGCTGGTGGGGACGATTCCCGACGTGCCGTTCTTCTTGAAGAATCGCGTGTACAACATCGAGTTCGTAGCGGCGGTCCCCGATGGGCGAACCACGCGCGTAACGCTGCCCCTGACCTTGCGATGATGCCCGCGGCGCAAGCGCCGCGAGCATCATGACATCCGCCTATGCTCCCCTAGCCTGGCGACGGTCGCTTTTGCCGGCGACGGTCAAAACGTCATCGTCGAGAACGGATCGCGCCGTAACCGGGAAGTCGGCTCGCGGGTCGAACGAACGGCGTGCTTCCTGCCGACGTTTTTCCGAGGCCTCCCATCGCTACACTCGCGCCATCGCTCGTCCGTGCGCTTCCCAGTTCCAGTCGCCCGCTTGCCGGATTGCTCGAACGTCTTCGTTCGCATCGCGGCGCATTCGCGCTACACGAAACGACGGCGGCGGCGCGGCCCTACTTGCTAGCCGGCATTTTTCGCGCGCTACGCGTCCCAACGGCGGTCATCGTGGCGACGGCTGACATTGCCGAGCGCACCTTCGCCGATCTGTCGTATTATTTGGCGGAAAGCGGCGGCGCGCCGCCCGTAACGCTGGTTCGCCCGCGCGAGGAAAGCGTCGGCATCATTGAGTCGCCTTCCGAGCGTAGCGCACGCATGACGCTGTTCGCCGACTTGCTGGCCGGCCGGCCGCAGATTGCCGTCATCCCGGTCGCTGCACTACGCCAGTACGTCATGCCGCGCGACGTCTTCGCCAGCCGCGCGTTCCGTTTGGAGCTCGGCGATGCGGAAGGTTTCGAGGCCTTGCAGCGGCGCCTGTATGACGTCGGCTACCACCGCGCCGATGTCGTGTCGGCGGCGGGCGAATATGCGGTCCGTGGCGGCCTCATCGACGTCTGGGCCGCGACCGCACCGGCGCCGGCGCGCGTCGAGTTCTTCGGCGACGAAATCGAATCGATCCGTAGCTTCGACCTCGCGACGCAGCGCAGCACGGAACCGCTGGAGACGCTCGACGTCGCGCCGTGGAGCGAACTGCCGCGCGACGAAGCCCTCCGCGAGCGAGTCGCGTCACGCATCACCGGCACGCCTGCGACGCTATCGGCCGCGCGAGCGTATATCGCTTGCGGTGCGGACCTTCCCGAAGCGTGGCTGTCGCTCGCCTACGATGAACGCGAAACGCTGCTCGACTATCTCCCGGGCGACGGACTGATCGTGCTCGAAGAACCCGCGATGCTCGCGACCGTCGAGCACGCTCTCGACGACGAACGGTCGCGCGAAGAACACGTGCTGCTGGCCGCGGTCGATTCAGGCGAACTTTCGGTCGACGAAGAAGCCGTCGGCGAAGCGCTGTTGGCCGACGTAACGGCGCCGCAGCCGAATCTCGCGACAATCGGCACCTCGCTCGCAGACCGGCGCGTACTGGTCATGCCGGGCGCAATCGAAGGTGGGACGACGCCGTGGCTGCCGCCCGTGCTCGACGGTTTCGTGCTGGAGACGCGGCCGGTCGAGCACTTCAATCGACAATTGACGATGTTTCTCGAGCAGGTAAAGGCATGGACTGCGAACGGCGAAACGGTTGCCCTCGTCGCGTCCGGCGCGTCGCGGCTGGCCGAGATGTTGCGCGCCGCCAGTTTAAACGTCGAACGTACCGCTACGCTGCTGCATTTGCGCGAGAGCGGCGCCGCTTCATTCGTCGGCAACGGCGCCGGTATGACGCGCGGCGGCACCGTTTTTGTGGATCAAGGCAGCATCGAAGCCGGGTTCGCCATCCCCGGCCTGCGCCTGCACGTGCTCGGCGACCGCGAAATTTACGGGCAGCCGCCCAAACGCGTCAAACTGCGCGCCGTCAAGGAAGGCGTGCCGGTTACGCTTGCGGATCTGCGGGTCGGCGATCACGTCGTGCACGCCGTACACGGTATCGGTCAGTACCTCGGCCTGCGCGCCGAAACGATTCTCGGCGCGACGCAAGATTATTTAGACCTGAAGTATGCCGGTACCGACCGCATGCTCGTGCCGGTCACGCAGATGCACGCGGTCACTAAATACGGCGCGGGCGAAGGCGCTGCGCCGCGGCTCTCCAAGATGGGCGGTGCCGATTGGGCGCGCACGAAGTCGCGCGTCTCCGAAAACCTCGCGAAGATCGCCGACGGGCTGGTCGCGTTATACGCCGAACGCGAAGCGGCGCCAGGCTACGCGTTTGCGCCCGACTCGCCATGGCAAGCCGAACTCGAAGAAGCCTTCCCCTACGAGACGACGCCCGATCAACAGAAAGCGATCGACGACGCCAAAGGCGACATGGAGCGGCCGCGGCCGATGGACCGGCTGGTCTGCGGCGACGTGGGTTACGGTAAAACGGAAGTCGCGGTGCGGGCCGCTTTCAAGGCGATCGCCGACAAGAAACAGGTGGCGGTGCTGGTGCCGACGACCTTGCTCGCGGCGCAGCACCACCGTACCTTCGCCGCCCGGTTCGCAAGCTTTCCGGTGCGCATCGAAGAGCTGTCGCGCTTCAAAACCAAAAAAGAGCAGCAGGCCATCCTGCGCGATCTCGCCGACGGCAAGGTCGACATCGTCGTCGGCACGCACCGTCTCTTGCAAAAAGACGTCGTGTTCGCCAACCTCGGACTGATCGTCGTCGATGAAGAGCAGCGCTTCGGCGTGATGCACAAAGAGCGTCTCAAGCACATGCGCGCCACGGTCGACGTGATGACGCTGTCGGCGACGCCGATTCCGCGCACCTTGCACATGTCGTTGCTCGGCGTACGTGACCTGTCGCTCATTCAGACGCCGCCCAAGAATCGCATGTCGATCAAGACGGTCGTCGTGCCCTTTTCCGATGCGATCGTCCAAAAGGCGATCGATCAGGAACTCGATCGCGGCGGCCAAGTCTACTATTTGCACAATCGCATCGAATCGATCTACGGCGTAGCGCGGGCGCTCGAGCGCCTCGTTCCCAAGGCTCGCGTCGCCGTGGGCCACGGGCAGATGGGCGAGGGTGAGCTCGAGCCGATCATGGCTCGGTTCGTCGACGGCGAGATCGATGTGCTGGTGGCAACCACCATCATCGAGAACGGCATCGATATCCCCAACGTCAACACGATCATCGTCAATGATGCGGATCGCTTCGGGCTCGCGCAACTCTATCAGTTGCGCGGCCGGGTCGGGCGCTCCAATCATCAAGCCTATGCGTACCTGCTCTATCAAGCGCACAAGGCCCTGAGCGAGGATGCCAAGGCCCGCTTGGAAGCGATCCGCGAGTTCACGCACCTGGGTAGCGGTTTACAGGTGGCGATGCGCGACCTCGAGATTCGCGGCGCCGGAAATCTGCTCGGCGCGGCGCAGTCCGGCTTCATCGGCGCTGTCGGCTTCGAAACGTACTGCGAAATGCTCGCGCAGGCGATCGCCGAACGCAAGGGCGCCGAAGCGGCATTGCCCGAGCGGCGCGAGGCGGTCATCGACGTCAAGCTCAACGCCTACATACCGAACGACTACATCCCGCAAGTTTCGCAGAAAATCGGGGCGTATCAGCAACTGGCCAACGCGCGCAGCGAGGCCGAAGTCGACGAGCTGGCCGCCGGGCTGCGCGACCGTTTCGGAGCGCTGCCCGACCCGCTGACCAACCTCGTTGAAATCACCAAGTTGCGCACCGTCGCGCTGCGTAAGGGCGTCACGCGCGTCGTCATCGATGAAAGCCGGCTCACCTTGGGCGTCGGCGCCGGCTTCGCGATCGCTCCGACCGCGATCCCCAAGCTCCAGTCGCTCACGCGCAACCGTTTCCGGTTCGGCGACGGTCGGATCACGATCGACCTGCCCGCTCGCAAGGCCGTCGAGCATCTTCCGCTCCTGCACTCGCTGCTCGACGCGCTCTAGGGATTCGACCTCGTCGAATCTGTTGCGCTCGGCCACGGCCGATCCGCGCGTCCATGATTCGGCTGCGCCGAATCATGGACATAGCGGAGGTCGGGCAACGCCCGACAGAGGTCTGGTAGGAGTTGATCGGGGGAGGCTGCAAGGAACGAGGGTTTGCGGGGCCACAAGCTCCGCACTGTTATGTCGGGCTGGGAGTTTTGCATGTTGCACGCGTCTCGCGCGTCGGCCGTCGTGGCCACACTGGTACTCGGATTCACCCTCGGGGGGTGCGCCAACGGCGGCGGGGGCGGCGGTAACGTCGCATCGGTCAATGGCCAGAACATCCCGCGGTCGGAGTTCGACGCAAAAGTTGACGGGAGTCCGCAAGCCAAAGGTGTGCTCAACCAACTCGTGCAGGGCGCGCTGATCGACCAGTACGCCAAGGACAACCACATCGACATTCCCGACACGGCGGTCACTAAAGAAGAGGACGACATCAAGTCCAAATATCCGCCGGGACAGTTCGACCAAATCCTCAAGTCGCAGAACCTGACGGAAAACGACGTTCGCAACATTCTACGGCAGAAATTGATCGTCGAGAAGGCCGTTGCGGGCGGCGTCCACGTCAGCGACGCCGACATCACGAATTACCTGAAAAAGAACCGCGCGACGCTCGACACCGCCGAACAAGTGCGCGCGCGCCACATTCTCGTGCCGGATCTCAAGACGGCGCAGACCGTCGAAGCCAAACTCAAGGCGAACCCGGGCAATTTCGCAGCGTTAGCGCAACAGTACTCGACCGATCCGTCAAGCAAAGTAAAGGGCGGCGAATTGGGCTTCTTCGCCAAGGGCCAGATGGTGCCGTCGTTCCAGGCCGCGGCCTTCTCGCAGCCGATCGGGGAGATCGGATCGCCGGTGAAGTCGCCGTTCGGCTACCACATCATCCAAGTCGAGCAAAAGAAACCGGCCCAAGTCGCGACCCTCGCCAATTCACGCGACAAGATCAAGCAACTGCTGACGCAGCAGCAAGAGCAGCAGCAAATACCTCAGTTCCTCGCCAGCCTGCGCAGTAAGGCAAACATCGTCGTGTATGACGACCAGCTCAAAGATGCGATCCCGCCTGCGCCTCCGGCGAACTCGGCGGCTTCGGGCGCCCCCACTTCCGCTGCATCAACCGCTGCCTCAACCGCCGCGTCTGCAGCTCCGGTCGCGAGCCCGGCGAGCGCTCCCAGCACGGCCGCGTCTCCGTAGCAGATAGGCGCCCGTCTCCGAGCGCGAAAGTCTCGGGGGTGCGCCACCTTCGGGAGACTTCTTCATGATGGTGCGGATCGTCGGCTTAGGCCCCGGCGACGCCGATCTGATCACGCTCGGCAGCCTTGAGGCGCTGCGCGCTGCCGGGCGCGCGGTCACGTTGCTTGCACCGCCCGAACTGGTGCTGTTTCTGGAAAGCGAAGGCGTCGAGATCGTGCGCGACGGCATCGCCGACCCGGCGCTGTTCGTGCGCGGCTCGCGCGATGCCATCGATAGGTTCGTGCAGGCGCTCGAGGGCGGCGACCTCGCGCTCGGCGTGCTCGGCAATCCGCTGTCGGATTTCCCCGGCTTACCGCTGCTCTTGCGGGAACTCGAACGCGCCGGGGCACGCACGGAACTGGTGCCCGGCATGCCGCGCGCCACGCT
>JAABUZ0100007356.1_pt1 | contig 13301 bp, 3 predicted proteins | sample 5562091 | NCBI WGS metagenome assembly JAABUZ01 (sample SAMN12813069, study PRJNA571459) | rock metagenome | isolation source: Antarctica rocks | place: Antarctica: Victoria Land, Linnaeus Terrace sud | collected 2015-12-21 | reverse complement strand
GCACCGTCGTCGCCACAGCCCGCGTCGGACCCGACGCCAACGTCTTCGGCATCATCCTCAACACCGTCCAAGCCTGAATTCCGTATCCGGCCCAAACCAGCGCGATCGAACCGCGTGGGTAATTACGCTATGCAAATATCTCGGCAGTTTATGGCGAGAGATGCCGCAGTCGACCCGAATGTGGCGGCTCAAATCAGCATGACTTTTAACCCTGTATTCGAGAAAATAGCGCCAGTAGTTACCGCACCTTCGCCCGCTTATCTAAATGATCCTGTTGTAAATACTCCGTTTCCCTCATCGGTCGATCCTTTTGACCCTGTCACTGCAGAGCCTGCTCCTACGCCTAGAGACGTACCGACTCCTATTTCCCCAGCGGCACCTGTGGATGTAACGGCAGAACCAGCTCCCACGCCTAGAGACGTACCAGCTCCTATTTCGCCAGCGGCACCTGTGGATGTAACGGCAGAACCAGCTCCCACGCCTAGAGACGTACCAGCCCCTATGCCGTCGGCAGCACCGGCCCCGGTAACCGCACCAACTCCCACCGCCCCCACGGCTGGTCCGACGAATATTTCCGGTACGGGTGTGGCTGGCACCACCCGAGCGCCTGACGAGGACAAGAGTGGGACTGTCGGCGGCATGCCCGCGCCGCAAGGGCCGGCTGCCGGTGTATCGATGGACGGAACGAGCGGGGACGGCACGGGCAGCGGCAACGGCCGAACCGTCGGCAACGACATCGGTGATCAGGCGGCTCCGCCCTCGCAGGATCCGGGGACAACAGCAATTGCCCCCATCGAGCTTGACCTATCGGGCAACGGCATCGCCGTCACCCAACTGACCTCGTCCAACACCTTCGAGGCGATCAACCAGGACGGCTACCAGCACCGCACCGCCTGGGCGGGAGCGGGAGATGCCGTGCTGTTCGTCGACCCGAACGGGCTCGACACGATCAGGGACGCCAACCAGTACATCTTCACCGACTGGGACCCGTCGGCCAAGACCGACATGCAGGCGCTGCGGGACGTCTTCGACACCAACCACGACGGCAGCCTCGACGCCGGCGACGCGGCCTTCGGCGAGTTCAAGCTGATGGTCACCAATGCGGACGGCACCACCAGCGTCGAGACCCTGGCGCAGGCCGGCATCTCGTCGATCGACCTCACCGCCAGCACCGTGAACCAGAGTTTCGCCGACGGCTCGTCGATTGACGGGGAGACTACCTTCACCCGGACGGACGGATCGACCGGCACGGTCGCGGCCGTGACCTATGCAGCCGATAGCCAGGGCTACGCGGTCCAGAACACCACCACGGTCGGAGCTGACGGCACCACCACGATTGACAACCGGGCGCTCAATGCCGACGGCAGCCTCAACAACGACACGTCCTCGGCCACATCGGCCGATGGTGCGACGCGAACCATCTCCTATGACAGCAATGGCGTCGGCGTCATCGATCACGTCCAGACGGATGTCACGAGTACCGATGCGCAGGGCGACACGGTTCTGACCATCTCCGACTACGATGGCCAGAACCAGCTTAAGGACAGCACCACCACGACCACCTCGGCCGACCGCAGCACCGTGAGGATCGCGCGCGACCTTACCGGTGGCGGCGTCATTAACCAGATCGAGACGCGGCAGACCAACCCTGACGATTCCATTACCGACAGGTTGACGGACGTCAATGCCGACCACTCGACCATTGACCAGACGGTGACGACAAGCTTCGCCAATGGGCTGGGCAGGAAGACGAATGTCGATTCGACCGGGGACGGTACCTTCGACCGGACGACGCAGGACACCACGGTCGTCAATGGCGACGGCAGCCGGACCGAGACCATCTCCACCATCAACGCCGACCAGACGCAGATCACCGGGACGGTGATCGTGACCTCGGCCGACAGCCTGACCAGGACTTCCAGCATCGACCTCAACGGCGATTTAACGACCGACCTGACGCGGGTGTCGCAGACCACCGACAATGCGGATGGTTCCGTCACCACCACGACCACGGAACTGAACGGCGACACGTCGGTGCGCGACGTCACGGCCACGACGCTGAGCGCCGACGGGTTGTCGAAAACCAACCAGGTCGACCTGAACGGGGACGGCACCTTCGACCGGACCGCCACCGACATCACGGCCACCAACCCCCGGGGTGGGCAGACCGAGGACGTGACGACGACGAGCGCCGACGGCACCCTGCTGTCGGAGGTGCTGACCGCGCGCAGCACCGACGGCGTGTCGCGCAACACCACGCACTACGACCGCAGCGGCGATGTGCTCTCGTCCGACGAGATCGGGGTCGGCCCGCAGGGCGCGACCGTCGAGAACGCCGCGACCTTCGGGATCGACGGGACGTTGCTCCACCACACGCTGAAGGAGACATCGGCGGACGGGCTGACCACCACGACCCGCACAGACAATGCGGGCGACGGCACTTACGACCGCATTGTCGTCGACCAGACCATCGAGAACGGCAACGGCAGCGCGACGGAAGTCGCCGGCACCCGCTCCGCCGACGGTACGCTGCTCGGTCGCACGGTGATTGGCACCTCGGCCGATGGACTGACGGTGGTGACGCGGGCCGACTCGACCGGCGCCCAGAACGCGGACGGCACCGGGATTTTCGACCGCACCACGACCGACTCCACCTCCTACACCAATGACGGCAGCCGCCACAGGACCGTCACGGTGACGAGCGCCAACGGCGCCCTGCTGTCGGCGGTCTCGACCGACACCGCTGCCGACCGTCAGAGCCACTCCGTCACCACGGACGCCAACGGCGATGGCTACACCACCACGTTGGAGCAGGTGAGCACCGCGGCAGGTGGCGCCACGACGGACAGCATCACCGACCTCAACCCTGATGGATCGGCGGTCGACGACGCCGTGAGGACGACCTCCGCCAACGGCCTTTCGATCACCACGCAGATCGACGCCTCCGGCGACGGCAAGTACAACCGCACCACCACCGACAACACGACGATCGGCAACGATGGCCTGCGTCGCGAAGTGGTGACCAACACGGCTTACGACAGCACTGTAGTGGGCCGCACCGTCATGTTGTCCCAGGCCAACGGCATGTCGTCCTCCATGCGGGTGGACACCACCGGGGATGGGACCTTCGACCACGTCACGAACACCGGCAAGACCTACAACACCGACGGCAGCACGACGGTGGCGGTGACCGACAAGGCGGCAGACCGTTCGACGCGGGACCAGACCGTCACGACCACCTCCGGCGATGGGCTGTCGACGACGATCCAGCGCGACCTCGACGGCAACGGCAGCTTCGATCGGACCACGCTCGCCACCACGGTCTACGAGGCCAATGGCGATGTGACGAAGACCACGACCGACATGAATGGGGATGGCAGCGGCGATGCCTCTGCCGTCCGCGACCGGACCGCGTCGACAATGTCGGGCGATGGACGCTCGATGACGAGCCAGACCGAGTACCAGGGCTCGGTGACCTTCTGCAAGACGGAGAACAATGCCACGCAGACCAACGGCGACGTCTCCGACACCATCTCCACCTTCGCGAGCCCGGACGGTTCCGGCGCTCCGTTGACCACGACAGCGGTGACGACCTCTGGAAACGGTCTGTCGAAGACGACCCAGGTCGACGTGAACGGGGACGGCACCTTCGATACCAATGCGAGCGACGTCACGGTGTTCGCTGCCAACGGCGACCGCACCGAGACGATGACGACGTCGGGCTCGGCCGGCATGAACGGCCAAACCGTCGTCACCACATCCGGCAATGGCTTGTCGAAGACGGTGCAGTCCGACACGGCCGGCAACGGCACGGTCGACACCACCACCCACGACGATACGACGCTGAACGCCGACGGCAGCCGGCGCGAGGTCTACCAGCAGACCAACCAGGACGGTTCGCTCCGGAACTCCACCACGACCACGACGAGCGCGGATCGCAAGCACGTCTCGGTGACGCGCGTGCTGGGCGGGGACGGCAGTCAGCTCGAGACCATCGATCGGGGGCTCGACGGCACCGTCACTGACGTGCTCAGCGCCATGGACGCCATGGCTATGGCGCTCGGGGCCGAAACCGTCGCCACCTCGGCCAACGGCCTGACCAAGACCGCGACGTATACCGACGCGGGCGGCAACGTCCAGGACACGCAGAGCGACACGCGCGTCCTCAACGACGATGGCAGCACCACGGAGCAGTTCTCCGACGTCAATGCCAACGCCAATATCACTGCCGTCTTCAGCACCAACACCAGCGGCAACGGCCTGGTGAAGACCACCACGGCGCAGTTCAGTAACCTGCCCTTCGTGAACTATTCGACGCTCGACACCACGACGTTGAACAACGACGGCACGCTCAACGACACGATCACCACGTCGAACGCAGACGGATCCACCCGCGACCAGAGCGTGCGCACCGTCAGCGCCGATGGGCTGGTCGCCACGTCGTCCCTGGACGACAACGCGGACGGGAACGCGGAGATCACCGACACGAAGGTCACCGCCACGGACGGTTCCTCCGTCCGGACCACGACGATCGTCAACGCTGCGACACACGCCCAGGACCGGCAGGACATCGTCACCACCAGCGCCGACGGGCGCACTACCACGCTGCAGAGCGCACGCGATGGCGACACCACGATCCGCTACACCGAGACGACCGTCGTCAACCCGAACGGCACGATCAGCGACAAGAGCCAGTTCGTGTCCGACAGCGCGGCGCCGAGCTACACGCAGATCCGCTCGCAGACGCTCGACACCACGGGCGGCCAAACGGTCGCGATCTCAAACTACGACGCCACGGGTGGGCTCCAAGATAAGACCAGCACGACGGTGAGCGGAAACGGTCTGTCGACCCAATCGGTGCTCGATACGACCGGCGACGGCACGGCCGACCAGATCCGCACCGACGACACTGCGATCAACGCCGACGGGTCCAGGACGGAGACAGTCTCCAAGACCCTGTCACCCAACTTGGCGGCGCTCCTCGGACCCGGCCTGGCCTATGAACGGACCATCAACGCCAGTGCCGACGGGCTGACCGTCACGACCTCCACCGACAACGACGGCAACGGCAAGTCCGAGAAAACGGAAACCTCCGTTCGCGGCATCAATGGCAGCCTAACCGACACCGTCACCTTCAACGACAATACCACGGGCAAGGCCGTCATGGCGCTCGCGATAGACGGGACGCAGTCTGCCGGGATCGTCAAGACGACCAGCGCCGACGGGCTCGTCGTGTCGACTGCTGTGGGCGACATCACTGCGCAGAGGACCTATGTGGCGGGCTCCAACGGCAGCTACAACTGGACCAACTCCACAACCGACGAGGGTCAGTCGCCAAATGGAAGGCAGTTCGCGAGCGCCTCCCATAGCGTAGACGTGAACGGCGTCGACACCTGGACTTCCTCCTACCGGCCCGACGGCAGTTTCGGCTTGGTTCCCAACACCACCACGACCATCCAGATCGACACCGCGAAGGAGCAAGCGGCGGTTGCCGAGGCCAACGCCATCTACCAGACCGTGCTGAACCGGCCGATGATGGATGCCGAACAGGAATCGTTGATCCAGTACATCCAGGGGGGCATCCTGGATCAGCAGGCGCTGGCCAAGAGCCTCGTCGGTCCGGTCTTCTTCGACACTGACTTCATCGATACGTCCTATGCGAACGACTTCGGGCATGGCCCGTCGGCTTCCGACGTCGCCGCCTACCTGAACGAGATCCACCAGGGCGGGGAGGACCGCTACGCCAACGTGGCGGTCTCCATTGCCGAGAAGGCAGTCAACGAGCAGGCCGGCAATGGCCTCCTGCAGCTGCTGCCGGGGGCGCCGCAGGCGGCCCCTATGACGGTGACGCTGATCTCGCCCGACACCGCCGCCATGACCAACACGGGAGCGAACTACGCCGCCTTCGTCAACACGATCGGCAAGCCGAGCGGAAACCTGACGCCGGGGCAGATCTCTCAATTTGCAGCCTTGACGGGCAACACCGGGGCATCCTCGGCGCCGCAGATCAACTTCGCCTCCGCCTCGTCGAGCACATCGGGGAACGGCACGGCCGTGCCGGGCTTCTTCGGCGGCCCGTCGGGGTCGGGCGCCAAGGCGCCAGGCGGCGGCGCCGCCGGCCCGCTCGTCGTGAACCTGGGGGGCGCCAAGGTGCACACGACGGACCTCGCCACCTCGTCGGTGAAGTTCGACGATACGGGCAGCGGTACGGCCTCGACCACGGCCTGGACCACCCCGAACGAGGGCTTCCTGGTCCTCGATCCGAACGGCACGGCGGTCACCAACGGCTCGTCGATGATCCCGACCTTCGCGGCGCTGACGAACTACGACAGCAATGGTGACGGGATCTTGACGGCAGCCGAGGCCAATGCGGCGGGCATCGAGGTGTGGGTCGACGCCAATGCCGATGGCGTCGATCAGCCGGGCGAGCTGGAAACACTGGGGCAGGCCGGTATCGCGTCCATCAACCTCAAGGACGCGCAAACCGGAAGCTACGATCACGGCAACATCATCGCGGCCGACTCGTCCTTTACCTTCACCAATGGGACGACGGGCGACATCGCCGATGCTTGGCTGGCCTACGGCGGCGCGCTCTCCCAAGGTGCCGTGTACCAGTTCGGCGACGACGTCGTGACCCGTGCCGCCGACGGTACGGCGAGCGAACTCCTCTACGGCAGCGGCGAGACGGTCGATGCCGGCGCCGTCGGCCTGTCCAAGGTCGTCGATACCGGTTCGAACAACGTGTTGGAAGCCAGCACCGGGCCGACCGTGACCCTGTCGGGATCGACGGGGGATCAACTGATCGGCGGAAGCGGCGCCGACACGCTGCTCGCCATCGGCGATGGGGAAAAGGTGAAGACGGGAACGGGCACGGACCGCGTCTACGTGTCGGGGGCGAACACGGGTGTCGACGCCAGCCTCGGCACATCGACGATCTCGCTCGACGGCACCGGCGACAGCGTCACCGGCGCCACCGCGGCCACGACGGTCGACGTGACGAGGGGGACGGGTGCGACGATCGCCGCGACCGGGTCGAAGATCACGATCGAGGGTGGCCTAGGTGCCGAGATCTCGGGCTCGGGCAACGCCATCACGGCGGCGGGCCACTCGACCATAACGCTCGACGCGGCTGGCAGCTCGCTCGTGTCCGACGCTGCTTCCACCGTCGCGCTCAACGGATCGAACGACACGCTGTCGCTCGATCGCGGCTCGACGGTGGCGGTGGCGGGAACCGGGGAGACGATTGGCCTCATCTCAGGTCACCTGACGCTCGCGGCGGGCGCTTCCGTCAAGGTAACGGGCAACAGCGACGGCGTGAGGCAGGCCGGCGGCAGCACCCTGACCCTGGTAGGAACCAACGGATCCGTCGACGTCACCGGCACGGGGGCCGTCACGAGCTCGACTACGGCGACGTCGTGTTGGAGAACAACAGCTCCGATGCCCTCACAGGGTCCGGCAACCAGGTGGTCCAGGACGCGAGCACGAGCCTGTCCCTGACGGGGACGAATGCCTCGTTGGTCGTCACCGGGACCGGCAACCAGTCGACGCTGTCGGACGCCCGCGTGACCATACAGAGCGGCGCGAGTTCGCAGGTGACGGGAAGCCGCGACATCATTAACGCCAGTCCCACAGGGCTAGGCGGGACGCTCGTGGGGTCGGACGATCGTGTCGGGATATCCGGAACCGGCGGGCAGGTGTCCCTCGACGGTAACCGCGATTCCGTCACCATGGATGGGGGAAACCTGGAACTCGCCAGCGGGTCAAGCGCGACCCTGACAGGGTCTGGGGACGCGGTGTCGGCTACTGGCCAGAACACGAGCGTGACGGTGAACGGCTCGAACGACACAGTGGTGCTGATCGGCCAGAACGGCACCGCGACGCTGAGCGGGTCGAACGACACGGTCTCGACCTATGGCGATGGCGATCAGGTAACGGCGACGGGGCCGGGCGCCAATGTGACGCTCAACTTCACCAACAGCTCGGTCACCGCCAAAGGTGACGGCGACACGCTGACCACCTACGGCGACGGGTCGACTCTCGCGCTGACGGGCAACAGCGGCACGGTGATGCTCAATGGCCAGAACGCCAAGGTTACGGTGGCCGGCTCCAACGACGCGGTGAAGGAGGGCAGCCCGAACTACCAGCTGACGCAAGGCGCGCAGATAACGGTGAGCGGGTCGAACGACACGGTCAGCACATCGGGTCAGAACACGAGCGTGACGGTGTCGGGTTCGAACGACGTGGTGGCCGTAGACCATGGCGGTGACACGGTATCGGCGACGGGCGACAGCGACACGGTGGTGCTGATCGGCCAGAACGGCACCGCGACGCTGAGCGGGTCGAACGACACGGCCTCGACCTATGGCGATGGCGACCAAGTGACGGCGACGGGGCCGGGCGCCAATGTGACGCTCACTGGTCAGAAAGCCACCGCGACGTTGTCGGGCTATGGCGACACCGCGACAGTGTCGGGATCGGGCGACGCTGTAGTCTTGTCGGGCGAAGACGACACCGTGTCGTCCACTGGGAAGGACAACAGTTTCTCGGCTTCGGGAGCGGGCGATGCGATCTCGACCCAAGGTGCCGACGGCACCCGGGTGACGCTGTCGGGAAGCAACGACATGGCCTACCTCGGCGGCGTCGGCCTCACGGCGACCCTGATGGGCACGGGCGATGCCGTCACGGCCTACGACAGCAACGACCGGATCGATGTCGAGGGCACGTCCGAGACGGTCACGAGTTCCGGCCACAACAGCACCATCGCGGTGACGGGGTCGGGCGACACGGTGGCGACCAACGGTGGCGACGGCACCGACGTGACGTTGGGCGGGTCGAACGACACGGCCTACCTCGGCGGCGTCGGCCTCACGGCGACCCTGACGGGCACGGGCGATGCCGTCACGGCCTATAACAACAACGACCGGATCGACGTCGAGGGCACGTCCGAGACGGTCACGAGTTCCGGCCACAACGACACCATCGTGGTGACGGGGTCGGGCGGCACGGTGGTGACCAACGGTGGCGACGGCACCGGGGTGACGTTGGCCGGGTCGAACGACACGGCCTTCCTCGGCGGCGTCGGCCTCACGGCGACCCTGACGGGCACGGGCGATGCCGTCACGACCTACAACAACAACGACCAGATCGCTGTCGAGGGCACGTCCGAGACGGTCACCAGTTCCGGCCACAACAGCACCATCGTGGTGACGGGGTCGGGCGACACGGTGGCGACCAACGGCGACGGCACCCAGGTGACGCTATCGGGAAGCAACGACACAGCCTACCTCGGCAGCGTCGGCCTCACGGCGACCCTGACGGGCACGGGCGATGCCGTCACGGCCTGCAGCAACAACGACCGGATCGATGTCGAGGGCACGTCCGAGACGGTCACCAGTTCCGGCCACAACGACACCATTGTGGTGACGGGGTCGGGCGACACGGTGGCGACCAACGGCGGCGACGGCACCGAGGTGACGTTGGGCGGGTCGAACGACACGGCCTTCCTCGGCGGCGTCGGCCTCACGGCGACCCTGACGGGCACGGGCGATGCCGTCACGGCCTACAACAACAACGACCGGATCGACGTCGAGGGCACGTCCGAGACGGTCACCAGTTCCGGCCACAACGACACGATCGTGGTGACGGGGTCGGGCGACACGGTGGCGACCAACGGCGGCGACGGCACCGAGGTAACGTTGGGCGGGTCGAACGACACGGCCTTCCTCGGCGGCGTCGGCCTCACGGCGACCCTAACGGGCACGGGCGATGCCGTCACGACCTACAACAACAACGACCAGATTGATGTCGAGGGCACGTCCGAGACGGTCACCAGTTCCGGCCACAACAGCACCATCGTGGTGACGGGGTCGGGCGACACGGTGGCGACCAACGGCGACGGCACCCAGGTGACGCTGTCGGGAAGCAACGACACAGCCTACCTCGGCAGCCTCGGCATCACGGCGACCCTGACGGGCACGGGCGATGCCGTCACGACCTACAGCAACAACGACCAGATCGATGTCGAGGGCACGTCCGAGACGGTCACGAGTTCCGGCCACAACGACACCATCGTGGTGATGGGGTCGGGTGACACGGTGGCGACCAACGGCGGCGACGGCACCGAAGTGACGTTGGGCGGGTCGAACGACACGGCCTACCTTGGCGGCGTCGGCCTCACGATGACCCTGACGGGCAAGGGCGATGCCGTCACGGCCTACGACAACAACGACCGGATCGACGTCGAGGGCACGTCCGAGACGGTCACGACTTCCGGCCGCAACGACACCATCGTGGTGACGGGGTCGGGCGACACGGTGGCGACCAACGGCGGCGACGGCACCGAGGTGACCTTGGGCGGATCGAACGACACAGCCTACCTCGGCGGCGTCGGCCTCACGGCGACCGTGACGGGCACGGCCGATGCCGTCACGACCTACAACAACAACGACCAGATCGCTGTCGAGGGCACGTCCGAGACGGTCACCAGTTCCGGCCATAACAGCACCATCGTGGTGACGGGGTCGGGCGACACGGTGGCGACTAACGGCGACGGCACCCAGGTGACGCTGTCGGGAAGCAACGACACAGCCTACCTCGGCAGCCTCGGCATCACGGCGACCCTGACGGGCACGGGCGATGCCGTCACGACCTACAGCAACAATGACCAGATTAATGCGGATGGCACGTCCGAGACGGTCACGAGTTCCGGCCACAACGACACGATCGTGGTGACGGGGTCGGGCGACACGGTGGCGACCAACGGCGGCGACGGCACCGAGGTGACGTTGGGCGGGTCGAACGACACGGCCTACCTCGGCGGCGTCGGCCTCACGGTGACCCTGACGGGCACGGGCGATGCCGTCACGACCTACGACAACAACGATCGGATCGACGTCGAGGGCGACAACGACACCCTGGCCGCCTTCGGCAATGGCGACACGGTGACGAGCACGGGAGAAGGCGCCCAGGTGACGGCGACCGGGTCGGGAGACGCGATCAGCGCCACTGGCCAGAACACAAGCGTGACGGTGAAGGGCTCGAACGACACGATCTTCGTCGATCACGGCGGCGCCACGGTGTCGGCGACGGGCGACACTGACGCGGTCACCACGGGTGGCCCCGGTGCCAGCGTGACGTTGACGGGGTCGAACGACACGGCCTCGACCTACGGCGACGGCTCGAAGGTGACGTCGACGGGCCCGGCCGCCCATGTGACGCTCAACTTCACCAACAGTTCCGTTACTGCCAAGGGCAACGGCGACACCCTGACCACCTATGGTGAAGGGTCGACGCTCGCGCTGACGGGCGACGGCGGCACGGTGATGCTCGATGCCCAGGACGCCGTCGTGACGGTGGACGGCTCCAACGACACCGTGAAGGAGGGCAGCCAGGATTACCAGCTGACCCAGGGCGCCAAGGTATCGGTGACCGGGTCGAACGACACGGTCAGCACCTCGGGCCAGAACACGGGCGTGACGGTGTCGGGCGCGAACGACCTCGTGGCCGTCGACCACGGCGGCGACACGGTGTCGGCGACGGGCGACAGCGACACGGTGGTGCTGATCGGCCAGAACGGCACCGCGACCCTGAGCGTCGCCAACGACACGGCCTCGACCTACGGCGACGGCGACAAGGTGACGACGACGGGGTCGGGCGCCAGCGTGACGCTCAACTTCACCAACAGTTCCGTTACTGCCAAGGGCAACGGCGATACCCTGACCACCTACGGTGAAGGGTCGACGCTCGCGCTGACGGGCGACGGCGGCACGGTGATGCTCGATGCACAGGACGCTATGGTCACGGTGAACGGCTCCAACGACACCGTGAAGGAGGGCAGCCAGGATTACCAGCTGACCCAGGGCGCCAAGGTGTCGGTGACCGGCTCGAACGACACGGTCAGCACCTCGGGCCAGAACACGAGCGTGACGGTGTCGGGCGCGAACGACCTCGTGGCCGTCGACCACGGCGGCGACACGGTGTCGGCGACGGGGGACAGCGACACGGTGGTGCTGATCGGCCAGAACGGCACCGCGACCCTGAGCGGCACGAACGACACAGCCTCGACCTACGGCGACGGCGATCAGGTGACGGCGACGGGGTCGGGCGCCAACGTGACGCTCAACTTCACCAACAGCAACGTCACCGCCAAGGGCGACAACGACACCCTGACGGCCTTCGGCGACGAGGACTTCATCGCGCTGAAAGGCACCAACGGTTCCGTGAAGCTCAACGGCCACAACGACACCGCCGTGATCCAGAACAACGGCGGCGGCAACGACACCGTCTACGCCGGCAATGAATCGGTCACCGTCGCGTCCAACGGACACGTCTCGCTCTTCGGAGGGATCGGCACAAACGCCATCACTTCATCCCCTGCGGCAGGGTCCATCACGATCGATCTCGGCAACGGCAACAAGGCCGTCGCGATCGGTATCCCGGCCGCGGTCGATGGATTCAACGCCAACGGAACGCACAACTGGGAGGACATCTACAATACGCTGTCGGGTGCGCTCCAGGAAACGGACCAGTATTCCTACAACTCCAGCAACGCCCTGACGGAGATCGACAGGAGCAATGGATTCGGCGTGAAGACGGAGGCTGACCTCTACGACCCCCAAACGAGTTCGGAAATCGGGTCCTACCTCTACGGGGCGAATGGGCAGGTCGACCAAGTCATCGACTTGCTGAACAACCACGATTGGATCTCGCAGTCCGACGGCACCTTCAAGGATCAGACAAGCGGCGCCGTCAGCAAGACCCAGCCGACGCTGCGCTGATGAACGCAGTCGTCGACGAGGGCCGGGGTCGGGCGGAGATCCTCGACACCGGCCTCGTGGCCCTTGCGGTCATCGCGGGCCACTACCGGGTCGCGGCGGATCCATTCCAACTCCGCCACGACCTGGGCCTGGGCGAGCGCTCGGCGTCGGAAGGCGATATCGTCCTCGGGGCACGGGGCATCGGCCTGAAGGCCCGTGCCGTGACGCCGCTGTCGCAGAAGCGACTGCTCGGGATGCCGCTGCCCGCCATGGTGAAGTCGAAGGAAGGGCGCTACGCCATCCTGGCGGCCGGCAAGGCCAAGGGCCAGTATCGCCTCATCGACCCCGTGCTGCGGGTCCCGCGGGAGGAGGACGCCCAAGGCGTCCTCGACTGGTCGAACGGCACGGCCCTTCTCGTGATACGGTTTCCGTCTGATTGACTCGGGGGGCGGGTTTCGAGGCGTGTGGAATTCCCAGCTGTCGGTTCTGGGGCTAGGTTGGCCTGCTTGTGAGGAGGCAGCGAGTGGCGAAAGTCAGCGATCATCT
>JAABUZ0100007355.1_pt1 | contig 13302 bp, 10 predicted proteins | sample 5562091 | NCBI WGS metagenome assembly JAABUZ01 (sample SAMN12813069, study PRJNA571459) | rock metagenome | isolation source: Antarctica rocks | place: Antarctica: Victoria Land, Linnaeus Terrace sud | collected 2015-12-21 | reverse complement strand
GATGCCAGTTGTGCGCCGAAACCTTTGATAAACGTGAAGCTGATGATGATCGCGCCGATGAAGATAAGCACCGTCGCGGCGGCGCCTAGCGGAAAGTTGATCGCCGAGACGACGAGCTCGTTGAAGGCGTAGGTCGAGATGCTCTGCAGGCGGCTGCCGGCGACGACATAGAACATGTCGAAGACGCGCCAGGAGTCCAACGTACGGAACAAGAGGGCCACTACGATGGCCGGTTTGAGCAAGGGAAGCGTGATGCTGAAGAACCGCTGCGAGATGGTGGCCCCGTCCACGTCCGCGGCCTCATAGACGTCGCTAGGGATCACTTGTAGTCCGGCCAGCAACAGCAGAGCCATAAACGGAGCGGTCTTCCATACGTCGATGATGATCATGGCCATCATCAGGGTGCCGTTGCTGGCCAGGGGCGCCCAGTCGGCCGGAACAAGGCCGATTCCGTGCAAGAGCGCCGGAGCTACGCCCGTGTTGTTCTGCCAAATCAAGGATCGCCACACGACGGCTGAGATGACCGTAGGGAAGGCCCAGGGCACCAGCACCGCCGCGCGCGCGATACCGCGCCCGGCAAACTTCTGATTGAGCACGACGGCGAAGAGCAGGCCCAAGACGAACTCAAAGGCGACGCTCACGACCATGAACAATAGGGTCCAACCAATGCTGCCCGTGAATGTCGCATCCTTGAACACGCCGCTGTAGTTCTGCAGACCGACGAACTTGGCTCCGAACTGCGGGTACGTCGGAATATAGTTGAGCAGACTGTACCACAACGACTGTATGATCGGGTAGAAGGCGATGACCAACATCAGGATAAGCGCCGGGGCGACAAAGAGATAGCCGGTCGCCGCTTCCTGGTCCATGAATCGTCTACGCACTCTCTGACGAGGTAGTGGTTGCACCACCGGCTGCACACTCATTGATCACCCTCCCATCGTTACGTCATTGTGCCATCCGCACGTGACCAAAGTAGCATCGGCGACGCCACTATCGTGGCCCATTGCCGAATATGGAGTATGCCGTTAAGGCGAAGGGCCGGTGGATTATCCGTTCCACCGGCCCTTCGCCTGTCCCCCTTGGCACGCCTGGTTACGTTGCCACGGAACCCCGACCAGTGCGTCTTCTAGTGGAAGCGCGCCTCGGCGGTTTGGATGAACCCTTCGACATCCTTGACTGCGTTGGCCGGCGTCATGCTGCCGTCGAGCACGCCGTGGAAGTCCTTCTGCATCTGCAGCGAGATGTCGTTGTAGACCGGCGAGGTCGGGCGCGGCAGCACCGCCAGGTGCTTGCTGACCGGACCCAGCCAGGGGAGCGCCTTCTGCACGGCCGCGTCGTCGTTGGTCGCCTTCATGGCCACCGCGTGCCCGCCGTAGATGGCGTAGGTCTTCTGCGCGGCAGGGCTGATTAGGTACTTCATGAACGCGGCAGCGGCGTCGGGGTTTTTGGATTTAGCGTTGATGCCCAGCCACCAGCCGCCAATCGTGCCATAGCCCGTCTGGCCGGGTTCGTGCAGCATGTTAGTCACGCCAACCTTGCCGGCGACCTTCTTGCTGGCTTGCACGTTGGCCCACATATAGGGCCAGTTGCGCGCGAAGGCGGCGAGACCGTTGACGAAGTCACCGTTGGTCCCAGACTCCTGATACGTCGTCACGGCCGACGGCGAGGCGCTGCTGGTGATCATACTGCGCATCGTGGCCAGGCCCTTGGCGGCTTGCGCTGTGGTCTTGGACGCGTTTGGACCGTAGATGTAGCCGCCAGCGCTGTGGATGTATTCCAGCGCGTTGCAGACGAGCCCCTCGTACTGGTCGCCCTGGAAGACGAAGCCCTCTTTGACGGCCTTCTTGGCGACGAGTTGCTTGGCCTCGGCCTGCATCTGCTCCCACGTGGTCGGGACAGCCATGTGATACTTCTGCAGCAGATCCGTGCGGTAGTAGGTCAAGCCGAAGTCGGTGAACCAGGGCGCGCCGTAAATTGTGTTCTTGTAGTAGACGTCCTGGATCGTTCCCGGCAGATACTTACTCTGATCCGACTTGGAGAAATACTTCGTGACCGGCAGGATCAGATTAGCCGCCGCTAGCTGCGCCGGCCAGATGACGTCGCCGGCGAATATATCCGGTGTCGTGCTGCCAGCCTGGAGGGCACGCTGCAGGTTCTTGAAGTACGTCCCGGTATCGGCCGCCTGCGTCTGCAGCACGACCTTGATCTTGCCGTTCTCCATCTGGTTGAAGCTGGAGATGAGCTTCGGAACGGTCCCCGTTGTATCCGGCCCGTTCCAGAACGTGATCGTGACCGGTCCGGCCGCCTTGGCCGTCTGATGCGCGGCGGTGACGCCGCTCGTGATGATGAGTCCCGTCGCCGCGACCGCGGCCAGGGTCCGGCGCATACGTAATGCTGCCACTGCTATGCCTCCAAAAAGTCTACTCGCTAAAGAGAGTCGAAAGGTGGTTACGGCGGCGCTAGAAAGGCGAGAAGTCACTCCAGCGCGCCGGTTGCGATCCTCGTCGTCGTGATCCTTGCCGTCCCTGTGGCCTCGCACCCAAACGCGTTTAGAAGCGAACGAAGGGAGCATTTACGCTCCGTATCTTGAGTCGCCGGAAAGACGGTGAATAGAGACCTTGAGGGGTGTGAGGACAGGGGAGCGCGGATCACGGGTCGCGCGTGTTGGTCCCTGTTGCGCTGCTAGTTGCGTCCACCTCCTTGTGTTGGCCCCAACGGCACTGGCGAAGCGACGGGCCGGCCCGGACACGCGTGGCGCCGCTGTTAGCCTCATTGCTACCGCTGGCTCACAATAACCTTTTTTGCGGAGTCCGTCAAGGCGCGCTTTTCTGGACCGATGTTTGAGCCGCGAGCGTCGTGCCGCACGATGCCCGCGGGCGGCTTGGTCCCGCGCCCGTTAACAGGCGTCAGGCGCCCGCGAACCGGCGTCATCTCCCGGTTCATACATCAGGACCCCGCGTCTAGCCTGGCCACGCGCACGATCTCGAAATACGAGCGGGTCTCGACCGGCGCCGTGTCGAGGCCGAGACGTGCGCGCGTGGCCGCGATCCCCTCCGCCTCGGCCTCGATCTCGGCGTAGCACGCGCCCCCGTCGGCGAGGATGTCGACGTCGACGCGCGCGTGTCCCAATTGCCACGATGTGCGCGTCTTCTCGTAGCGCAGGGTCTCGACAAGTCCCAGGCCGCGCAGCAGCCGTTGGGCCGTTTCGCCCGAGCCGGCAAGGAGGGCAAGGGTGACTTCCTCGCGCGCTCGCACGCCCGCCGTCTCCCCCGCCGCCCCACTCATACCATTGGGGAGAGGTGTCTTGCTCGTCAGCGTCGTGCCGGTCCAGTCCTCGCGTAGGCGCAAGGTCGAGCCGGCCGCGCGCAGCCGCCGATCGGGGAAGTCGTAGGACGCCGTCTGCACGCGTCCCTCGCCGATGGGCGTGGCCCCCGCCGCGCGCAACGCCGCGCCCAAGGCTTGCGGGTCCGCGATCGCCAGGCGCAACTCGACCTCGCGATGCGTGTCCGACATGGCTCCAAGGCTCCTCACTACCCCTCACCCTCCACGGGGTGAGGGCGTCTCTTGTCGTATACTACAGGGATGCACGACCCGTTTGCCACTTTTCGCGCCCAGTGCGCGGCCTTGATCAAGAGCCGCGTCCCCGAGCCCGCCGGATACGTTTTCGAGATCCCTCCCAAGCGGGAGATGGGCCACCTGGCCTGCAACGTCGCCTTCCAGCTCCCGCGCCTGCGTAAGAACCATCCGCTGGCCATCGCCAAGAGTATCGTGGACGGGATGGACGCCAGCGCCGCGCCTCTCGTGCGCGACGTGCGGGTCGCGGGACCGGGCTTCATCAACTTCTACCTCGACGAGGAGGCCTACGCGCGCCTCGTGCTCGACGCGGTGCGGTCCGACGGCGACCTGTACGGGCGCGGCGCCCCCGGCCTCGAGCGTCGCCCTCTCATCGAGCACACCTCGACGAACCCTAACAAAGCCCTGCACATCGGCCATGGCCGCAACGTCGTGCTGGGCGACACGCTGGCGCGCCTGTTCCGCTTCGCCGGCCACGAGGTCGAGGTCGAGAACTATATCGACGACACCGGCAAGCAGGTCGCCGACATGATCTATGGGTTGCGCCACTTCGGCCTGCTCTCCGCGGACGGCACGCTGGAGGTTCCTCCCGGCCGCAAGCTCGACCACTTCTTCGGCGAGATCTACGCGCGGCTCTACGAGATCCTCAGCGAGGAGCCCGACCTGCGGGCCGAGTCCGACGCGCTCGACGAGGCGCGGCGCGAAGGGCTGGATCCCCCGAGCGTGGCCGCGCGCGCCGACGCGCTCGAAGCGTCCCTCGACGCGCGCGATCCCAAGCGCATCCCCGAGCGTGAGTTGCAGGCGCTGACCCGCCAACTCGTCGGGTACAGGGCCGTGGCGGCGCTGTCGTCCACGGCGTCGTACGAGGCGCGGGCCGGCGATGTGCGGGAGCGGCTGGGGGAGATCGCCACGATGAAGGCGGGCTCTGAGATGGTCCAGCACGCCCTCGAGCGCGGCGACTACCGCGAGCTCGTGCGCGCCTGCGTGCATGCCCAGCTTGCCACGGCGTGGCGGCTCGGCGTCCTCTACGACCTCCTCGTGTGGGAGCAGGACATCGTGCGTTCGGATCTGCTCGAGGAGACGCTCACACGCCTGCGCGAGTCGCCGGCCGTCCACATTGTGGAGGAAGGCCGCAAGCGGGGCACCCTCGTGATCGACATGGGCGGCCTCGCGCCCAAGGGCGCGCCCGACGCCGGGAGCGCCGCCGTCGGTTCGGAGGGGGAGGGCGACGAGTACAGCAGCGAGGTCGTGCTCGTCCGGTCGAACGGCCTGCCGACCTACGTGGGCAAGGACATCGCGCACTTCTACTGGAAACTCGGCCTGCTGACGAACGACATGCGCTATGCCGAGGACACCGTGCAGCCGGGGGGCCGGCCCTTGTGGACATCGACCCCGGAGGGCGAGCGTCGCCCGCACTTTGCCGCGACCGAGGCGATCACGGTGATCGACAAACGGCAGTCCTACGCGCAGCAGACCGTCGCGGCGGCGCTCAAGCTGACGGGCCACGGCAACCTGGGCGTCCATCACTTTAGGTACGGCGTCGTCTCGGCGCGCATCGACGGCGAGGACATTTCGATGAGCGGGCGCTACGGCAACGGCGTCCCCGTCGACGACGTGTTGGAGCGGGCCAGGGGCTTCGCGTTGGAGCGCGTGCGCGAGAAGCAGGAGGCGTCGCTCGACGAAGAGGAGATGGAGCGCACGGCGGAGCGGGTCGCCGCCGCCGCGCTGCGCTACGTGATGGTGCGCTACAATCCGCTGACCGAGATCGTGCTAGACCCGGCCGAGATCGTCGAGTTCGAGGGCAACACCGGCGCGTACCTGCTCTACGCCTACACGCGCACCGCGGCGATCCTGCGGCGCGCCGAGGAGCGCGGGGTCACGCCCGCGGCCTGGCACACCTACGACGCGGGTCTGCTGACCGATCCCGCCGAAGCCGACCTCATCGGCGTGGTGGGCCGCCTTCCCGACATCGTGCGTCTGACCCAGGAGACGCTGGCCCTGAACCTGCTGGCCGAGTACGGCTACGAGGTGGCGACCGTGTTCAGCCAGTTTTACAATCGCTGCCCCATCCTTAACGCCAACCCCGCCCTCCCGCCGGACCTGCTGGCGGCGCGCCTCGGGCTCGTCGCCGCGACCGGCCAGGTCATGCGCAACCTCTACGGCATCCTGGGCCTCGGCCTTGTCGAGCGCCTGTAATCCGCGTCTTTACGCTGGGCGGCGCGGAGGCGTGGAGGCGTGGCGAGAATATGACAAACTCCTCATCGTCCTCCGTGTTCTCGTGTCTCCATGGTGAACCGTGAAAAGTACTAATCCGCCGTTGATCCTGGCCTCGGGCTCGCCGCGCCGGCGCGAGATCCTGGGGCGGCTGGGGGCGCCCTTCTCGGTCGAGCCGAGCGGCGTCGACGAGACCCCGCGGCCGGGCGAGGGAGCGGAGTCGCTGGCCGAGCGGCTGGCGCTGTCCAAGGCGCGCGACGTGGCGAGCCGCCACGACGAGGGGCTCGTCATCGGGGCCGACACCGTCGTGGCGCGCGAGAGCCGCATCTATGGCAAGCCGCGCGACGCGGCGGACGCGGCGGAGATGCTGCGCCTGCTGCGCGACGGGCAGCACCTCGTCGTGACGGGGCTCGCCGTAGTGCGCGCCTCGGACGGCGCCACGTGCACGACCGTGGTCCCGGCCGCCGTCAGGATGCGCCCCTACGGCGAGGAGGAGATCGCGGCCTACGTGGCCACGGGTGAGCCGCTCGACAAGGCGGGGGCCTACGGCGCGCAGGGCGAGGGGGCGGCGCTCATCGCGCGCATCGACGGCCCCTTCCTCACCGTCGTCGGCCTCCCCATCGACGAGCTTATTCCGCTCCTGCGTGAGCTTGGCTTCGACGACGCGTAAGCGGGCGTTGGATGGCTGCGGCGGCCCTACTATGGTAAGATTGCGGCATGAGAACTGAGAAGGTATCACTGTCGTTGCCGAAAGACTTGCTGGCGGAGGCGAGACGCCTTGTCCCCGACGGCAATCTCTCCGCGTATGTCGCCGATGGGTTGCGGCGGCGCATCCTTTCCGATCGGCAGTCTCAATACCTATCCCAATTGGATGAGGAGTTTGGCCCTTTGACCGAGGAGGAGATCGACGTGGCGCGGCGTCTATGGCACAGCGAAGCTTAATTTTAGACACCGGCGCCGTTATCGCTTTGATCCACAACGATCGTCTTGTGCGCGGATTGTATACCCTCGCTCAAAGCGAGGGGGTCGACATTATTGTCCCGCCCGCGGTCGTTACGCAGACGATCAGGGGAGGTGCCGGGGATGCCGCCGCCAACCGTCTTTTGAAGACCGTGTTCGTCCCGTTCGTGGGGGAGCGTTTAGCCCGGACCGCGGGGCGATTGCTCGGTACAAGCGGTCTTGCTGACGCGGCTGACGCGCAAGTCGTGGCAGAGGCGCTGCGCCGGACTCCATCGACGATCGTGACAAGCGACCCTGATGATATACGCCGGCTCGCCGAGGGCCTGGCGGGCATACGCGTCTTCGCGATTTAGCGTGGGGACATGGTGGGGCTATGACTAGGACAGCAGGACCAACCGTTGCCTTCTCTACGTTGGGGTGCAAGGTCAACTACAGCGAGGCCGAGGCGTTGGGGCGGCGGTTCCTGGCGCGCGGCTATCGCGTCGTGCCGTTCGAGGAGGCGGCCGACGTCTACGTCGTCAACACCTGCACCGTCACGCACGTGGCCGACCGCAAGTCGCGCGGCGAGATCCGCGCCGCCGCCCGCCGTAACCCGGCCGCCCTCGTCGCCGCCACCGGGTGCTACGTCTCGGTCGCCAACCACGGTCTGGAGGGCGTGCTGCCCGGCAACGTGCTGATCGTCGCCAACGCCGAGAAGGACCGCCTCGTCGACCTCGTCGAGCGTGAGCGCGCGGAGCGGATGAGTTGCACCGGCCTGGCCCTGGAGACCGACGCGCCCGTTCGCGCGCTCCCCGCGCTCCCTGTGCTGGACGCGGCGCGCGCGGCGCGTCCAGGCGCCATAGGCGTATCCTCGGCCCTACCGATCCCGCTGACCCCCGCGACGCTGGCGCCGTTGCGCGCGGCGGCGCGCCCGGCCGCGCTCGGGCGCACGCGCGCCAACCTCAAGGTGCAGGACGGCTGCAACGCGGGCTGCGCCTTCTGCATCATCCCCCGCGCCCGTGGCGGTCCGCGCTCGGTCCCGCTGGCCGAGGCCGTCGAGGCGGCGCGGCGGCTGGAGGAGTGGGGCTACCGCGAGATCGTCGTCAGCGGCGTGCTGTTGGGCAGCTACGGCCGTGACCTGCCCGAGGCCCCGCGCCTGCGCGACCTTGTCGCCGGCATCCTGGACGCGACGCGTGACGCGCGCGTGCGGCTCTCGTCGATTGAGCCGCAAGACGTCGATCGCGACCTGTTCGCCCTGTGGCGCGGTCCCCACGGCGGCCGCCTGTGCCGGCACCTGCACCTCCCGTTGCAGAGCGGCAGCACGCCGGTCCTGCGGGCGATGCGTCGCATGTACGACGCGGAGTGGTACGCCGCCATCGTGCGCGCCGCGGCGGAAGACATCCCCGGCGTCGCGGTCACGATCGATATGATGATCGGTTTCCCCGGCGAGGACGAGGCGCTGTTCGAGGAGAGCTACGGGTTCGCGGAGCGGTTGCCCCTGGCCGGCATGCACGTCTTCCCCTATTCGGCCCGCCGCGGTACCGCCGCCGCGACGTTCGCGGGGCAGGTCCCCGAGCCGGAGAAGGCCCGGCGGGGCGCGTTGATGCGCGCGCTGGCCGCGCGCCAATCCGACGCGTTTCGCCGCCGTCACCTCGGCGCGATTTTGCCCGTCCTGTGGGAGGAGGGGGGCGCCGATGGGGTGAGCACGGGGCTTACCGACAACTACCTGCGCGTCTACAGCCGGGACGGGACCGCCACGCCCAATACGCTGGCCCGTGTGCGTCTCGTCGAGCCCTACCGAGACGGAGTCCTGGGCACGCGCGTGACGTAACGCCGGGACGGAATCTTGGGCGCGCGTGACGCAACGCTGGGACGGACGGTCCCCCGCGCCCTCGTAGCATGCCGGCCCCTCGGCGGTCCCGTGGGTACGTCGCCGCCGCACAGGGAGCCCTCCGGCGACACACTAGCGCCGCCATGCGTCGCGAATAACCCCAAAGACTGTTAGTTCTATTGTCCTATTGATACATGGGCGGCATGCTGCTTCACTTGACAGTATTCTCGTCGCCGTTACCGCCTTTAGCCCAATCTCTAGATCGGAGAGGACGTACCTCTGAACGCGCCCACCCCATGTGAACGACGACGCGACGCAGGCACACGCGACGCGGGCACACGCGACGCGGTGTTCTCCGACGTGACGCGCGAGCACGCGGCGCCGCGCCAGGACTCCGCGTCCGAAGAGCGCCTGCGGATGATCTACAACGCCATGGCGTGCGGCGTGATGGTCTGGAACGCGTCGGGCGAGATCGTCGAGATTAACGAAGCGGCCCAGCAGATCATGGGCACGAGCCTGGACGAGATACGACGGTTCCGCGGTTTGCGCCGCCCGTACGCTTTCACGCGGTTGGACGGCTCCGCGTTGCCGCATGAGGAGCGTCCCACCGCGATCGCGTTGCGCACCGGGCGGCCGCGACGCAATGCCCTCGTCGGGGTCAAGCGATCGGATGGTCAGTGGCGCTGCTTACAGGTCGACGCCGTACCCGTGTTGGCGGACGACGGGACCGTGATACGGGTCGTCAACAGCTTCGTCGACGTGACGGAGCGTAAGCAGGCCGAGGAGTCATTGCGGGCCAGCGAGGAGCGCCACCGCCGCATCGTAGAGACGGCGCAGGAGGGCATTTGGGAGATCGATCCTGACGACAAGACGACGTTCGTCAATCGCACGATGGCCGACTTGCTCGGCTATAACGTGGACGAGATGTTGGGCATGTCGTTGTTCCAGTTCTCTGGCGACGTGGGGCAAACCCAATCCGACGTCGACGCGGAGCGGCGCCGCCAGGGCGGTGTCAGCCGCTATGAGGCGCGATTGCTGCGTAAAGATGGCACGAGAGTGCCGGTTTTGCTCTCCACGAACCCTCTTTTTGACGATCGCGGACAGTACACCGGCGCGCTGGCGATGGTGACCGACATTATGGAGCGCGTGCGGATGGAGGACGCGCTGCGGCGTCAAGCCCTGCACGACGCCCTGACGGGTCTTCCCAATCGCGTGCTGCTGCGGGATCGCGTAGAGCAGGCTATCCTGGCCGCGCGGCGGGACGACCATGACGCCACGCTCATGCTGCTCGATCTCGATCGCTTCAAGGAGGTTAATGATACGTTCGGGCACCACTATGGCGACGCGCTTTTGCGGCAGGTCGCCGAGCGTCTACGGGGATCGTTGCGCGCGAGCGACACCGTTGCGCGGCTAGGCGGAGACGAGTTCGCGGTCTTGCTCGCGGGGAGCGGCCGCGCCGAGGCGATCCTTGCGGCGGACAAGATGTGCGCCGCTCTGGAGGCGCCTTTTATCGTGGAAGGCCAGGCGCTGCACGTGGGGGCGAGCATCGGTATCGCGCTTTTCCCGCGGCACGGGACCGACGCCGCGACCCTCTTGCGCCGGGCCGACGTCGCCATGTATGTCGCCAAGCGCGGCGGCGACGCCCACGCCGTCTACGCGCCCGAGCACGACGTGTACACGCCCGACCGCCTCGCCCTCGTCGCCGATTTGCGGCAGGCCATCGCCTGTGGCGCCCTGCTGTTGCACTATCAGCCCAAGGCGTCGCTCGACGGCGGTCGGATCTACGGCGTCGAGGCGCTCGCGCGCTGGCCGCATCCCCGGCTCGGCTTGATTCCACCCGATCAATTTATCCCGTTGGCCGAGGCGACGGGGCTGATCGGGCCCCTGACGCTGTGGGTCCTCGCGGCGGCGCTGGCGCAGTGCCAATCCTGGCGCCGCGCGGGACTCGATCTCGGCGTGGCCGTCAACCTATCGATGGCGAACCTGCACGACCTCGCGCTCCCCACGACGATCGCCCGGTTGCTGGAGACCCACGACCTCCCGGCCGCCTCTCTGCGCGTCGAGGTGACGGAGAGCGCGATCATGGCCGACCCCGCGCGCACGCTGGAGACCTTGACGCGCTTGCGGGCCTTGGGCGTGGGTATCTCCGTCGACGACTACGGCACGGGCTACTCCAGCCTGGCTTACCTCAAGCGATTGCCGGTCGACGAACTCAAGATCGACATGTCGTTTGTGCGGCACATGGCGCAGGACGAGACGGACGCGGTCATCGTTTCCTCCACCATCGGATTGGGGCACAATTTGGGCCTTCACGTGGTCGCCGAGGGGGTCGAGGATCGAGAGGCGTGGGACGCGCTGACGCGCATGGGCTGTGACGCGGCGCAGGGATACCACCTGAGCCGCCCCCTGCCCGCGGCCGATCTGGAGCGCCGGCTGCGCGTCGAGGCGGCGTCCTGTACCTGATGCGCGGTCGAAGCTATCGCGTGACGACCCGCGGGCGCGTTTGCGCCTTGGAGATATCTGACGCAGACTTGACGTAGATGGAGAAATGTCGCGAGGACAGAGACCAATGGACACGACGCCCGTTATCGATGGCGAGCAGGGCGGCGTTGGCTTGATAGATCTGATGGCGTGAAGCTGTTCATCCCCGACCCCTCGCTCGTCGTGCTCATCGGCGTCATGGGCGCGGGCAAGAGCGCGTTCGCGCGGCGCCATTTCGCGCCGGATGAGATTGTGACGGCGGACCCTGACGCGGACCCCGACGCGGACCCCGACGCGGACCCCGACGCGGCCCCCGATGCCGCGCCGACAAGCGATGAGGACGACGTGACGGCCGCGCCCGACGCCTTCGACGACGTGCTGTACGCCGCTATCGCGCAGCGGCTGTTGACGGGTCGGCTGACGGTTGTCGACGCGGCGAACGTGCGGGCCGCGCGGCGACAGCCGCTGGTGGCTCTGGCCCGCCGCTCACACCTCTTTCCCATCGCGGTCGTGCTGGACACGCCGGAGGAGGTCTGCCGGGAGCGCAACAGCGCGAGGCTCGAGCGCGCCGTCGACCCCGGCGTCTTGCGCCGTCAATACGTCGAGCTGCGGTCCGGGCTGCGTCATCTGCGGCGCGAAGGCTTTCGCGACGTCTACATCCTCTCATCGCCCGACGACGCCGCGGCGGCGGTCGTCGAGCGCCGGCCGCTCCCGGTCAACCGAACGGGCGATCACGGGCCGTTCGACGTCATCGGCGACCTGCACGGCTGCCGCGACGAACTCGCGGGACTCTTGCGCCTGCTGGGGTACCGGGTAACGTCCGATACGACCGGCCGCTCGCTGTGGGGAGGGCCGATCTATGGGCATCTCGAGGGGCGCAAGGCCGTCTTTCTGGGCGACCTCGTCGACCGCGGCCCGCATATCCTGGATACCGTCCGCCTCGTGCGCAATATGGCGGCGACCGGCGCGGCCCTATGCGTTCCGGGGAACCACGACACCAAATTGCTGCGCGCGCTGCGCGGCCACGATGTGCAGGTCAGGCACGGCCTGGAGACGACGCTCGCCGAGCTCGACCGCTTGCCGCGGCCGGCGCGAGCGCGGTTCGCCGGCGAGGTGGCCGACTTCCTGGCCGCGCTCCCCAGCCACTACGTCCTCGACGACGGCCGCCTCGCGGCGGCCCACGCGGGGCTGCCGGAGGAGTTGCAGGGGCGCGACGCGGGGCGCGTGTGGAGTTTCGCGCTCTACGGCCAGCCGACCGGCGAGGTCGACGCGTCCGGCCTGCCGGTCCGCTACAATTGGGCCGCGGACTACCACGGACGCGCGGCGGTCGTCTATGGCCACACGCCCATCCCCGCGCCCGAGTGGCTCAACAACACGATCAACATCGACACCGGCTGCGTCTACGGCGGACGCCTGACGGCCTTGCGGTATCCCGAGCGCCAGGTCGTGTCCGTCCCGGCGGCGCGCGCGTACTATCAGCGGGCAAAAAAGGGGTAGGAGGGTCAGGCTCACGGCGCGTACCACTACAATCGACGGAGGCGCGAGTTCTACGAGTTCTATTTGACGAGCCCTAGCCGGATCGCTTTGACGGCGGCCTGGGTGCGGTCGGACACCTGGAGCTTGTAGATGATATTCTGCACGTGCTTCTTGGCGGTATCCTCGGTGATGTAGAGGCGCGCGCCGATGTCTTTGTTGGTCGTGCCTTCCACGAGGAGCGTGAGCACCTCCGACTCGCGGGCGCTCAGGGCGTCGAAGGTGGCTTCCACGCCCCAGGGCTTACCGCGGAAGTCGAGCGTCGCGACCCCGCCTCCCTCGACGGCGGCGGCCAGCGCCTTGGGGCGCGCGGTCGTTTTGATGAGGAGGCCGCCCTTGCATACCTCGCGGATGGTGCGGCCAATCTCGTCGCGCGCCGCGTTCTTGAGCAGGTAGCCCGCCGCGCCGGCTTTGACGGCCTCGACGACGTACTGGTCGTTGTCGTAGAGCGTGAGCACGATGACCGAGACGTTGGGGTAACGCTCTTTGATGCGCCGCGTCGCGGTCAGCCCATCCATCACCGGCATATGCAGGTCGGTCAGCACGACCTGGGGCGCGAGGTCCGCGATTTTGCACAGGGCATCTTCGCCGTTCTCCGCCTCTCCCACGATGTCCAGACGCGTGTCCGTCTCGAGCATCGAGCGCAAACCCTGGCGCACGACCGGGTGGTCGTCCACCAGTAGGACGCTAATCTTGTCCATCACTCAGCTTTCTCCTCCGTGTAGAGG
>JAABUZ0100007354.1_pt1 | contig 13303 bp, 14 predicted proteins | sample 5562091 | NCBI WGS metagenome assembly JAABUZ01 (sample SAMN12813069, study PRJNA571459) | rock metagenome | isolation source: Antarctica rocks | place: Antarctica: Victoria Land, Linnaeus Terrace sud | collected 2015-12-21 | reverse complement strand
CAGCGCGCCGGTGCGGGTGGGCAACGGCGCGGCCACCCAGTTCCAGCTCGACGTCTGGGGGGAGGTGCTCGACGGGCTGCACTCGGCCAGGGAGGCCGGGCTCGCCAGCCTGGAGGAGGCGTGGGGACTGCAGCGCGCGATCGTGGGCTACCTGGAGGACCACTGGCAAGAGCCGGACAACAGCCTGTGGGAGGTCCGCGGGTCGCAGCGGCACTTCACCCACAGCAAGGTGATGGCCTGGGCGGGCGTCGACCGCATGATCCAGGCCGCCGAGGCCGGCGTCCCCGGCCCGCTGGACCACTGGCGTGCGCTGCGCGAGCAGATCAGGGCCGAGGTGCTCGAGAAGGGGTACGACGCGCGGCGCGGCACCTTCGTCCAGCACTACGGCGGGACCGGGGTCGACGCCGCCCTGCTCCTGCTGCCCCGCGTGGGGTTCCTGCCCTGGGACGACGACCGGATGCGCGGCACCGTGGAGACCATCGAGCGCGAGCTGACGTCCGACGGCCTGCTGCTGCGCTACCGCACAGACGCCGACGCGCCCGCCGGCGCCACGCTCGACGGCCTCGCCGGCGGTGAGGGGGTCTTCCTGGCCTGCTCGTTCTGGCTGGCCGACGCGCTGCACGGCCTCGGGCGCACCGCCGACGCCAGGGCACTGTTCGAGCGGCTGCTCTCGCTGCGCAACGACGTGGGCCTGCTGTCGGAGGAGTGGGACACCGCTGGTCATCGGCAGGTCGGCAACACGCCGCAGGCGTTCAGCCACGTCGGCCTGGTGAACACCGCCCGCCGCCTCGCCGGTCACTGAGCCCGCCGTTCGGCCCGGCAGCGCCGGAGCACACCGGAGGACACCCGGCCACGCGGTCGCTGCCCCGCCGCGCGACCCTGGTGCGGTGACCTCCCCGCGCGAGCGCCGGCCGCGCGTCCCCTACGCCGCGGTCCCCGGCGGCTACGCCCAGGGTGGTGCGCCACCCCCGCCGGGGGAGCCCCCCCGGCCACCGCGCCGACCCCGATGGGGACCCGCCCTCGTCGCGACGTACGCCGTGGTCTCGTTCGTCGCCGTCGCGCTGCTGGCCCTGGTCAACGGCCAGTTGGCGATCGCCCTGGCGGTCACCCTCGCCGTCGTCACCGTCTCGACCCTGGTGGTGGCGCGGCCGACCGCCGGCACTGCCGGGACCGCCGATCCCGACCTGGCGCGGGTGCCGGCGCTGCGCCGGGAGACCAGCCGGCCGGGCCGGCTGCCGCTGACCATGCTGGCCGCCGCCGCCTTCCTGGTCGCCCTGGTCATCGCGATCCAGCTGATCTCGACCTATGGCTACTGACGGTCCGGCAGCATCGACAATGGCCGGCCGGCGTCCCGACCCGGCAGGGCGCTGGTGCTGACAACCGCCGGGCCGCGGGTCGCTGGCCCGGCGGCGTACTCCGGGTCTGCAACCCACGACCTGGAGTCGCTCGTCGCCCAAGCCACGAGCAGGGGAACGCCGGTGCCCGCGCGGTGGACACCCTGCTCCTGGTCAGCGGGCTCCCGACGTCCGCCGTGACGGTGGAACGCCTGTGCGGCGACGCCCTCGGCTCGGGGACCGGCATCACCGTGGACGGCGCGACGGTGGCAGCCGAGGGCAGCGCCCCCGCCAGGCCTCACCCTCGCGCCGGCCCGCTGAGCCGCGGGTAACGCCGGCAGGATGGCAGACGTTTCTCTTTCTTCGGGCTGTTTCCGGGCAATTGCTGCATTCGGGTTCAGTTGCCTCCTTCGGGATTCGTGCCGACCGGGCGCGGGAATAGTGGTGGCATCGCTCCCAAGGGGGGAGCAGCAAACAGAGAGCGGTGAGCGGCATGGGTATCGGTGCTGGGATCTTCTTGATCGCGGTCGGGGCAGTGCTCGCCTTCGCGGTGCACGCCACCGTCGCCGGCATCAGCATCGTCACCGTCGGCGTCATCCTCATGATCGTCGGTGCGCTGGGAATCGCCCTCGACCTGGCGATCTTCGCCCCCCGCCGCCGCGGGGTCGCGGTGGTGGACGACGGGTACGCCGCGCCGGTGGCCCGCACCCGTCGCACCACCACCACCACGGAACTCTGAACCGGCCGCGGCCGCCAGCCGCGCGCAGCCGTCGAAGCCCCCGGTCTGACCGGACCGGGGGCTTCGACGTGTCAGGACCGGCCCAGTCGTTCCGGCCCAGTCGTTCCGGCCCAGTCGTTCCGGCCCAGTCGTTCCGGCCCAGTCGTTCCGGCCCAGTCGTTCCGGCCCAGTCGTTCCGGCCCAGTCGCCGGGCTCAGTCGTGCTGGGTCGGCTCGTCCTTGGGCGGCGTGTCCTTGGGCGGCGTGTCCTTGGGCGGCGTGTCCTTGGGCGGCTTGGCCGGCTCCGGGGACTTCTCCGAGTGGCTGGGCTTACCCGGCTCCGGCTTCGGCTCCGGCGGGTGCGCGGTCGGCCGCGCCACCGGCGCGGCGGGCGGCGTCACCGGGTGAGATCGCGGCGACGCCGGCGGTGTTGGACCGGGTCGACCGGGTCGGCTGGTCCCGAGCCTTGGCGCCTGGCTGCCTCGCGGCCCCGGGCCCAGCGACCGCCCGACCGGGGCGCCGGAGCGCCCCGGCGGCGTTGGCGCGAGACCCGCGCAGTAGGAGGGAATCTTCCCCTCCCCGCCCGCCCGGGCCTCGAGCCCGGCCCGGTCGGGCGCTCCTACTGGCAGATCCCCCGCTGCAAGCACGGCACACAGCCGCACGTCCCCGGCGGCTGTGATCGAGGCGATCGCCGTGGGCAGGGCGGAGGTGGCAGCGGGGGCTGCGGTCGCGGCCGCCGGCCCGCCGACAGGTGGCGTCGGGACCGGCGCTGCCGCCCCTCCCGGCGGCACGGTCCTGGCCGGCGCCGGCGCGCCGAGCACATTGTGGGCCAGCCGCTGCGGACCATCGGGCAGGTGCCCGCCGTAGGCGGCCGCTGCCACCCCACCCAGCGGCACGAGGACGGCGGCGGTGAGCGCGGTGACCTTCCCGGAGAGACCGGACAGGTGCGCGACGCGGGCGAGCCCGAGTGGCCCGGCGACCGGAGCGGCGACCGCGGCGCCAGCCTGGGCGCCCCCGGCGTAGGCCGCCAGCGCAGCCCCCAGCCCGGCCAGCTCCTCCGCCGCGCCGGGCGCCCGGGCGGCCCGGGTGAGCTTGCCGAGAGCGTGCCAGGCTTCGGGTGCGGCGTCCGGCAGCGGCCTCCCGGCGAGCAGCGTCTCGGCGTAGGCGTCCTCGCCGCGGGCGGAGTGCCGCCATCGCCACCAATCCGCCATAAAATGCGGAACGGTGGGTCGGGTCACGGCGTTACCTCCCCCGCGCCGCCAGGGGACGCCGGCGCCGGCGCGTGCGTCCCCTCACTGCTGTCAGTTCCCTGCGGGGCCAGCCGCCCGGCGAGCCGGCGCAGGCCACGGTGCGCAGCCACCCGGACGGCCACCGGCGAGCGCCCCGTCATCCGGCTGACCGTCGCGACGTCGAGCTCGGCGATGACCCGCAATGCCACCACCTCCGCCTCGTGCGGGGGCAGGGTGGCGATCAGCCGGAGCGCCGCCGCGGTGCTCGCGGCCCGCTCGACCAGCTCCGCGACGTCCCCGCCCGAGACACGGGAGGCGCCGGCATCGGCCACCTGGGCGACGTCGGCCGTGAGCTGCACGGGGTGCCGTTGCTCGTAGCGCAGCCGGTCCACCACCTTGCTCCGCGCGATGGTGAACATCCACGCGCGCAGCTGCGCCGCCCCACCCTGGAACGCCGACAGCCGCCGCACCACCTCCACCCACGTCTCGGCCGCCACGTCCTCGGCCAGCGACGGCGACGTGGCCCGCAGGTAACGCAGTAGGCGCGGCTGCACCTCGACGTAGAGCCGGTGGAAGGCGGCCTCGTCGCCGGCGACGGCGCGCGCGACGACCCCGTCGAGGTCGTCGTCACCGCTGCTCACGCGCCCTCCTTCGGCCGACGGTCGGCGTACCACCCTCGACCGTTGCACGCCCGGTGCCGGCCGTGCGGCAGACTGGGAGCCCCGCCGGGTTAGCTCAGCTGGCTAGAGCAGCGCTCTTGTAAAGCGCAGGTCGTCGGTTCGAATCCGACACTCGGCTCCCTGCTGCACGTCCTAGAGTCCGCGCATGACGATCAGCGCCGCGGACCTCGAGGCGGGCCTGCGCGCCGCCATCCCGTTCAACGCCACGATCGGGGTGGAGTACGTCGAGGTCGGCGGCGAGCGCGCCGTGCTGCGCCTGCCGGACCGGCCGGACCTGCACAACCACGTCGCCGGCCCACACGCGGGCGCCATGTTCACCCTCGGTGAGGCCGCGAGCGGCGCCGTCGTCATGGCCGTCTTCGGCGACCTGCTCAGCCGGGCGACCCCGCTCGCCGCCAGCGCGGAGATCGCCTACAAGCGACTCGCCATGGGCCCGGTCACGGCGACAGCGGTCCTCGGCCGCTCCCGTGAGGAGGTCGTGGCCGAACTCGACGAGGGGGCCACCCCTCAGTTCCCCGTCACCGTCACGCTAGCCACCGACGACGGCACGGTCACCGGTCAGATGACGGTGCGCTGGGCCCTTCGTCCTCACCGCTGACCCTGAGCAGGTCGGGCCCTGAGCAGGTCGGGCCCTGAGCAGGTCGGGCCCTGAGCAGGTCGGGCCCTGAGCAGGTCGGGCTCAGCCGGCCTCGGCGTGCTCACGGGCCCGGAGGTGCGTGTCGAGCTTGCGCTTGACCCGCTGCAACGCGTTGTCGATCGCCTTGGTGTGCCGCTGGAGCGTCTCCGCGATCTCGGTGTAGGTCTGCCCGTCGACGTAGAGCCGGAGCACCTCGACCTCGAGGTCGGACAGCACGTCGTTGACGTGGGACTGCAGCGCGCGGATCCGCTCGGCGCTGACAACCCGCTCCGCCGGGTCGGCGTAGCTGCCGGCAGGGAGCACGTCGGCGAGCACGCGATCATCGTCATCGTCGGCGGCGACGGGGCGGGAGAAGCTGACATAGCTATTCAGCGGGCCGTGCTTGTGCCGGGTGGCCGCCTTCACCGCGGAGATCATCTGCCGGGTCACGCAGAGCTCGGCGAACGCGCGGAACGACGTCTCCATGGTGCAGTCGAAGTCCCGGACGGCCTTGTACAGCCCGATCATGCCCTCCTGCACGATGTCGTCGCGGTCGGCGCCCACCAGGAAGTAGGAGCGGGCCCGGGCTCGCGCGAAGGCGCGGTAGCGGGTCAGCAACGTCGCCAGCGCGACGTCGTCACCGGCCCGGGCGACCGCGACGAGTTCGTCGTCGGTGCGGACATCGAGGTAGTCGCCCGGCCGCGCCATCACGGATTGCGGAAATCGGCGCAACACGCATGAACCTCCAGGCCAGGGGTGGCTGCCGGCGTGGACGAGCAGCACCTGTGGAAGGGGACTGTAAGCCCCAGGGCAGCGGCTTGACCCGAATTGCCCCCCAGCGATGTGCGTGCGTTGTGGCAATTCCCCCGGATGGCCCTTCAGCCGACGCTCGGCCGTGCCGACAACTCGCCAGGGGCAGCGCCGACCCGGCGCCGCCGGGCGACCTCCGCAAGCGCGACCGCGGCGGCCACGCCGGCGTTCAGCGACTCGACCGGGCCGGCCATCGGGATCGACACCCGCAGGTCGCAGGTCTCGCCGACGAGTCGCCCAAGCCCCTTGCCCTCGCTGCCGGCGACCAGCACCAGCGGGCCGTCGGCCGCCCCGAGGTCGTCCAGCGGGAGCTCGCCGTCGGCCGCCAGCCCGACCACGAACAGCCCCGCCTGCTGGTACGCCGTCAGCGTCCGCACCAGATTGGTCGCGCGGGCGACGGGGATCCGCGCTGCGGCGCCGCTGCTCGTCTTCCAGGTGGCCGCCGTCACGCCGGCCGACCGGCGTTCCGGGACCAGCACGCCGTGCCCGCCGAAGGCCGCCGTGCTGCGGATCACCGAGCCCAGGTTGCGCGGGTCGGTGACGCCGTCCAGCGCGACGATCAGGGCCGGAGCCGGGCCGGCCGTCGCCGCCGCGAGCAGGTCGTCGGGGTGGGCATAGTCGTACGCCGGGACGGCCAGCACCAGCCCCTGGTGCTGCACCCCCCGCTCCAGCATCCGATCCAGCTCCTGGCGCGGCACCTCCCGGACCTCGAGCCCCCGCTTGCGGGCGATCGCCAGCGCCTCGGTGACCCGCTCGTCGGCGTCGATCCCGGTGGCGACGAGGAGCACGGTGGCTGGCACCCGGGCGCGCAGCGCCTCGGCGACGGAGTTGCGTCCGGCGACCAGCTCGCCGGCGTCCGGGTCGCGGGCCTGCACCCGCTGGCTCGGCCCGCGCCGCGCCGGCCCACCCTGCGCCGGCCCGCGCCGTTCCGACGGGGGCTCCGACCGTCCGGTGCTACGGCGCGACGCGGCAGCCGCGCGCTTGGCGGCCGGGTGCTTGCTGCGCTCCTCGGCCTTGGGCGTGGGCCCGCGGCCGGCGAGCTTGCGCTTGCCCTGGCCCCCCGAGCCGACCGAGGGTCCCTTCCGCGCTGCCATGGCTCAACGCTACGGGGGCGCTACGGCGGTCCGCCGGCGCCGTCGTGGAGTTGGGCGCGGCGGCCCAGGAGGTGGGCCAGCTCCACGGCGTTGGCGGTGAGCGCAAGTGCGGCGTCGTAGGCCTCCCGCGCCTCGCTCGCCAGCCCCACTCTGGCCAGCAGGTCGGCGCGCACGACGTGCCACGGCTGATAGGCGTGCAGCGCCAGCGGATCCCGGGCCTCGATGGCCTGGAGGGACCTGAGCGCCTCGGCCGGGCCGGCGACCTCGGCTAGGGCGACCGCGCGGTTGAGCGCGACGACCGGGGTCGGGTGCAGCCGCAGCAGCAGGTCGTAGAGGTCCAGGATCTGCCACCAGTCGGTGTCCGCGGCAGCGGCGGCGTCCGCGTGCACGGCCTGGATCGCGGCCTGCACCTGATACGGACCGGGGGCACCGCGGCGCAGCAGCGCGCGCACCCGGGCCTGGCCCTCCTCGACCAGCGCGCTGTCCCAGCGGCCGCGGTCCTGCTCCCCCAGCGGGACCAGCGCGCCGTCCGGACCGGTCCGCGCCGGCCGACGAGACTCCAGCAGGAGCAGCAGCGCGAGCAGACCGAGGACCTCGGGCTCGTCGGGCATCAGGTCGGCCAGCACTCGCGCGAGCCGGACCGACTCCGCGCAGAGCTCCTCCTGCACCAGCCCCGTCGACTCCGCGCCGCGGCCCGAGGCGCTGTGGCCGGCGGTGTAGACGAGGTAGACCACGGCGAGCACCGGCCGCAGGCGCGCCGGCAGCTCGGCCTCGTCCGGCACGCGATAGGGGATGCCGGCCTCGCGGATCTTCTTCTTCGCCCGGACCAGCCGCTGGGCCATCGTGGCCTCCGGCACCAAGAAGGCCCTGGCGATCTGCGGGGTCTCCAGCCCACCCAGCAGGCGCAGGGTCAGGGCTACCTGCGCCTCCTGCGCGAGCGCTGGGTGGCAGCAGGTGAACAGCAACCGGAGCCGGTCGTCGGGCACGGCGCCCCTCTCCTGGGGCTCGTCGGGGGCCAGCAGCAGCGCCGCCTGCGCCTGCCGGGCGTCCCGGGTGGACTCGCGGCGGAAGCGGTCGATCGCCCCACGCCGCGCCGTCGTGACGATCCAGCCGCCCGGGTTCGGCGGGGTGCCGGCGGTCGGCCAGCGCTCCAGCGCGTGCACGAAGGCGTCCTGGACGGCCTCCTCGGCGAGGGTGATGTCGCCGAGGAGGCGGACCAGGGTCGCGACGGCCCGGCCGTACTCCGCGCGGAAGACGGCGGCGATGCGCGGCTCACCCGGCGCGCTCAATCAGCTCTCCGGCTCGTCCTGGAACGGCCGCACCTCGACCGGGCCGCGGCACGCCACGGCCCCCTGGCGGGCCAGCTCCAGGGCTGCGTCGAGGTCGGGCGCCTTGAGCACCCAGAACCCGCCGAGCTGCTCCTTGCTCTCCGCGAACGGGCCGTCGGTGGTCAGCACCTGACCGTCCGTCACCCGCACGACGGTGGCTGAGTCCGGCGGGAACAGGCCGCCGCCGAACACAAAGGCCCCGCTCTGGCGCAGGCGCTCGTTGAACGCCTCGGTGTCGGCGAACATCGCCGTCATCTCCGGCTCGGTGGGCGCCGGCTGACCCTCGACGTAGTGCACGGACAGCAGGTACTGCTTCACGGTGGTCCTCCTCGTCCGGGCCGGGCCGATGCCGGACCCGCACCCTGTCCACGAACGAGGGCGGCTCCGATCGACAGGTCGCCTCAGCTGTTGCGGCGCCACCGGAGCCGCCACCGAACGCCCCCTACGCCGAACAGCGCCAGCCGCCCGAGCAGCGCCGCGACCGCGGCGGCCGCGGCGAAGCCGGCGACGGCAGCGGCCGGTGCGGCGGCAGCCACCACCAGCAAGCCCACCCCGAGCGCCAGCCCCCCCAGTGCTGCGAGCAGCCAGCGATCCCGGCGCACCGCACGCACGGCGACCCGGCGCAGCTCCGGAGGCAGCGGGCGCCAGATGCGGCCGAGCAGCACCGCAGCGAGCCCGGCCACGAGCAGCGCCGCCAGCGCGAGCCCGGCGCGGACGAGACCCCGTGCGTCCCCCGCGCTGGCCGGATCGGCTACGGCGCCGACAATCCGCGCGGCGAGGAAGCACACGACCGCCGTGGCCAGGGTGGCCCGGGCGACGGCGAGGCGCACGGTGAGGTCGATGTTGCGCCGCGCCGTACCCATCGTCGGGTCGTCGCGCAGCGCGTCACCGAAGCCGGCGACCGCGTCGGCGTAGCGCCGCCGGGCCAGCTGCGCCCTGGCCAGCTCGTGCCGGGCGACCGCATCGGCCGGGTCCTGCTCCAGGGCCGCCCGCAGCGCCCGCTCCGCCTCGGCCGAGCGGCCCTGGGCCAGCAGCACCCGGCCGAGCTCGGTGTGCGCCTCGCTCTCGTGCGGGGCCAGCCGCACGCCGTGCCAGGCCGCCGCGAGCGCGTCCGCCGGGCGGCCGGCGGCGCGCAGGGCCGCCGCGCGCTGCACGTGGCCGGCCCACAGGTCCGGGGCCCGCACCACAGCCGCGTCCCCCGCGCGGACCGCCTCGTGCGGCTGGTCCAGGCGCACGAGCGCGATGCACGCCAGCCGGTGTGGCCAGTCCGCGTCGGGCACCAGGGCGACCGCGCGGTTGGCTGCCGACAGCGCGGCTGCCGGGTCCTGGGTGCGCAGAGCCGCCAGCGCGAGGAGGCACCAGGCCCGGTCGTCGTCGGGCTCGGTCGCGACGGCGCGCCGCAGGTGCTCGATCGCCAGCTCCGGCCGGCCGGCGTCGAGCAGCGCCTCCCCGCGGTGCAGGGGGCCGGGGCTGGTCACGGCGTCACAGCACGCGGCGCTGCTTGAGGTGCGCGACCAGCGCGTCGTACTCCCCACTGCTGTTGGCGAACTCCGCGACGTTGCGGGCGGTCTCGTACCACGGGCCGATGGAGCTGCGCCGTTCCGCCAGCACCGCCTCGAGGTCGCGCTGCACGACGGGGCGGGCGGTGCCGCTGCGCACGCTGTCGGCCAGGGCGAGCTGAGCCGCGCCCTCCGCGAGCTGGGCGAGGTCGGCACCGGACCAGCCGTCCGTGCGGGCCGCGATCGGGCGCACGTCGATGCCAGCCAGTGGCCGGCGGGCGAGGGCGGCGCGCAGCAGCGCCTCCCTGGCCGGCAGGTCGGGCGGGAGCACCAGGACGCTGCGGTCGAGGCGACCCGGCCGCTTGAGCGCCGGGTCGACGTCCCACGGGTGGTTGGTCGCGGCGAGCACGAAGACGCCGTCGTTGTCGCTGCCGACGCTGTCGAGCTCGGTCAGCAACTGGTTAACCGTGCCGCGCATGGCCGGGCTGCTGCGCAGGTGGGACCGCTTCTGGCCCAGCGCATCCACCTCGTCGAGGAACAGCACGCACGGCGCGTTGCGGCGCACCGTCTCGAACACCTCGTGCAGGTTGCGCTCGCTCGCGCCGATCCACATGTCGAGCACGTCGGCGAGGCTGACGGCGTAGAACCTCGCGCCGAGCTCTCCGGCGAGCGCCCTGGCGAGGAAGGTCTTGCCGCACCCGGGCGGGCCGTAGAGCAGCAGCCCGCCGCGCATGCTCGCGCCGTACATCTCGCGCAGTCGGGGGTTGCGCATCGGGGTGAGGAAGGCCAGGTCGATCTGCTCCTTCACCGCGGCCATCCCGGCGACGTCGGCGAGGGTGATGCCGGGCCGCTCGACGTCACCAGGGTCCGGGTCGGGGGTGTTCGTGCCGGCCCCGCCCTCGACGAACGCGGGAGCGACGATGTCGGACAGCTGATCCTCGTACGCCGTCCAGTCCAGGTCGCGCGCCGGTGCGGGCGCCGGGGCCGCCACCTCGGCCGCCGGGGCCGCCGGGGCCGCCGGGGCCGCCGGGGCCGCCGGGGCCGCCAGGGCCGCGGATGCCGCCCGGAGCAGGTCGAGCGCCTGCGGGTGGGCGGGCTCCGCGGCCAGCACCAGCCCCACCTGCTGCAGCGCCAGGGCCGGCTGCCCGGCGCCCAGCAGCTGCTGGGCGAGATGCACCCGCAGGGGCACGTCGGCCGGCGCGGCCTCGACGGCGGCCAGCAGGCTGCGGACCAGGGGCGGGAGGGGGTCCTCGCTCACCCGGTCATTCTCCCCCGCCGCGCCGGACCCGGTCGGGGGAGGCCCTCCCGTGGCCAGGGGCGCCCCCGCAACGCGAAGGCAATGCCCGGCGCGGCGGTCGCCGATCGACGCGGCACCCCCGGCATTGCCTGCAGGCCCGGCACCGGCAGCGTCGTCAGCTCAGCCGGGCAGCACCAGGGCCACCGCGACCGCCGCGAGGCCCTCGGCGCGGCCGGTGAAGCCCAGGCCGTCGGTCGTCGCCGCCGACACGGCCACCGGTCCCCCCGCGGCGGCGGACAGCGTGGCCTCGGCCTCGGCCCGGCGCGGCCCCAGCCGTGGACGGGTGCCGATCAGCTGCACGCTCACGTTGCCCACGGTGAGGCCGGCGACGCGCACGAGTCGCGCGGTCTCGGCGAGCAGCGCGACTCCGCTGGCGCCGGCCCACTCCGGACGGTCGGTCCCGAACACGGAGCCGAGGTCGCCGAGCCCGGCGGCGGCCAGCAGCGCGTTGCAGGCGGCGTGGGCCACGACGTCGCCGTCGGAGTGCCCGGCGAGTCCGTCGCCCTCTCCCGGCCAGTCCAGTCCGGCGACGCGCAGCGGCCGGCCCGACCCGAAGGCGTGCACGTCGGTGCCGATGCCGACCCTCACGCGCGGAGCCGACCCGCCAGCACGGTCTCGGCGAACAGCAGGTCCGCCGGCCGGGTGACCTTGAACGCCTCGTCGTGTCCCGGCACCGTGACGACCTCCAGGCCCAGCGCCTCGACCAACCCGGCGTCGTCGGTGGCTGCCGACGGGTCCCCCTCGCGGTGGGCCCGCTCGATCACCGCCCGGGAGAAGCCCTGCGGGGTCTGCACCGCCCGCAGGTCGGTCCTGTCGACGGTGCCGAGCACGCGCCCGGCGGCGTCGACCCGCTTCACGGTGTCGGTGACCGGCAGCGCCGGGACCACCGCCCCCGCGCCGTCGAGCACCGCTCCGGCGACCGCGTCCACCAGCGACGGCGGCACCAGCGGGCGGGCGGCGTCGTGCACCAAGACCACCTGCAGCGCAGGGGCACTCGCGACCAACGCCAGCCGCACGCTCTCCGGCCTGGTGGCGCCACCGGCGACCACGACCACGCCGGGGAGCAGCCGGCGTACGGACTCCTCCTCGCCCGGCGGCACCGCCACGACCACTTGCGCCACCGACCGCGCCGCCAGCAGCGCCCGCACCGCGTGCACGAGCAGCGGCTCGCCGGCCAGCAGGCGCAGCGCCTTCGGCGGGCCGGCACCGAAGCGCATGCCCAGACCCGCGGCGGGCACGAGCGCGACGGCGACCACGCGCCGATCCTGGCAGGCGGTCAGGAGGCGGTGGAGAGCCGGGCGACGTCGGCGGGGCTCGGTACGGCGGGGCTCGGTACGGCGGGGGTCGGTACGGCGGGGCTCGGTGCAGCGGAGGTCGCTCGGCTGGCTGGCTCGGCGAAGACCATCCGCCCGTTGGCGGTGGTGAGCACCGACGTCACCCGCACGACCCGCTCCTCCCCGACCGACCCGCGGGCCCGCTCGACGACGCACATGGTGCCGTCGTCGAGGTAGCCCACCGCCTGACCGTGCTCCTTGCCCGGCTTGGTGAGCAGCACGGTCACCTCGTCACCGCTGCCAACGGGTGGGCGCAGGGCGAGGCCGAGGCTGTGCAGGTTGAGCACCGCGACCCCGGCGAGGGCAGCGGCACGGGCCAGGTTCGTGTCCAGGGTGACCAGCGACGCCTCGTCGTCGAGGCACAACCGCACCAGCTTGGCGTCCACCTCGGCCACAGCCGGGAGTTCCACGTCCAGCACGTCCAGGTCGACCGACGGCTCGCGGCGCAGCGCCTCGAGTGTCTCCAGGCCGCGGCGACCCTTGGCACGGCGGGCCGGGTCCGCGGCATCGGCCAGTCCCTGCAGCTCGCCCAGGATGAACGACGGGACCAGCAGCCGACCTCCCAGGAACCCGCTGCGCACCACGGCCAGCAACCGGCCGTCGATCGCCACCGAGCTGTCCAGCACGCGGTCGCGTTCCAGGGCGGCGACCGGGCGGGGTGACAGCCCGTGCCGGTGCCCGACGAGGTCGACGACTTCCCGCTTGCGGGCGAGCGCGAGCCGCTGCCCCAGCGCCGCGGTCACCAGCAGGACGAAGGCGAACAGCGGCACCGACATGCGCGGGTCCGGCACGAAGAACACCGGCCAGGCCACGGCGCCGCCGACGACGACCCCCGCACCTGCTCCTGCCGCACCGGCCAGCAGGGACTCGGCGGAGACGTCGCGCAGCGAGGAGGTCGTGCGGTCGACGGTCGCGAGCGTGCTGCGGCCGAGCACGCCGCCGGCGACGTAGCCGACGGCCGTGCCGAGCAGCACGCCGACGGTCGCGGCGTCAAGCGGTCCGAGCACCGGGAGGTCGCGACCGGTGGCGCGGCCCACTGCCTCCCCCGCGCTGGCGGCGAAGACGACGACAAGCAGCCGCAGCATCTCGACCAGGGGACGGGAGCGGGGACCGGCGGTACTCACCGGTGTTGCGTCGGCGCGTCGATCTCCCCGCTGGAGGGCCGTCCGGTGGTGCCCGCCCGGTCCGCGACCAGCAGCGTGCCCCTCCCCACCCACACCGGTGATCATGCCGAGCTGATCACCGGTGTGCGTCCGGGACGAGAAGTGGCGCGGCAGGTCACCGGTGATCTTGGTGGCCGCCGGCGGCTGATCACCGGTGTGCGTCCGGGACGAGAAGTGGCGCGGCAGGTCACCGGTGATCTTG
>JAABUZ0100007351.1_pt1 | contig 13310 bp, 10 predicted proteins | sample 5562091 | NCBI WGS metagenome assembly JAABUZ01 (sample SAMN12813069, study PRJNA571459) | rock metagenome | isolation source: Antarctica rocks | place: Antarctica: Victoria Land, Linnaeus Terrace sud | collected 2015-12-21 | reverse complement strand
ATTTACTCCCAACACTTACTCTTAAGGTTACACCAGGCCTACGGCTAGACTCATTCATGTGGCATGTTGCGGAAACTATGATTGCAGCTGGGAACGTAGCAGCAAAATTTTGCGACGAGCACGGAATTCCTGCTATTTTCAGAGCCACAGAAGTCAACGATGCGTATGGCCGTTTCTCAGAACTCATTGGCCGACGTGGGGCGGACGGACTCCTTAGCTTTACGGACGGCGTGCAGATTTCCAAACTAGTCATGACCAAAGCGACTTCAGAGCCTGGACGACACGATGCGATTGGATTGAATGAATATGCACGGGCCACGTCTCCTCTCCGCCGGTACGCTGACTTGCTTCTGCACTGGCAAATTGATGCTTTTATGCGGAAGGATAAATTTCCATTTGAAAAATTGGCCATTGAGCGAGACATGCATGATTTTTCCCGGCGCGAGCGGCTCATCCGCACAATCGCTCGAAACTCAGACAAATTTTGGGTACTACAAGGCATGAAACGGCTCCATGACAACAACCAGCTGCCAAAACTGACGGCACGTGTTACTGAATACGCCACGGATCGAGATTCACGACTTCTTACTAGTTTTGGAGTGAATGCTCATGCGGATCTACGAGGAGAGGTGCACATGATCGGTCAGGAGATTGAAATCATGCCGATGCGTTTTGACTTTGTCGATAGAACCTTGTTGGTGAAAAAGGTGTAAATAGGCCACGAGACGAACATGTCGATGAGCATCGTTAGAGTTAATTAGGACAGACGTTAGGTACATGAGCCACTGGGATTTAATACTTCATCAAATCTCCATCCCAAGCCATTCTCGCGACCGTCGAGATTCCGGGCGAATTTGGCTTAAGCGACTTGCGTTCGAACTGGCCCTGGATCGAAACACAGCCGGGGATTCCTGCATCAGGAGATCTTCGACAGACTGATAATACGCCGCAATGTCCGGCTGCGACATATATGGGGAGTTGGATTGTTGCTGTGTATGTATTCTCAAATCGTCAAGAGACATCGCCATGCGCTCCTCTCGTGACAGAGACCTCCGATGCCCATGTTGCGAGCGAATGCGACTACCATCCACTGAAATACTTGCCACGGACCCTCGTCGGGGATGGGAGTGCCTATTCTCTGCAAAAGTATTCCCAGGATATCTCCCAGATTCTACAGATACTCTTCCACCAACTTCACGCCCAAGTAGCGTTTGTGCAAACACATCGTGCCCTGCTTGGTACATGCTGCTGTGACTTTTAGGACGCATCAAAGCCGAAAGATCCGGCGTCGAATTCGTACTCAGCTCATTCCGACGACTCGATTTGCGAGGCACATTTGGCCGAGTACTGAGATCTTCATTAGAAGCAAGAAGATCCGCCGCTGACGGATCTCGAGACAGTGTCAATTCACCTACATCCACAGACGGAAGGATTGGGGCATAGGATGATGTTAACAACCTGTCATCGAGATCGTCACGCACGTCTTCCCGAACTGATTCCCGAGACTGTAATGCTCGAAATTGGGGCGGTTGTATTTCGGCAGTGATAACTGCTTCGTCGTCATCACCCTCCATGATTGGTTCAATAACACTCTCGGCACCCGCAAGACTCTGTGAGGATTTTAAGCGTGAGATTTTTTGCAAGTCTGAATTGGACCCTTCCACACTGCCACCTGTAATTGAGCTTCTCCTTGGATGCCCTTCTTCATCCACCACTGGACGACTACGAACCACTTCAAATGCCGGTTCTTCCCGTCTCTGAAACCATCGACCCACGACGCGCTTCATCCCAGCCATCGCTCCATTGGGGTCAGCTGGTCCAGTTCGAATTTTTCTTCCCGACTGTTGCGATAGAGGCTGCTGGGTATGATAGTAGACATCCGATTCACGAACTGCGTAATCCTTTGGCCTCGTTTGCTCCTCTCCGAACCATTCATCAAAATACGCTGAATTACGTAGGCTTGAAGTGCCTCCACCATTGGTTTGGCGAGACATGGACCTGCTTGTAGAAGATTGCACATACTCGATCGACGAGACCGTAGGCCTCCGAGGGGGTCGATAGAAGTTAGGTGTTGTAGGAGATTCTATAGTCGCGGTGTCCGACAGTAATACAGCTTCAGACGCTATACTTGGCCGCTCGTCAGTCTCGTGTCGGCGAGAAAGTTGGTGTATACCAAAAACTTTGCCAAAGCCCCCTCTAGTCGTAGAATCCCCAGCACCAGCCATGCGCGCAAACAGCTCAATCATTGTTGAGAGCGCGTTAAAGAAAAAAGCAAAAATAAGTAGAAATCCATGCAAAACCAATACCACATATCCAATCCAACCCCTAACCGCTTCACTAATGCCCAATGATGGTATAAATGTAACCCAAAAAAGCCACGTCAATAACCTACAGACCGAAAACACTGTCTGGAATCCATTCATATTAGACCTGGGATGATGGGGCCTAAATATGTGAAGTCCGATAAGGAACACGACTTCGAAAATGGCAAGTAGAACCACCTGAGCAATTCCGGACCGTTGAGCTGCTCCAATAACTATACCCCTTAAGACGAGGGTCAGCATCGTGAAGGCAGAGAATGTGACTGCTGATTCTAGACAAGTATTGTACAGACCGCCGTATGCAAGTACCGTGTAGATGTCATCGTATAGTCTTGCGCGTGGTCGTGATAAAGCAATTTTCCGAATCACAAATACTGCAAAGAGAAGTAGTGCCAAAAGCAAAATAGCGCATACCACAGTGACTGCGATTGACGTGCCAGGTGTCGTAACAAGCTGGTAGAAAGAGTAAGCAGTCCATGGCACAACGAAAATGTTAAGATAGCACCGGACAAATATTCCAAACGAGAAAGCTGGGTTCTTCCGCCGGAAATCATGAAAGGGGTCCTTGTGTAGGAGGAACCGATAGATTAATGCAATTTCCAGCAAAATGATGAGAATACACACGGTACCAATGAAAGCGATTACAAATATAGCCCATAGATCAGCAGTGGAAGATATCCCAATATAATGAAGCAGTACAGTCAATCCCAGAGCTCTTTCCGGGTCTGTAAGCAAGCCATTTGCAAACGTTGTAGGGTCGTGGCTTACTAGGGAAGAGTTGAATGCGAGAGCTGACCACCCTACTTTTGACACAATCGGTTGGTAGAAACCAGGATAATCGAGTGAAAGTGCACCAGAGAAAAAAATAAATTGAAAATGCAGCAGTACATCGGACGGGCCGGGTGTGGCCAGTCTCAACATGTCTGCATCAAAGCCGTAGTTGGAAGTCCATCGTAACATGTCAGTGGTTCCAGTCCAAGGATTATAGACACAAGCCAGTATCGTTGCAATCGTGACTGCCCCGAGAATTCCTACGGGTACAAAAGTCAACACATTCGACAACTCCAGGCCTAGGTATGGTGTGATTGGAATATGAATACAACCCACCGTGACTTGAGTCACGGCTGGATTTACGAAGCGCAATGTTGTGTCCAACGTCGTGAAGGCGTAAGACGACCCAAGTGGTATCGAAAGACTGAAAGAGACATCTGGTCCGGTAAATGGACATTCCGTCTGGTTACAAAAAGCTAGGCCCCGACGGTAGGTCCGATATTGCAATGTATCAACTTCCGCGATTAATGTCGCCAGTGTATTTGTATCCGTATTGACATTGAGTAACGATCCTGTCATGTTGCCCGTAACTTCAATATTCAGGTCATAATTCGGAGCAAGGAAGTCAGCGTGCACAGACGTTGGTGTAAATACTTGGGTTTGGCCAGCTGTCGGGGTAAGACAATTATCAAATCCAAGTTCCGGAACCTTTGCTGATGCCTTCTGAAGATGCGAGGCCAGAAGGAACAGAAAGAATAGTACCATCCTACTAGACGTAAGCGGCCACGGTGGGCCGTAGTGCCACATTTTGGCAGAAGGTGCTCGTACACCCTTGGAAAAACTCGTCCAGCCCAAGCGACTAGTTGGCACCTACAACGCCCACGAGTGTCGAGAACAGGGAAGAAGCAAGCCGCGGATGATGTGGTTGTGGTGCCATGACCCTCCTCCTTATCACGGGGTGGTTGCGCGGGCTATATTAAATTAGGCACCAATCAGGGCGCCCACATAAGGGAATCTCCGCGTTTCTTTGGCTGGGGGAAAAACGGGCAAGACGGGGACTGAAGACAGCGGAGGGGGAAAAGCAAGAATAAGTGCAAAGGTACGAAAAACCACAGCTTCGGCGTGATTTGTTTTATTTTTATTGGAGCTGTCTTAGCCCGCTTAGGGTCCGTGATGCCTACCTTGTGTATGACCCACATCTTCCACTCGAGTGCGGAGCAGACCGGCTAACCTCAGGATGAGCCAGTACAAGTTTTGCACGGTCTGTGCAATGAACCAGAACAGATCCATGGAGGCCCACAACTTGCTCAAGTCGAAAGGTTTCCAGGTGGAGAGCTACGGGACTGGGTCGGCGGTACGGCTGCCTGGACCTTCCATAGACAAGCCAAACGTATACATGTTTGGAACCCCCTATGAAGAGATGTACAGAGAGCTGAAGGATAAGGACACCAAGCTCTACACTGCAAATGGTCTACTCACAATGCTCGATCGGAACCGCAAGATAAAACAAGCTCCCGAGAGGTGGCATGACAATCGACCCAAAGTCTTTGACATCGTTTTCACGTGCGAAGAGCGCTGCTTTGACGCGGTTTGCGATGATTTGTTGAACCGTGGCGAGAACCTGAACCGGCCTGTTCACGTCATAAACGTCGATATCAGGGACAATCACGAGGAAGCGGTCGCAGGAGGCAAAGCAATCCTGGAATTAGCACAGTCCTTATCGGGGATAGACGACCTGGAGGGGGAGGTGATTGGCGTTTTGCAGATATGGCAGGAGAAATACCCCAATCTCCCTGTTTTACATAGCATCTGCTACTTTTAATAGTTATGGCGGCCGTCAATCTCAAAAGGCATGAAGCATAGGAGTCATTGATGTACATAGTTTTGTCCTGCCACTTTTCGCTGTTGAGGGGCCCATATAAGAATACGGCGGTGGTGAAAAACTTTAAACGTGACAACTCTCCGAGACGAATCGTCACCAAACCATTATCGTGGACGACTTCACTATCGCATTGAATTGCACTGTAGAGTATGCATGGACATGGGCGAGGCCCAAGCCTGCAGAGTCCAATTTCGCCAACGAGCGTAAGATCTGGGTTGTCGGAATGGTCAGGGATTAGCAAATATGCTGACCCATACCAGCAACCACCATCACACCAGCCGCAGCAGCAGCAACAACAGCACAGATTTCAGAATCGTCTCAACAGCTCACCGCGGTCCAACTCGTCGGCTATTGCTGAGACGAATGGTGTGTCTGATAAAATTGTTGCCGTTCACTACTCCACATTCAAACGGTATCTTGGGCGCTATCTCAACGATGCTGAACAGTCGCGGACGAGTAAGGCAAAAGAGAAGCTACTACGCCTGAGTCGACAGCAGTTTCAAGAGCTGAGTACTGATGTATTTGATGAAGTGAATAGGAGACAGGACGAAGGCGCCTTTGCTTGCCTACAAGATCAGCCAGACTTCCACCCAAAGCGCAATCAAGCCCGGCAAAAATTAGCATCTCTGGCAGAGACAAGATTTAAGGAACTAGCAACCGATATATTCTACGAAATTGAACGGAGGTTCCCCGGAATTGGTGATGAACTTGAACCCGCCATGAAGCAAGTAGAACAAGTCAATGGTCTGCAGCATAAAAATTGGCAAGAAGAAACAATAACTCCGAATATGTCCACGATGGTGGAGGAAGAGGATGACGATCGAATGAGGTCGGATGCGCGAAGCGAAAGTTTGTCTCCTGGCTCACCAAGAAGGAACTCTGACGTACCTGTTCAAAGACGTCAAATTGGGCCAGCCCATATGAATATCGGAGACTCAAACCCCTCGACAATTGCACTCCAGAAAGAGCTAAATGCATGCAAGTTATTATTACAAGAAAAGGGGGCCGAACTTTCTTCCTTGAAGGCCACAAATGCAGAAGTGGACGGTTTGCGATTAAAACTCAAACGATCGGAATTTGAGAAACAAAGCTTGCAGCAAAGGGCTAAGGAAGAGATAGCCACTCTTAAATCCCAACGCACTATGTCGCAAGAGATTGAAACGGATGAGAAGTACAGATCGTTACAAGCAGAGCATACGACTTTCAAGGCTCAGTTGCGTGAGCAGAACGAAATTACAGAGCAAGTGCGAAGAGAAGCTTCTCAGTTTTTGGAAGAAATGAAACAGATGAGCGAGAATGGCGCATTAGATGCGGAAACCGAGAAATTGTCGCAACAAATTTTGCATCTGCAAGAGGACGTCAATACATGGAAGCGTAAATGTTCTGAGGCTCGAAGCCAAGTGAGGTCTCTGAAGGCATCGAGTGTTGGGTTCAACCAGGACTCGATGAAGCTGAAAGACGCCGAATTTTTGTCAGACAAAGGTGCCATTCGCGACTCCAATCTTCATGCATTCCAAAATTCCATCGATGATCTGCTACGATCTGCGAGAACCGATGAAAGTGCTGCAGTAAATGACTATATGAAGGTTGTTATTACTTGTGCTAGAACTATCATTCAAGATGTTGAAAAATCTGAAGCACAACATGGTAAATTTGAGGGGAATGCCCAACGAATAAAGGAAAGAGTATCGGCAACTGCTCACAACCTCATTACAGCTGTCAAAAACCATATAGCGGCAAAAGGCCTATCGCCAATATCTTTGTTAGATGCAGCTGCTTCACACCTGACAATCTCAGTAATAGACCTAGTGACGCTCGTCAAAGTTCGCCCTACGGCCGTCAATGGGTATGGAAGCAATCATTCCACACCGCGCCAATCTCAGCCCTCTACTCCTCAGTCTACACCTTCGAGAAGCATTGTTTCAAGCCTGCCGAGGCATCAAATTAATACAAGCATCTCTTCTCTTTCCAGCCAAGGTTCAGTATTAAGGCAAGAACTTCAGACCTCGTCATCCAATACCTCCTCCAATACACCCGTCCAAGGGTCAAATGAATCGTCCTTTTTTTCTCAAGACTTTCCAAGGCATGAAAGACAGCCTTCCACACTGCAGTCCACTGTCCTGGCTCATAGGGAAAATTTGCCGCAAGAAAACAGAAGGTCTTGGGAACGTACGCCGAATCCTGCGTCTCGAAAGCGACGCTCTGCTGATATTGATGAGCTAAGAGTAAGTGCAGGATGTAGGCCCGGGCTAAATGTAGCATTTCCTAGAAGTAACCACAGAACGGGTTGTCGAGACGATTCAAAGTCTACTGACATCTATTCGTAAAAACGAACATATGTCTGTCTTGGAAGGACAAGTAAATGAAATTGCCCGCGTGGTGGATAGAGTTGTGCAACATTCCGAGCAAACAATTAGTCGAACCACAAGAGTGAGATTTCGCAATCGTGGCGAGAGAGTAGTGAGAAGTCTTGCTTCGTACAATCGACGAATGTATGATATGCTGCAAGAAATGGGGGGAAACGAAGACTCACCAAATAAGGCAATCAAGCAATCTCTTGCAGGTGCTGCCTTTGATACGGCGAAAACGATAAAAGAGTTGGTGCGAGTTGTTGAGGAGGCCGACCACGACGAAACGGAAGATCTATTATGATATAGGAAAATAATTTAGAAGGGTGATTCATGCATTGACTGGGCACTATTGTAGGGTAATACCTTCCGTGTTCTATTTACACAATCATATGTTCGTCTTCCTTATCTACTTCGAAGTCGAATCTGACAAGGTCATCCAAGTTTGGTTTCAGGTAGCTGCTGACGAGGTGCTGGTGTCGCGGGCTTTTCTGGTATGCAGTCAATGCCTCCAAGTCATTGTGATAACTCACCAGCGCAAAGTCATATCCTTGACTCATTGTGAGTGGGTTCGTAACGGACGGACTGCCAACCAGCAATTTGTGTCCCATCACGCTATCCAGATGCTTCATCTCCTTCGCTGCGGCAATCACGGTGGCTCTTGTCTCCTGGTCGACTTCTGTCTTAAAGCGAAACATGACCACATGAACCAGCATGTTGTAGGTTTGGTTGGCCAATCGTACTTCGGTGTCGATTTACACCGAATTTTAGAAAAAATTAAAATCGACGGACGAACCTTATCAGATCAATGACGCAAGCTACTCAAGAGAGGTGATTCTTCAGAGATCGCTTGTGTGTAAGATTATAACTGACTAACGACTAAAGAGTGAATGTAGAAAGACAACAACTGGGATCAAAGGTTACAGATGTCGCATGAGTCATAGACATGGAGCTTGACATAGCTAGATCAAAAGGCAGCCATCTACTGAATGGTTTCCATAAGTTGGGTGCCCGCTCATTACATTGCAATTTTTTATCAGCGCCCTCTGTCATGAGGCTAGCAGCCTAGTATGCGATACATTCCCGGCATCTTCGCTGCTCTGATTCTCAATGTCACGGTCGTGGTCGTCTCCTGCTCTTGTGTCACCTGGGCCGTGCGTGGTACTCCAATATATTTCCCGATTTGTCTTTACCCCCACATCCTCCGGCAGACGTTTCCCGGCTCGCAGCCGCTTCCCCGGTCCTTCTTGCCACTGCATCTTCACCACACAACGCCACATATACCAATGGCGATGGACGAGCTTAACGCGGAGAAAAGAACTAAACCCAACACCTCGCACAACGAGGATGCAGTACAGACGGCTACTTCAGGATGGGCCGCTGATTTGGATGACGCAAGGAACGCGTCGAATGCTGAGCACACGATTTCGCTAAAGGAAGCTTTCCGAACCTACCCTAAGGCCATTCTGTGGTCCGTGGCAATCTCCCTCGGTATCGTGATGGAAGGCTACGACACGAGTCTTGTTGGTAGCTTGTATGCGCAACCGGCCTTCCAAAAGCAATACGGGAACCCGTACCAAGGCGGGTACCAGCTGTCTGCTTCATGGCAGGTAGCACTTGGACTTTCGAGCACAATTGGTATTATCGTTGGGATCTTCATGAACGGCTGGTTTACCGAAAAGTTCGGCTTCAGAAAGGTCCTTCTTGTATCGTATGTGTTGATTACTGCATTCATCAGTATCCCATTCACAGCAAAGAGTGTAGAAGTACTTTTTGGGGGTGAAGTGCTCTGTGGGGTGCCATGGGGTGTATTTGCTACCCTCGGTGAGTAGCAGTACGCAAAGACATGCTAATACCATAGGACCTGCGTATGCCTCGGAAGTGCTACCAACAAAGATACGAGGGTACCTTCAGATCTACGTGAATCTGTGTTGGGTTATTGGTCAGTTTGTAGCTGCAGGAGTGCTGGATGGCTTGGTTAGCAACACCACCCAATGGGCGTATCGTATCCCGTTTGCAGTGCAGTGGGTCTGGCCTCTTCCTTTGTTTTGTTTGGTGCTCTTCGCCCCAGAATCACCTTGGTGGTTGGTGAGAAAAGGGCGCTTGGAAGATGCGGAGAGATCTTTGCATCGGCTCTCCAGCCATTCTACTAGCGAAATCCGAAAGACAATCGCTATGATGATCCATACCAATGAGCTCGAGAACACGTACGATACGGGAATCTCCTTTTGGGATTGCTTTAAAGGCGTTGAGCGCCGTCGGACCGAGATCAGCTGCCTTTTGATGGCCAATGGCACATTCGCCGGCATTGCTATCAGCTCGCAGTCTACCTATTTCTTCACCCAGGCTGGTGTGGCCGCTGCAGATGCATACAAGCTAGCTGTAGGCCAGACTGCTCTTGCTTTCGTCGGCACTGCCTTGTCGTGGTTCACAACCAGCTACTTTGGACGTCGCTCTATTTATCTATATGGATACTGTGTCATGACGACCATCATGTTCATCATAGGCTTTCTCTCCTTGGCGCCAGATTCGAACATCGGGGCGCAATGGGGGACCAGTGTTCTTCTTCTAATTTGGACATTTCTCTACGACAACACGAGCCAGGCTATTGCATATGCGATCGTGGGAGAGGTTTCTTCGACACGACTACGCACAAAGACTATCTGCCTTGCCAGGAACTTCTACAACGTGGCAAATGTAGTGGTGTTTATCAGTGGACCGTATGAAACGTCGTGGTAGCAATGAGCTAATTCCTAGGTACATTGAGAATCCAACAGCTGGTAATTGGAAGGGAAAAGCCGGGTTCCTAGCCGGGGGGCTGTCCTTGCTCGTCTGGATTTGGGCATTCTTCAGGCTCCCAGAGACAAAAGGTAGAACGTACGAAGAGATTGACATTCTCTTCCAGAAACGTGTTCCCGCTCGCAAATTTAAGCGTTACCAGGTAGATGCGTATGATGATGAAACCGCTCTCAATGCGAATGAGAAACTGACTCGTTGAGATGGGAATAGTGAAGTAGGTAGTAACGTGAACCATGAATTCATGTCTTGAATGATACCGGGTCTCCACCCTCGTGTTCAGCGAAACTTGTGAGTCTGGTCAAAGTTGGGGTGCGCAAGTCCGTCTTTGGTCTAGGAAGTACATGATCTTCCAGCCGTCGATGACAACGTCAAGTTCGTGATGTCATACGCATGCTTCGCTGCTGCAACGAACGAACTTAGCCATTTCAGGCCAGTTTCACCACTAATTTAGCAATACACAGATAAAAGCATACGTCAAATCGCAGCTGTTGGCTTGTGAAGACTGGAGGTTTCCAGTGTAGATTATCCGGCTCAATTTGCCGTCTTCTCTTTTTCTTCAATTTTTCACGCTGCTCGAGGATACCATCACTCAAACAAATGATATGCTGTCCTTTCTTTGCCATCAGAACAAGAATTTAATCACTTACATAGTACTTCACCATGTTGAGCAGCTGCAAAGTATGTAGAACGTCTTGCGTGGTCATTGCAGTTATTTTTGCCAGTTCATCAATGGTTATCTCCATCTTCGTACTAAGCAGGACCTCCACAATGGTCTCCGCCCAATAACCCCGATAACTCAAGAGACCTAGATCGGAGAGTGGCTTTTCTGGACTTCCTTGTCGTCCTTCTACTTTACTTAGTTCATACGAAAATGTAATAATTAGTTTGCCATAACCCAGACGCTGATACTGCGGAAGCGTAAGAATACAGGCTACATTGTATCCTTCAGGTGATTCTTTTTCCTTTGAAAAGTACCCAATTAAGTGACACCCAAATTCATCACGTGAGCACATGCAGTAGAATAGGAAAGGGTCGACGTCGTAATAAAGGACTTTGTGATCGAGAAAACACTTTGCAAACAAACAGAGATTGCGGCACCATGTTCTTTGTCGACGTCCATCGATCTCAAAAAATGAAACATTTTCGTCACGATATATCTCATTTCCTGGGGGATGAAGCATAGTGCACTTCTCACGATGTCGTATGAATTGTTTTTCGGACGCGTAATACGACAAGCAAAACTCACAGACGTACATTATGTCGCATTCTGTAAACTCCATGGGATAAGGACTGAAGTACCATGGTTCGATCAAGTTCCTCCCGAATTGTATCTTATTCAAGTTTCGTACCATGGCCACTTCGCTTGCGTTTTGTGTCATGGAACCTCCAGTCCTCAATTTCTCGATCTCTTGCTTCTTTGAAAAAGGCTCATGAGTGCCATTTGTAGTCCCATTAATGTCATCGAGATCTATCTCATCCTCAGCCAGTACACCTGGGGTCGAGGCAGCAAGCTCAGCATTATTCTCTTTTCCACCAGCTCTCCGTGACCTCTCTGACACAGAGTCTGGTGTTGCCGGTGTTGCCGGTGTTGCCGGTGATGCAGCGGACGCAAAACTCTCTCTAGTCGACCGAGGCCGCTTGTTTGGCTTTTGATTTTTCGGCGACGGTGAGTCACCGTTAAGGCCACTTAGTTTGCTAACTTGCGAAGGAAGGGGCTTCTTGAATTTGTCATTGCGGGGCCACTCAACTTCCTTGGAGAGATCGAGCCTTGATGCGTCGACCCACTCATCCAGCCGTTTATTGAAATCTTGATAATGCACATAGAAACCGAGGTCTCCTTTCCTCGTCTGTGTGGATAAAATCTCTGCTTCCCTTAAAACCCCTTCTTTTTGAATAAAGACTCTGCATCCCTTACGGATGGTCGCTAGCGTTGCGATCCCATATACTGGACCGGGCGTCTCTACAGGAGTCTCGGCCTTGCTTATGTTTGCCAAAGAATCAACACTATCGCGTCGACTTAGCGGTGTTTTTTGAGACGTCACGGAACCACTTCTCGACGCTTTTTGCGCCGTGTGTTTATGGCTTCCCATGTTATCGACAAGCCTGACCTGCCGGAGTGGTGGATTGTCAACCGCGGTCACGTGATGACTAGGAATGCAATTATTGAATGGCTTCTTGGAGGAATTGGACGCGTCAGATCAAAAAGCACGGAATCATGCGTCAGTCAGTCCTGTTATTTATACTGATTCTGTAGTCTCCTTCGAATCTGCGATCACCTGAATCCGAGTGACAGACATACAATATGGGAAGTGGCTCGACAACGCACATTTGACCTAATTGGACATCTTCCATTGGAAATTGTCTGTGAGATCATACCGCACCTGAAAAGACTCAACTATTACGTCTTGAGGCTGGTGAGCAGAAGATGGAACAATTTATTTCGCAGCAGGGCTGTCAAGGAAAAAATATACCAGCTTCATATCAAAGACACGGTCTGGGAAAAAATGAACAAACCGTATTCAATGGACCACATTATAAAGCTACAATACAATGGCGGCCATTTAAAGTTCAATCCTCCGATCAGTTTACGCCTAGACAACGAATATTACGACAAAACCACTTATAATTATGGCTTTTTGGCTTTTAGAGCGCCTCCGTTAGCAGGCACAGTCGATCACTACATTGAGATATTGCTGATCTGCTGTGCGCAAGTGTACAAATGCCTTTTGCTCGGGATCCACAAATGCTGGCTATTTCTAGTACCCATCTCATTGCTGTTGACTTGAGAGCAAATGCATGTGTGTGGAATATTGAGAAGAGTTTCACGGGGCTGATACTACAAAGGCCTATACAATGCCAGCTACCAAGTATGCCTACCAGCATACTTACGTCGAACGAAACGCAAAAAATCATCTTTATTATAAATGAACATCCAATCTATCAAGCCTATGTGTGCCAAACCAATGAGAATGAGGATGAGTTGAGGATAGTGTCAAATTTTGAGGTAGAACACCGTTTTTTCATAGATATGTCTTTGGCTGGACACCCGGATAGACTGATGGATTTGATGGCCACGAATTCTGAAGCGGACGTATATCACACGTACGATATGGAAGGAAATTATATTGAACCCACTCCACGACGTTTGTATGGTGACATGAGCCCAGCAGCGGCTTATAGGAAAATTCG
>JAABUZ0100007350.1_pt1 | contig 13311 bp, 14 predicted proteins | sample 5562091 | NCBI WGS metagenome assembly JAABUZ01 (sample SAMN12813069, study PRJNA571459) | rock metagenome | isolation source: Antarctica rocks | place: Antarctica: Victoria Land, Linnaeus Terrace sud | collected 2015-12-21 | reverse complement strand
CCCACTGCCAGTCCTCGTCCCACCGCCGGTCGAGCAGCGCCAGGCGTAGCGCAGCGGGCCGCGCGGACGTCAGGACCTCGCTCACCAGCACGAGGTTGCCGGTGGACTTCGCCATCTTCGCCCCGCCCACTCCGACGGTGCCGACGTGCATCCACGCCCGGGCGAACGGGTGCACGCCGGTGACCGCCTCGGCCTGCGCCGCCTCGTACGCGTGGTGCGGGAAGCGCAGGTCGGCGCCGCCGGTGTGCAGGTCGAGCGCCGGACCGAGCACGGTGATCGCCATCGCCGCGCACTCGGCGTGCCACCCGGGGCGGCCCGGCCCCCAGGGGCTCGGGAAGGCGACGGTGCCACCCCCACCCGCACCGGCGTCGAGGTCGCTCTCCGAGGCCTGCCAGACCGCGACGTCGAGCGGGTCGTCCTTCGCGGGGTCGTCGACGCGACCGCCGGCGGCGCTCGCCATGGCCAGGGCCGCCTCGCGCTCGAGCCCGGCCCGCGCGGCCACCTCCGCACCGCGGAAGTAGACCGACCCACCCCGCTCGTACGCGGTCCCACCGGCGAGCAGCGCTGCTGAGAGGGTGATCACCTGCGGCACGAAGGTGCGTGCCCGCGGCTCGTGCGCGGGCGTCCGCACGCCGAGAGCCGTCATGTCGTGCTCGAAGTCGAACTGCTGCAGAGCGGCCAGTCTGTCGTAGCGGACGTCGGCAGCCCGGGCGGCAGCGAGCATGTCGTCGTCGAGGTCGGTGACGTTGCGGCAGACGTCGACCTCGACGCCGGTGGCGCGCAGTACCCGCACGGCGGTGTCGGTCCAGACGAAGGTCGACGCGTGCCCGAGGTGGGTGGTGTCGTATGGCGTGATCCCGCAGACGTAGACCCGCGCGCGGCCGACGACCGGCAGCGGCGTCCCGTGCAGCGTGAGGACACGGGTGGCGGCCTGGCTGGCGTTCGGTCTAGGCATCGTCGCTACTCTGCCACCCCCGGCGCGCCCCTGCGGAGGTAACTCGGCAATGCCCTCGCACCCCGACTGGCAGGATCACCCGCATGGCGACAGCAGTGGTGACTGGGGCAAGCAGCGGCATCGGCGCGGCAACCGCCCGCTCGCTGGCGGCGGCGGGCTTCGATGTGGTGCTGGGCGCGCGCCGTGGTGACCGGCTGCAGCAGGTGGCCGACGAGGTGGGCGGCCGGGCGCTGCCGCTCGACGTCACCGACGCCGCCTCGGTTGCCGCTTTCGCCGCGCAGCTGTCCGCCTGCGACGTCCTCGTCAACAATGCCGGCGGAGCCAAGGGCTTGACGCCCGTCGGCGAGGCCGACGAGGAGGACTGGCGCTGGATGTACGACGCCAACGTGCTCGGCACCATGCGGGTCACCCGCGCACTGCTGCCGCGGCTGAAGGAGGCGCCTGCTGGCGTCATCGTCAATCTCGGCTCGGTCGCCGGCACGGAGGTCTACCCCGGCGGGGGCGGCTACACGGCGGCCAAGCATGGGCTGCGCGCGGTCAGCGAGACACTGCGCCTGGAGCTGCTCGGCAGCGGCATCCGGGTCAGCGAGGTGGCGCCCGGTCTGGTGGAGACCGAGTTCAGCCTCGTCCGGCTCGGCGACCAGGCAGCAGCTGACAAGGTCTACGCCGGGCTCATTCCGCTGAGCGCCGACGACGTGGCCGAGACCATCACCTGGGTCGTCACCCGGCCGCCCCACGTCAGCCTCGGCTACGTCCGCATGACCCCGACCGACCAGGCGGACGCCACCCGCGTGCACCGCCGCGACAGCTGACCGGTCGGCTGGGCGGGGCGCCAGGTGACGCAGGGTGAGTGCGCCGCTCTAGGCTGCACCGCGACAGGGCGGGGACGCTGATGGGAACGACGCGACGAGGAACGAGGAGACCATGAAGCTCAGCCAGCTCGCCGGCGGCGGGGGCCCGGGCAGGCTCGCCGGCCAGCTCGCGGGCCGGGTCGTCACGCAGGTGACCAACCAGGTCGGCGCCATGCTGGTCCTCGCCGGGACGGGGGTAGCGCGACCGGTCCGTCCCGACCGCGCCCTTGGCATGGGCCTCGCGGTCGTGCGCTGGGGGGTCACCCCCGCCGCCGGCCTTGCGGCAGGGGCGGCTCGCTACCCCGACGACACCGCTGTCGTCGACGACCTCGGCCCGCTCACCTACCGGCAGATGGACGAGATGTCGAGCGCCATCGCGACCGGCCTGCGGCAGCGCGGCGTTGTCGACGGTGCCAAGGTGGGCGTCCTGCTGCGCAACTCGCGCTGGTTCCTGCTGTCTCTCGCGGCGCTCGCCAAGGCCGGGGCCGACGTCGTCCTGCTCAACACCGGTTTCGGCGCGGAGCAGCTCGGCGACGTGTGCGTGCGCGAAGGGGTGAGCGCCCTCGTCCTCGACGAGGAGTTCGAAGGGCTGCTGGGGAGCGCGCCAGCGGAGCTGCTCCGCGTCATCGCGTATGCGGACGACGACAGCGGCGGAACCGCCAGAGCCTCTGGTACTGCTGGTACCGGCGGTACACGCACCAGGACGACGCGTACGACGCTGGCCGAGCTCGCGACGACCCGCCCATCGATCGGTCGCCCGTCGCACCAGAGCAAGGTAGTCATCCTCACCAGCGGGACGACGGGGACGCCCAAGGGCGCTCCCCGCGGCGCGACCGGCGGCGTCGAGCCAGCCGCTGCCATCCTGTCCGGCATCCCACTGAAGGCGCGCGGCCGCACGGTCATCGCCGCCCCGCTGTTCCACTCCTGGGGGATGGCGCACCTGGGCCTCGCGCTACTGCTGAGCAGCACCATCGTGGTCACGCGCACCTTCGACCCGGAGAAGGTCCTGAAGCTGGTCGAGCAGCACAAGGCGAACGCGCTTGCCGTCGTGCCGGTGATGATGTCGCGGATGCTCGAGCTCGACCCCCAGGTACGCGCCAGGTACGACACGTCCAGCCTCAAGGTGGTCGCCGCCAGCGGCTCCAAGCTGCCCGGGGACCTGTCGAGTGACTTCATGGACGCTTTCGGTGACGTCGTCTACAACCTCTACGGCTCGACCGAGGTGGCCTACGCGACCGTGGCCTCGCCCCGTGACCTTCGGGAGGCACCCGGCACGGCCGGACGGGTGCTGATGGGCACCACGATCCAGCTGATCGGAGCCGACGGCAACGAGGTGCCGCGTGGCCAGATCGGGCGGATCTTCGTCGGCAACCCGCTGCTGTTCGAGGGCTACACCGGCGGCGAGGACAAGGACCGGCTCGGCGGCCTGATGGCCAGCGGCGACATCGGCCGGTTCGACGACGCGGGGCGGCTGTTCATCGAGGGCCGCGACGACGAGATGATCATTTCGGGTGGGGAGAACGTCTATCCCGGCGAGGTCGAGGAGCTGCTCGCCAAGCACCCCAGGATCCGCGAGGTGGCCGTCGTGGGCGTCGACGACGCCACGATGGGTCAGCGGCTGGTCGCCCACGTCGTGCCGAAGGGCGACCTCACCGCCGAGGAGGTCAAGGCGCACGTCAAGGACAAGCTGGCCCGGCACAAGGTGCCCCGCGACATCACGTTTCTCGACGAGCTGCCGCGCAACGCCACCGGGAAGGTGCTCAAGCGAGAGCTCGGCACGAGCTGACGGGCGCGGTTGCGCACGGGCCTCTGCAGGGGGCGCGGGCGCTGCGCCCGGCACAATTGCACGGCGCTCCTGCTTGCCGCGCCCGGTATGGCCGGGTTCAGGCCCGCGTGTGCGTCCTCCAGCGGCGGACCGGCGTGCATCCGTGCCCGCCGGCGGGGCGGTTACCCGCGGCCCGCGCCAGGGGTAGCCCGGAAGCTGTTACCGGCGCAATTGCACGGCGCTCCTGCTGGAGCCGCCCGATATAGCTGGTATGTCCGGGCGCTGGCGGCGTTCAGCGGGGGACCGGCGTGCATCCGTGCCCGCCAGCGGGCGGTGACCCCGCGGCCCCCGCCAGGGGTAGCCCGGAAGCTGTCACCAGCGCATTTGCACGGCGCTCCTGCTGGAGCCGCCCGATATAGCTGGTATGTCCGGGCGCTGGCGGCGTTCAGCGGGGGACCGGCGTGCATCCGTGCCCGCGCCCCCCGCAGCTGACCGTGACGAGGGCCAGCTAGAAACTCTCGAACAGCGTCGGCAGCGCAGGTTCTCCCCGGGAGAGCTGGAAGGCCTCCCGCGGCAGTTCCTCCCGGCTCTGCCGCCAGCGCGCCCGCGCGTCCTCGAGGGTGGAGGTGTCGACCCGCTCCCCGGACCGCAGCAGGGGGACGACCAACGCCCGCTCGTCCTGGCGGGGCGAGGCGTCGGCGGCAGGCCGGACCACGTCGGCGATAGCTCGGCCGGCACCCCCGCCCGGCGCCAGGCGACGGGCGGCCGTCTTGCGGCCGCCACGTGACGGCTTGCCAGTCGAGCGCTTGGCGACCGGGACGCCGTCGCGCTCGACGAGCTTGAACACGAACCCGGCCGTCGGCGCGGCCGACCCGGTGACCAGCGAGGTGCCGACGCCGTAGCTGCTCACCGGGGCTGACGCCAGCCCGGCGATCGCGAACTCGTCGAGGTCGCTGGTGACGACGATCCGGGTCTGCTGGGCGCCGAGCTCGTCGAGCTGCTGGCGCACCTCGTGTGCCAGCGCGTTGAGGTCGCCGCTGTCGAGGCGGACCGCGCCGAGGTCGGGGCCGGCGACCTCGACCGCCGTCTGCACGCCGGTCCGCACGTCGTAGGTGTCGACGAGCAGCGTCGTCTGACGACCGAGTGCGGCCACCTGCGCCGTGAAGGCCGAGCGCTCGTCGTCGTGGACAAGGGTGAACGCGTGGGCGCTTGTGCCCGACGTTGGGACGCCGTACCGCCGGCCCGCCTCGAGGTTCGACGAGCCCCGGAACCCGGCGATGTAGGCCGCACGCGCCGCAGCGACGGCGGCCAGCTCATGGGTGCGCCGCGAGCCCATCTCGACGCAGGGGCGTTCGCCCGCCGCCCCCGTCATCCGCCCTGCCGCGGCCGCGATCGCGCAGTCGTGGTTAAGCACCGAAAGCAGCATCGTCTCGAGCACCACGCACTCGGCGAAGCTGCCGCTCACCGTCAGCACGGGAGTGTTGGGGAACCACGCCTCGCCCTCGGCCATGCCGTCGACATCGCCGCGGAACCGGTAGTCGTGCAGCCATGCGAGCGTGGGCTCGTCGACGACGCCCCGCTCCTGCAGGTCGGCGAGCTCGCGCGGCCCGAAGCGGAATTCGGCGAGCGCGTCGAGCACGCGGCCCGTTCCGGCCACCACCCCGTAGCGACGGCCGACCGGCAGTGACCGGCTGAACACCTCGAACACCGACGGTCGCGCCGCCACACCGGACCGCAGTGCGCCCTGCAGCATCGTCAGCTCGTAGTGGTCGGTCAGCAGCGCCGTGCTACCGGTGCCGGTGCCTGTGGTGTCGGGGGTGTCCCGGAAGCGCTGCATACGGGCAGAATAGGAGGCATGGGCGCTGCTACTGCCGAGCCGGACGTCCTCGAGCGCACCGACGCCGGGACGGTCCCCGACGAGGAGGTCGTCGCCGACCGTCCCTGGATCACCTTGGTGTGGAACGATCCGGTCAACCTGATGCCGTACGTCACCCACGTGTTCCAGAAGCTGTTCGGCTACAGCCGCGAGAAGGCAACGGCACTGATGCTCGACGTCCACCAGCGGGGGCGCGCCGCGGTCTCCAGCGGCACGCGCGAGGAGATGGAGCGTGATGTCACGCGGCTGCACGCCGCGGGGCTCTGGGCCACGCTCACGCACGACTCGTGAAACCGTTTCGTCGCAAGGGCGCGACGATCGCCGCGTCCTTCGACGTCAACGAGGTGATGCTGCTCCGCAGCCTCGCGCACGACATCGACGCCATGCTCGCGCCCCCGCCCGACCGCCGAGACGGTGCGGGTGGTACGGCGGGCGACGCTGCCGGCATGGCTGGCAGTAACGAACTGGACAGCCCGGGTGGTCCGGGTGACCCGGGTGGCCCGCCGCCGATCGACCCTCTGCACGCGATCGTCGGCCTGCCGGCGGGGCCCGGTCCGGAGCGTCCGACCGACCCGGTGCTCGCCCGGCTGCTGCCCGACGCCTACGGAGACGGAGACGGAGACGGAGACGGAGACGGAGACGGAGACGGAGACGGAGACGGAGACGACGAGGCCGCGAGCGACTTCCGCCGCTTCACCGAGGCCGAGCTGCGTGAGACCAAGCGGGAGGCCCTCGCCATACTGGTGACGAGCCTTCCGGCCGGTGGCGGCAAGATCCGCCTCACCGAGCAGCAGGCCGAGGCGTGGCTCGCTGCACTCAACGACATCCGCCTGGCGTTGGGGGTGCAGCTCGACGTCGCCGAGCAGTGGTACCTCGAGCTCGGTCGCCTCAGCCCCACCTCACCTCGAGGACGCCGCCTGCTGATCTACGACGTGCTCACCCACTGGCAGAGCTCACTGCTCGCCGCCGTCACCGGGTACGACGACTGAGCGGGTACGCGACATCCGAGGGCCGCCTTCAGTCCGCGTGAGGGCCGGGCGAGGGCGAAAGCCCGTCGGATAGCGTCGTCACGTGCTTCGCCTGCCCCGTGCCCACCGCGACGCGATCATGGAGCACGCCCGGCGCGACCACCCCGACGAGGCCTGCGGGGTCATCGCCGGCCGCGATGGGGTGCCCGAGCGGTTCATCCCGATGGGGAACGCCGCCCGCTCGCCGACCTTCTACGAGTTCGACTCGATGGCACTGCTGCGGCTCTACCGCGAGATGGACGAGCGCGACGAGGAGCCGGTCGTCATCTACCACTCGCACACCGCAACCGAGCCCTACCCCTCGCGCACCGACATCTCCTTCGCGTCCGAACCCGGCGCGCACTACGTGCTCGTCTCCACCCGCGAGCCCGACCTCGACGAGCTGCGCAGCTACCGCATCGTCGACGGGCGGGTCGAGGAGGAGGGCGTCGAGATCGTCTGAGAAGGCGGTGCCGCACCCGGCGGGTGCGCACCTCCACCGGAATGTTCACATCCCGCCCGACGTTGGAGAAAGCTGTGTCCGTCCAGGTAAAGGTCCCGACAATCCTGCGCCCCCAGACGGGGGGAGCGAAGTCGGTCGAGGCCAGCGGCACGACGATCGACGAGGTGCTGGCCGACCTCGACTCGCAGCATCCGGGCATCCGCGGCCGGATTATCGCCGACGACGGCAGTCTGCACCGCTTCGTCAACCTCTACGTCAACGACGAGGACATCCGCTTTCTCGGCGCGCTGCAGGCGCCGGTCACCGAGGGCGACACAGTCACCATCCTTCCCGCTGTCGCGGGCGGCTGAGCCCTCCCACCGTGCGCTTCGACAGCCTCGTCGACTCCGTCGGGCACACACCGCTCGTCGGGCTGCCGCGCCTGTCGCCATCGCCTGACGTGCGGCTGTGGGCCAAGCTCGAGCAGGACAACCCCACCGGATCGATCAAGGACCGCGCCGCCCTCGGGATGATCGACGCTGCAGAGAAGGCGGGCCGCCTGCACCCGGGGGCGACGGTGCTGGAACCGACGTCGGGCAACACCGGAATCTCTCTGGCCATGGTGTGCCAGCAGCGCGGCTACCGGCTGGTCTGCGTGATGCCGGAGAACACCTCGGTGGAGCGGCGCCAGCTGCTGACGATGTGGGGCGCCGAGGTCATCTCCTCACCTGCGGCCGGCGGCTCGAACGAGGCCGTGGCGATGGCCAAGCGCGTCGCGGCTGAGCATCCGGACTGGGTGATGCTCTACCAGTACGGCAACCCCGCCAACGCGCAGGCGCACTACGACACGACCGGCCCGGAGATCCTGGAGGACCTCCCGACCATCACCCACTTCGTCGCCGGCCTCGGCACGACCGGCACCCTCATGGGCTGCGGGCGCTACCTGCGCGAGCAGCGGCCGGACATCGCAATCATCGCGGCCGAGCCCCGCTATGGCGAAGTGGTCTATGGCTTGCGCAACATCGACGAGGGGTTCGTCCCCGAGCTGTACGACGCGAGCGTGCTCACCCGCCGGTTCAGCGTCGGGCCCAAGGAGTCGGTGCGCCGGACCCGCGAGCTGGTCGAGCGCGAGGGCATCTTCGCCGGCATCTCGACCGGTGCCATCCTGCACGCCGCGCTGGCCGTAGCCGACCAGGAGGTGCGCGCCGGCCGCGAGGCCGACATCGCCTTCATCGTGTGCGACGGCGGATGGAAGTACCTGTCGACCGGCGCCTACGCCGGCACGCTGGACGAGGCCGAGGCGGCGCTCGAGGGGCAGCTCTGGGCGTAGCCGGCCTGTGACTCGATCGACACCGGCAAGACCCTCCGGAGTCGTAACCGGGTCGTAACCTTGCACAACCTGGGCCGCCGCGCCTGGGTGGTGCCGTCGACCCGCAGGAGCCACCGTGAGCGATGCGCCGATCGGCGTCTTCGACTCCGGCGTCGGCGGCCTCACCGTCGCGCGCTCGATCCTCGACCAGCTGCCGCACGAGCCACTGCTCTACATCGGCGACACCGCGCACGGGCCCTACGGTCCGCAGCCCATTGCCGAGGTCCGGCGGCACGCCCTCGCGGTGCTGGACCGCCTCGTCGACGAGGGCGTGAAGCTGCTGGTCATCGCCTGCAACTCCGCCAGCGCAGCCTGCCTGCGTGACGCCCGCGAGCGCTACGCCGTCCCGGTGGTCGAGGTCATCCTGCCGGCGGTGCGGCGTGCTGTGCAGGCGACGCACAGCGGCAGGGTCGGCGTAATCGGCACCCGCGCCACCATCGCCAGCCGCTCCTACGAGGATGCGTTCGCCGCCAACCCCGCGGTCCTTGTGACGAGCGCGGCGTGCCCCCGCTTCGTCGAGATGGTGGAGCGCGGCGAGACCAGCTCGCCGCAGCTGCTGGCACTGGCCGAGACCTACCTGGAGCCGGTGCTGGGCGCCGGGGTCGACACGCTCATCCTCGGCTGCACGCACTACCCGCTGCTGGCGGGTGTGCTGTCCTACGTAGCGGGTGACGGGGTCGCGTTGGTCAGCAGCGCCGAGGAGACCGCGCGCGACGTCTTCGGCGTCCTTGCCCGCCAGGACCTGTTCCGCGACCCCGCGCTGCCGCCCCCCCGGCACAGCTTCCGGGCCACGGGCGACCCAGAGCCGTTCGCGCGCCTCGGGCACCGCTTCCTCGGTCCCGAGATCGGCGTGGTGGCCGGGACCGCTGCGACAGATGCAGCTCGAGTGGGTGCCGGCGCCTGATGCAGCTGACGATCCTCGGCAACTCCGGTACCTTTCCCGGCCCCGGGCGCCCCTGCTCGTCCTACCTCGTCGAGCACGACGGCTTCCGCCTGCTGGTCGACGCCGGGAACGGTGCGCTCGGCGCGCTGCAGGCCCACTGCGGACTGCTCGACGTCGACGCCATCGTCCTCAGTCACTTGCACGGCGACCACTGCCTCGACCTTGTCGCCTACTCCTACGCCCGCCGCTACCACCCGGACGGGATGGCGCCGCGGCTGGCCGTCTGGGGTCCTCGCGGGACCCAGCGCCGGCTGTGCGGGGCGTTCGAGACCTGGCCAAGCGACGAGCTCGACGACGTCTTCGACTTCCGCGAGCTCACCGTCGGGACGGTCGAGCTTGGACCGTTCGCCATCACCGCCGACCACGTCTCGCACCCGATCGACGCCTTCGGGCTGCGGATCAGCGCGGGTGGCCGCAGCCTCGCCTACTCGGGCGACACCGCTCCCTGCGACCCGCTCGACGCCCTTGCGGCTGGGGTCGACGTGTTCTTGTGCGAGGCGTCATGGCAGGACGCGGCCGACAACCCGACCGGGGTGCACATGTCCGGGCGGCAGGCGGGGGCGACCGCGGCCCGGGCCGGCGTCGGGCGGCTGCTGCTGACCCACATCGTGCCGTGGCTCGACCCGCAGGCGGCGCTGGCGGAGGCGAGGACCACCTTCGCCGGGCACCTCGAGCTCGCGGAGCAGGGCCGGACGTACGAGGTCTGAGCCGCACCACGACGTACGCGGCCGCCCGGCCGGGGAGCAACGGTCTGGCAGGCTGGCCCGTATGCCCGCCACACCGGACGCGCGCCGCCCTGATGCCCGCCGACCCGATGACCGCCGCCCCGACGAGCTTCGAGCCGTCACCATCACGCGCGGCTGGCTGCCCCACGCCGAGGGGTCGGTGCTCGTCGAGTTCGGCCGCACTCGCGTGCTGTGCGCCGCCAGTGCCCGTGCCGACGTCCCGCGCTGGCGCAAGGGCAGCGGCCTTGGCTGGGTCACGGCCGAGTACGCGATGCTGCCGCGGGCCACGCACACCCGTAGCGACCGGGAGTCGGTCAAGGGCAAGATCGGCGGCAGGACGCACGAGATCAGCCGGCTCGTCGGCCGCTCCCTGCGGCCCTGCCTGGACTTGAAGGCGCTTGGTGAGGCCACCATCACCCTCGACTGCGACGTGCTCGTGGCTGACGGCGGCACCCGAACCGCCGCGATCACCGGCGCCTACGTGGCACTGTGCGACGCGGCCCGCTGGCTGGGAAAGCCGCAGGCCGTGGTGCAGAGCGTCTCCGCGGTCAGCGTCGGGGTCATCGACGGCGAGCCCCGGCTCGACCTGTGCTACGAGGAGGACGTCAAGGCCGGCACCGACATGAACGTGGTGTGCACAGGTGACGGCGAGTTTGTCGAGGTGCAGGGCACGGCCGAGGGAGCGCCCTTCGACCGCGCGACGCTCGACGCGCTGCTCGACCTCGCGGTAGCGGGCTGCGCCGACCTCGACCGGATGCAGCGCGACGTGCTCGCCGCCGAGCTCGGCCGGGCCGCCGGCTCGGACGCGCTGTAGCGGCTGTGGCGCAGCAACCCGTGCCGCAGGCCGTTCAGCCGAGCTCCCAGCCGTCGGGTCCCCAGCCGTCGGGTTCCCAGCCGCGGGGTCCGCACGAGCTTGTCCTCGCCAGCCGCAACCAGGGCAAGCTCGTCGAGCTGCGGCGCATCCTCGACGCGGCGGCGCGCGGGCTCGTCATCCTGCGCGCTCTGCCCGACGCGGCGCCGGAGCCGCGGGAGACCGGGGCGACCTTCGAGGAGAACGCCCTCATCAAGGCGCGCTCAGCCGTCGCAGCGACCGGGCGTCCTGCCCTCGCCGACGACAGCGGACTCGCCGTCGACGCGCTCCACGGAATGCCCGGAGTGCTGTCCGCCCGGTGGGCGGGGGCTCGCCGCGACGATGCGGCCAACCTGCAGCTGCTGCTCGAGCAGCTGGCCGACGTGCCGGACGAGCGCCGGGCCGGCGGCTTCGTCTGCGCCGCGGCCCTCGTGACCCCGTCCGGGGTGGAGCACGTCGTCGTCGGGGAGCTGCGGGGGGTCATCGCCCGTGCCCCGCGGGGCAGCGGCGGCTTCGGCTACGACCCGGTGCTGGTGCCGGACGGCGAGCACCGGACCACCGCGGAGATGTCGCCGGGGGACAAGGACGCGGTCAGCCATCGTGGCCGCGCCTTCCGCGCGCTTGCAGCCGAGCTGCCGCGGTTGCTCGGCTGACGGGACCCACGCGCACCCCACGCGCACCCGCGTCAGGAGACGCGGAAGCTCTTGATCGTCACCTTACTCTTCGGGGCGCCGTCACCGGCTCCGTTGCTGTTGGTCGAGCCGGCCTTCCCCACCTTCTGCACGACGTCGAGGCCGGCTGTCACTTTGGCGAACGGCGTGTACTGAGGCGGCAGCGGTGTTGCCCGGTAGCAGATGAAGAACTGGCTGCCGCCGGTGTGCGGCTGGCCCGTGTTGGCCATCGCCATCGTTCCCGCGGGGTAGGTGGCTCCGGTCAGGTTCTCGTCAGGAATCGTGTAGCCGGGGCCCCCACTGCCGCTGCCCGTCGGGTCGCCGCACTGCAGCACGAAGATCCCCGTGGTCACCAGCCGGTGACAGGTCGTGTTGTCGAAGAACTTCTGCTGGGCGAGGTGGGTGAACGAGGCAACCGTGCACGGCGCCTTGCTGCCCAGCAGTGTGGCTTTGATCGTGCCGACCGAGGTCACGATGGTGGCGGTGACGTTCTTGCCGCCAGTCGTCTTCGTCGCCGCCGGCAAGCCGGGGGTCTTGCCCCCCGTCGCTGCGCCTGATTCGGTGGTGAAGTCGCACTGGCCCGCAGCCTTGGCCGCCGAACTCGGAGTGGCCGACGACGGCAGGGGCGCCGCGGCTGCGGAGGACGACGCACTCGACGCAGTGGTCACCGACGGCGCGCCGCTGACGTCGGTCGAGCTGCAGGCGGCCAGCCCGAGGCCGAGCAGGCCGGCGACGGGCAACAGGGACAGCGAGCGGGAGCGGGCGTTCAGCACGAGACGAGTCTGCCTCAGCTACCTGACAGGACCGCCATCCACGCCCACCGACACGCGGGCCTTCCGTGAGTGCGGAAGGGGGGATTCGAACCCCCACGCCCGAAGGCAACGGCACCTAAAGCCGCCGCGGCTGCCATTACGCCACTCCCGCTCGCATCCAGTATGACGCGAGCTCGGGTTCACCCCACAGGGTTAGTGTGCCTATGACCTCTAGCCCGGTTAAGCCCGCTGACGTGACCAACTGAAAGAGGTCCGAGAATATGAAGCTGCATCTCGCGCTCGGCGCCGTCGCGCTCGCTGTCCCCCTTGGGGCATGCGCCACCGCTCCCGCGCCCCAGCCCCAGGCTTACAGCTGCACGCCCGCCCAGGCGCTGCATGGGGTCCCCAGCGGGCCGGTGGCCATCAGCACCTACACCTGCACGGTCGGAGCAGGGATCATCGCCTCCACGGTGCGGATCGAGCGCAGGACGGCGAACGGGTGGTTGACGGTAGCCACCGGCCCCACCCATTCCGGCCGTGCCCCGGCTCGCGTGAGCTCCGAGACCGTGCAGTACTGCCACGGGGCCACCCGGGAGGTCATCCGTGCCGTCGCCACCGATGTCGTCCTGAACGGCAGGAGCCAGCGGGACTTCGCCAGCCCGACCGTCTCCTTGAACTGCTAGGAACTCAGAACCTCTGGAGTAACCGAACGACCGCGCCCGTGGCTCTCAAGGGCCACGCCCGGGTACGACGGCGAGTCCGCGGCCTTGTGCTGCCGCTAGCAACCGCTCGTCGAAGGATGCGACGCCCGCCCCGGTGTCCTCGGCCGTGAGCAACACGCAGCAGTCGGGCATCCTCAGGCCGGTACTGGCCCGCAGTGTCGCAAGCCGAACGGCAGTGTCGACCGGGAACGGCGCCTCCCGTACTCCAAGGTCACGCAGGAAGTCGAGCACCGCTCGCGATCGATGGTCCCAGGCTGGCACGACAAGCACTTCCGCGAGGGTGAGGGGGTTGACAAGCAGGTCCTCGTCCACCGAACGAATGAGCAGCGCCTCCGCCTCGTCGTGATGCGCATCGGTCGCGTCCAAGTAGCCGATCAGCACGC
>JAABUZ0100007349.1_pt1 | contig 13313 bp, 13 predicted proteins | sample 5562091 | NCBI WGS metagenome assembly JAABUZ01 (sample SAMN12813069, study PRJNA571459) | rock metagenome | isolation source: Antarctica rocks | place: Antarctica: Victoria Land, Linnaeus Terrace sud | collected 2015-12-21 | reverse complement strand
AGTGTGGACAACCGCCAGTTGGTGGCGCGGCTCAGGCGGCGAGGCCCTGCCCGACGGTGTTGACGCGGGTGACGTGGCGGGCTGCGCTCTCGTGAGCGTCGCTCAGCGCCTGCTCGGCCGCGTCGACGAGGTGAGCCATGGCCGGGGTCGTCGTCGCCAGAGTGAGGTCGGCGATGACTGTGTTGACCGTCATCCCGAAGTTGTCGCGGAAGATCCGCTCCAGGTAGGCGGTGGCGTGGTCCCAGCCGTGCCGGGGAGCGCCGGCGCGGTAGCCGCCGCCCTGCGCGATGACGAGCAGTGCGGGCTTGCCCTCGAGGGCCGTTGAGCCGGGGCCGAGCCGTGGGTCGGTGATGAGCATGTCGATCCACACCTTCGTGTACTGGCTGATCCCGAAGTTGAACAGCGGGGAGGCGACCAGGAGCACGTCGGCGTTGATGACCTCGTCGGCCAGGGTGGTCGCCAGATCCTTGGCGGCGCGCTGCTCCGGGCTCCAGTCCTCCTGCGGGGCATAGGCCGTCCCGATGGACAGCGCCCAGGCGTCGGCGGGGATGGGCGCAGCGCTGAGGTCACGGTGAACGAGGGTGCCGCTCGGGTTCTCGGCAAGCCAGGCGGAGGCCGCGCTGTCGGCGATCGCGCGGCTGGTCGAGCCCTCGGTGCGGAAGCTGGCGTCGACGTGGAGCAGGGTGGGCATGGCGATCCTTTGCGGTTAGTGAGGCGGGGGCTCGAGATGCCATCCGTCGCAGAGTGATTGAGCCTTCAAACGAAGTGTACCGCATTGTTGAAAGCTCAATCACCAACCCTGACCGGGGGCCGTTCGCCGGCCTGCAGTCAGCTCAGCATCGGGGTCCGCACGACGACCACCACCACCAAGGCCAGGAGCAGGCCACTGAGTGCCCCCGCCTGGCGCAATCCGCCGCGCAGTGCCGGCAGCGTGAACGCGAGCCCGACGATGGCCCCGGTGAGCAGCCCACCAACGTGGCCGACCAGGCTGATCCCCGGGATGACCACGCTGAGCACCAGGTTGATGGCGATGGTCCCGACGATGCTGGAGGTGTCGAGCCTCAAGCGCCGGGCGACCAGGTAGTAGGCGCCGAAGAGCCCGTAGATCGCTCCGGATGCACCGAGCGCGCTCTGGCCGGCCCCCTGCAAGGCGAACACCGCGACACTGCCCCCCACTGCGGACAGCAGGTACAGCGGGACGAACCTGCGCCACCCCAGGAGCTGCTCCAGCGGTGGGCCGAGCACGGCCAGCACGACCATGTTGAGCGCGATGTGCAGCAGCCCCGTGTGCAGGAAGGCGGCTGTCAGCAGCCGCCACCACTCGCCGTGTGCGACGCCGTAGTTGAACATGACGAAGCGCTGGGTGAACGAGTTGCCAAGCGGCTGCGCGATGCCGGGCAGCCCCTGCAGCAGGAACGCCAACAGGCACAGCCCGCCGAACACGAGCGTCGCCGGTGACCGGTGGCCGGCGGCCACGAGACGGCCCCCGCTGGGCCGCACGGGCCGGACCGGGGCACCGCCCTCCTCCGGGCAGTGGAACCCCACGGAGGCGGGGCGCATGCAGTCACCGCAGATCGGCCGCTCGCAGCGGGTGCAGCTGACGTACGTCTCCCGGTCGGGGTGCCGGTAGCAGCGCCGTGGAGCCGGCCCGGCGGGGCCGGGCCCCAAGCTCTCGCTCAGGCGGGCCGCCGCTCGATGTCGATACTCTCGATCACGACGTCGTCAGCCGGCTTGTCCTGGCGCCCGGTGCGCACCGCGGCGATGGTGTCGACGACATCCTGACCGCTCGTCACCTCGCCGAAGATCGTGTGCTTGCCCGTGAGCCACGTCGTGGGCGCCACGGTAATGAAGAACTGCGAGCCGTTGGTCCCTGGCCCGGCGTTGGCCATGGCCAGCAGGTAGGGCTTGGTGAAGCCGAGCTCGGGGTGGATCTCGTCCTTGAACTGGTAGCCGGGTCCGCCGGTGCCAGTGCCCAGCGGGTCGCCGCCCTGTAGCATGAAGCCGGGGATGACCCGGTGGAAGATCGTTCCGCTGTAGAGCGGGCGGCCGCTGACCGGCTTGCCCGAGCGCGGGTCCTTCCACTCCCGGCTGCCGTCGGCAAGCCCGACGAAGTTCTCGACCGTCTTCGGGGCGTGGTTGGGAAAAAGCTGGATCTCGATGTCGCCCTTGTTGGTGCGCACGGTGGCGAACAAGTCCTCGGCCATGGCGTCCTTTCTCGGCGGCGACCTGGCCGGTGCCACTCGATCCCCGATCCTAGTAGCCGGCCGCCGCATGACCGGGCTGGCGATCGCTCGGCAGTGCCCGCGTGGGATCATCGACCTCGAGCACCCACTAACGGCACGAGCCCCGTGCCGATACCCGGCGGGTCGGCACCCGCCCGGCCAGCTGGATCCACCAACGGAAGGACAGCGTCATCATGGCCAAGAGCGCCAAGCGCGAGCTGCGAGGGGCCTTCTCCGATGCGAAGGCCGACCCGGTCGAGGGCTTAGCCGCAGTCGCCGTAGGAGCCGCCGGCGTCGCTGGCGCAGCTGCGGGCGCCGGCGGCGCAGCAGTCGATGCTGCAGCCGATGTCGTGCGCACCGCGGGGCTGGCGACGAAGCAGACCGCCACCTCGGCAGCCGACACCGCCACGTCCACGTCCAGGCGGGCGGCGCGGCTTGCCGCAAAGGGCGCCGCAATGGGCGCCGACAAGACGGCGAAAGGCGCGGACAAGGCACAGGCCACCCAGCAGGTGGCCGGACAGAAGGCGGCCACCGCGGCTCAGGCCCAGCACCGGCGCAGCCGCCAGCAGGCCGACAAGGCGCGCCGACAGGCGGAGGCAGCTCGCCAGCGCGCGGCACTGCTCGCCGAACAGGCTGCAGAACGTGGGCGCGCCGCCCGCACGGCAGCCGCCCGCCAGGCACGCGCCGGCGTCGGTGCGGCGGTGACACGGGCGAGGTCAGCCTCGGAGGACGCTTTGCTGTCCGCGCTCGACACCCCCGCGGGCAAGCGGCTCGCGGCGACGGGCCCGGGTGCTGCGTTGGCTGCGAAGGTTGCTCCGCGGCGACGCCGCCCCTGGCCCTTGGTGGCCCTGGGTCTGCTGGGCGGCGGAGCCGCGTTCGCGTTCCTGCGCAAGCGGTCGGCAAGCCCGACGCCGCGCTTCGAGCCGGCGGCAACCGCCACCATGCCCGCTCCTGTCACGCCGGCGGGCACCGCAGCCGCTCCCCCGACCACCCCACCTGCGGCTCCTCATGTGGCGGCCGCAGGTGCTGCCACCATCGAGCCTGCAACCTCAGGGGGCGGGGCAGCGGCCCCGGTCGACGACACCATGGAGCCGAGCACTGCCGGTGGCAACCCGCTCGCTGGCGTGGTGGCCGAGGACGCAGGAGCCGTCGAGGCCGTCAGCCCGGGGTCGACGGAACTGCCGCCGGCTGACATCGCCAACGACAACGGCGACCTGTCGAGCGGCCCGACCGCCTGACGCCACCGGCGAGCGCCCGCCCCGGTTAAGGGGCGGGCGCTCGTCGGGCTCTGCGCGAAGCGCTCTGCCTTGATGCAGCGCGAAACGCTCGCCAACTTCTGCGCGAAGCGCTCCTGCCTTACTCCACTACTCCGTCGTGGTGACGGGGTCACCAGCGGTCTCGCCCGTGGCTGCGGCAACCTCGCCTCCGGCTCCGGCGGGCGCAGCGGTAACGGCTGGAGCCTGCTTCTGACCGGACACGATGGCGGCCGTCGAGGCTGCAGCGCCGAGCGCGAGAGCCCCCAGAGCCCAGCGGGAGCCGGTAATCCGGAGTCCTAGGGCGTCGTCGAGTGAGAAGACGCCTGGCCCCGAGTCGGTCAGTGCCAGCACAGCGGCAATGAGGACGGCGTTGTACTCCCAGCCACCCTTGGCAGCCCAGGTCCCGTTCGCCAAGTGAACCTTGCGGATCGCGGTGATCATCGTACCGGTCAGTGCCGCGGCTGCCAGCGGGGTTGCGGCCCCGGCCACCAGCAGGGTGCCGCCAACCGTCTCGCTGAGCCCGGCTGCGTAGGCGTTCGGCTTGGTGGGGTGCATCCCCAGGGCGGTCATCATCCCCTCCGTGCCGGCGATGCCGGGGCCGTCGAACCAGCCGAACAGCTTCTGGGTCCCGTGCCCGATGAACAGCCCACCGATGACCGCGCGAGCGGCCAGACGTCCGACGTCCACTTGTGTCCTCCTTTGCGTGGTCAACTATTGCGCGAGCCTGCCCGCTCGCGGCGTGAGATACGCCGCCAACCGCCACAATGTCGCTCACCGTGTGTCATCATCGGTGGACATCGGGCGGTGACAAGGACAGTACGCGCGACCACAGTCGTGTGCCACCGCCGGCGGCAGAATCTGCGAGGACGGTCATGAGCAAGCAGACCGCCGAGCCCCCGCGCGTGCGCACGCTCCTGCCCGTCCTGGTCTTCGTCGGCATGGTCGTGGCCGTCGTGAGCAGCCTCGGCGCCCCCCTGGTTCCGACCATCGCGGCTGTCGAACGGGTCTCGCTCAGCAGCGCACAATGGTCGTTGACCATCACGCTGCTCGCTGACGCGCTCGCTACCCCCACCATGGGGCGCCTCGGCGATGGTCCGCGGCGGCGGACCGTCATCCTTGCCGGGCTGGCCGCTGTCGTCACCGGCAGCGTGCTCGCCGCCCTGCCGATCAGCTTCAGCGTCCTGCTGGTGGGGCGGGCGCTGCAGGGCGTGGGGCTGGGCCTGACGCCGCTCGCCATCGCAACCGCCCGGGATGCGCTTCCGCCGGAGCAGGCCAAGCCGGGGGTCGCGCTGCTGTCGATCACCACAGTCGCCGGTGTCGGACTCGGGTACCCCCTGACCGGGGTCATCTCGCAGACCCTCGGCATCCACGCCGCCTTCTGGTTCGGAGCGAGCGTGAGTGCCCTGGCGCTGGTGCTCGCCGCGGTCGTCGTGCCGTCCAGTGAGACTCTTCCCAGCGTCCCGCTCGACGCGACAGGGGCCGCGCTGCTCGGCGCTGCCCTCGCGGCCCTGCTGCTCGCCCTGAGTGAGGGCGGGCACTGGGGGTGGACGTCGGGCCGGCTTCTGGCGCTGCTGACGTGCGCCGTCGTCCTGCTCCCCGCCTGGGTGGCGCACGAGCTGCGAGCGGCGCACCCCCTCGTCGAGCTGCGCCTGGTCCGCCGGCGCTCGGTCCTCACCGCCGACGTGACCGCCCTGCTCGCGGGGGTTGGCATGTACCTGTTGATGTCGCTGGTCACCCGCTTCGTGCAGACCCCCAGGAGCGTGACCGGGTACGGGTTCAGCTCATCGGTCGCTGTCGCCGGGCTGATCCTGCTGCCCTTCTCCCTCGCCAGCGTGGCCGCGAGCAGGGTGGCCGCCTTCCTGGCCCGGCGCAGCTCCCCGGAAAGGGTCCTGCCGATGGGCTGCGGGCTCTTCCTCGCCGCGATGCTCGCCTTCGTCGTCGCACGCGGCAGCTACTGGCAGGTGACGGGCACGATGGTGCTGGCGGGGCTGGCGGTCGGCTGCACGTTCGCCGTCATGCCGGCGCTGATCGTGCGGGCGGTGCCTGCGCAAGAGACCGGCAGCGCCATGAGCTTCAACCAGGTCCTGCGCTACGTCGGCTACAGCGTGGGAAGCGCTCTTAGCGCCACAGTGCTGCAGGCGCACACCCCACGAGGGCATGTGCTGCCGTCCGCCTCGGGCTACGGCGCCGCCGGCCTGCTCGGGTGCGGTGTGTGGGCGCTGGCCCTGGCCCTCAGCCTCGGACTGCCCGGGCCGCGCGCGCTCGTGCTCGAGCAGGATGAGGCCGACGCCGGCGGTGACGGGCACGGCAGCGTTCCCGGCCTGGTCGGCACCCGCTGATGTCCGCCACCCCCGCCCGCCGCCGCGACTCGGCGCGCAGCCGTGAGCTCTTGCTCGATGCTGCGACCGACCTGTTCAGCGTGCGCGGCTTCGATCGGACAACGATGCGCGACGTGGGCGAGCGCGCCGGGGTCGACCCTGCCCTGGTCGCCCGCTACTACGGCAGCAAGGCCGCGCTCTACCTCGCGGCTTTGCGGCGCCAGCACTGCGACGAGGTCCCGGCCGACCTGCTCGACCGCACCAGGCTTAGCGAGTTGCTCGCGCGCGCCAGCCGCCGTGACCCCGGCCCGGTGGTGCAAGCAGCCGTGCGCCCGCACGACGACCCGGCCGTGCAGGACGCCGCGCGCACCGAGCTCCAGCAGCGGCTGGTACTTCCGCTTCGGCGGCGGTTCGAGCGGGATGGCGTCATTCGAGCCCAGCTCCGCGCCGAGGTCGCTGTCGCGTCGTTCGTCGGCGTCGCCCTGTCGCGTAGCGCCGGCACGTTCGAGGAGCTGGCGAGCGCCGACCCCGACGAGCTGATCGAGATCATCCACGAGATGCTCGCGCACGCCAGCGGATGTGGCGGTGCCTGAAGCCCCCATCCGGGTGAACTGCAGTCACCTTCCGTCACTGCTTCGGGCGCGCTCCCGTTGACGTGATCGGTGGCAGGAGCTGCCGACCACCTCGAAGAAGCTGGGCACACGGATGCGCTCGACTCCCCGCAGTACCCGCCTGATCTCCCTCGCGAGCACCGCCGTCATCATGGTGGTCGGGCTCGTCCTGCTTGGTGTCCCGAGGGCAACTCCGGCTGCCGCGGCGGTGCCCGCGGGGTTCCAGGACGCCGCCGTGCTCAGCGGTCTGTCCGAGCCGACCGCCCTGCAGTTCGCGCCCGACGGCCGGGTCTTCGTGGCCGAGAAGAACGGGCTGATCAAGGTCTTCCACGGGCTGAGCGACACCGCGCCGACGATCTTCGCCGACCTGCGGACGCAGGTGCACAACTTCTGGGACCGCGGGCTGCTCGGCATCACGCTGGACCCGCAGTTCAGCACCGGCCGCCCCTACGTATACGTGCTCTACACCCACGACGCCGCACTCGGCGGGACGGCCCCACGCTGGGGCACGGCCGACGCATCGTCCGACGGCTGCCCGAACCCGCCCGGCGCGACCGCCGCCGGCTGCGTCGTCAGTGGCCACCTCAGCAAGCTCACAGCCAATGGCGACGTCATGGCCGGTCCCGAGCAGGTCCTCGTGGACGGCTGGTGCCAGCAGTTCCCCAGCCACTCGATGGGCACGGTCGCCTTTGGGGCGGACGGCAAGCTCTACGCCAGCGCCGGTGAGGGCGCCAACTTCAACTACGAGGACCACGGGCAGACCGGCAATCCGTGCGGCGACCCGGCGGGAAAGGGCGGCGCGCTGCGGGCCCAGAGCCTGCGGGCCGGCGGTACCCCCACCGTGCTCAGCGGCTCGGTCATCCGGGTCGACCCCGACACCGGCCTCGGCAGCTCGACCAACCCCCGCTGGCGAGCAGTGCCGACCCCAACGCCCGCCGCATCGTCGCCGAAGGACTGCGCAACCCCTTCCGCTTCGCCATCCGGCCGGGGACCAACGAGATCTGGGCCGGCGACGTCGGGTGGAACACCTGGGAGGAGATCAACCGGGTCGCGAACCCCACCGCCGCGGTCAGCAACTTCGGGTGGCCGTGCTACGAGGGACGCAGCACCCAGGACGCCTACAGCGTCGAGCCGATGTGCAAGAACCTGCCCGCCAGCGCGGTGACCGCGCCCTACTTCACGTACAACCACGCCGCGCCGGCCGCTGCCGGCGACAACTGCACCACCGGTAGCTCCTCGATCTCCGGCGTCGCGTTCCACACGACCGGGACCTACCCGACGGCGTACAACGGCGCGCTGTTCTTCGCCGACTACTCCCGCAGGTGCATCTGGGTGATGCCGCAGGGCAGCAACGGCCTGCCGGACCCGACGCAGGTCCGCGGGTTCATCAGCGCGGCTGCGGGCCCCGTCTCGCTGACCACCGGGCCGGCCGGCGACCTGTACTACACCGACCTGACCGGCGGGACCGTCCACCGCGTCACCTACACCTCGGGCAACAACCCGCCTGTCGCTTCGCTCGAGGCCAGCGCGACCAACGGCCAGGTTCCGCTGCACGTGACGCTGAGCGCCAGCGGCTCGAGCGACGCCGACGCCGGTGATCCGCTGGCGTACTCCTGGGACCTCAACGGGGACGGGATCTACGGCGACGCGACCGGCGTCTCCACCGCCACCACCTTCACCACGCCGGGCAACCACATGGTCGCTGTCCGGGTCACCGACGGCAAGGGCGCAAGCTCCACCGCGAGGACGAGCATTGCGGTCGGCCCGGGCGCTCCAGCCGTCACCATCAGCCTGCCCGTCACCCCGACCAGCTGGGCTGCCGGCGATCCGATCAACTTCATGGGCTCGGCCATCGACCCCACCGACGGTGTGCTCCCCGCGTCGGCACTGAGCTGGTCGACCACCATCGAGCACTGCCCGTCGAACTGCCACACGCACCCGCTGCAGGACTTCCCGGGTGTGGCGTCGGGCTCGTTCACCGCGCCCGACCACGAGTACCCGTCGTACGTCAACCTCTCGATGACTGCGACCGACTCCCTCGGGCTGTCGACGACGAAGACGGTCCGGCTCGGTCCGGCGACCATCGACCTGACCGTTCGGAGCCAGCCCTCCGGGCTCAAGCTCGCGATCGGCGATGCCACCAGCGCCACACCCTTCACCCGCAGGGTCATCGCGAACTCGACGAACAGTGTGACCGCCCTTGACCCGCAGGCCCTCGGCGGCGAGGGCTACGCCTTCGGCTCCTGGTCTGATGCGGGCGCGCAGGGACACGACGTCACCGCAGGCAACACCGCGCAGACGCTGACCGCGACGTACCGCGACACCGGTCCGGCGGCACCGGCACCCGCCCTGACCGTCTCTCCCCGGTCGCTCGCCATCGCCGGATCGGTGGGCGCCAGCAGCGCCCCGAGCCCGGTCACCCTCACCAACACCGGCACCGGCGACCTGCACGTGAGCAGTTTCAGTGTCGATGACCGCCACTTCACGGCCACGGCTCCCGGGAGCTGCGCGGTCGTCGCACCCGGCGCCAGTTGCGCCATCGCGGTCACGTTCACGCCCACGGCCACCGGCTCGGTCTCCGCGAAGCTGACCGTGGCCGATGACGACGGCGGCGTCGCCGCGGGCAGCACGTCGCAAACCGTTGCCCTGACCGGGACGGGCACACAGCCCAACCCGATCGTCGTCCACCAGGCCTTGCTCGGCGGCACGAGCGGTTTCCTGGGGGCACCTGTCGGTGGCCAGTACGCCGTCCGCGGCGGAACCGCCCAGAACTACGTCGGCGGACGCATCTACTACTCGCCGGCGACGGGCGCCCACGCGGTTCGGGGTGCCATCCTTACGCACTACCTGGCCCTCGGCGGCCCGGGCGGTCTCCTAGGCTTACCGACAAGTGACGAGACGCCCACCGCAGGTGCCGCCGGCCGGTTCAGCACCTTCACCGGCGGCACGACGTACTGGTCGGGGGCCACCGCCGCCCACGAGGTGCACGGCCTGATCCTTGCCCGCTACCTCGCGCTCGGCGGCCCAGCCGGCTTCCTGCGCCTCCCCACGAGCGACGAGACAGCCGTCGCCGGCGGCCGCAGCACCACCTTCACCGGCGGGACCATGTACTGGTCCGGGACCACCGGCGCCCACGAGGTGCACGGCCTGATCCTGTCGTCCTGGCTCGCGCAGGGGGCGGTCACCGGACGGCTCGGCTTCCCCACGAGTGAGGAGTACGCGGTCACCGGCGGTCGGCGCAGCGACTTCCAGCACGGGTTCGTGACTTGGAGCCCCACCAAGGGCATCGTGACGACGGTCAGGTAGCTTGCGCGCCGCGACGAATGCGACGATCGCTCTGCTACGCACGGGCGCTCAGCGGACGTTCACCCGCACGAACGGCTGGCCCTGCCCGCCTCGGGCGCTAGCCCTGCTTCTGGTGCCGCACCAGCGTGGGCTCGACGAAGAACGAGATGCGCTGCTCGCCGGGCTGGCGGAACGGGTAGCTGTCAGCGTTGAGGTACCGCTTCGCCAGCCGGTCGATGTGCGCGTCGGCGCCATCGGTGCTGGGAGTGGCCGTACCGCGGACCTCGACGTAGTCATACGGGTTGGTCTCGTCGTAGACGACGACCGTGACGTGTGGGTCCCGCTCCAGGTTCGTCGGCCACTTACGACCGACTGCGCTGTTGAAGGCCACCTTTCCGTTCTCGACATTGACCCAGGCCACCGCGCTGTGGATGGTGCCGTCGTCATTGAGGGTGGATACCACCGCGTGGTTCTTCTGCTGGCTCAGCAGCAGCTGGACTCCCGGGTCGTCGATCTGGGCCACGCCGTCTCCTTCGCTGACTGATCTCGGCGTCGATGTCGAGCACCGAACTGGGGCACAGCCAGCGTAGCCACCGGCGTCAGGGCAGTACCGCGGCGAGCCGCCGGCGGGCGGTCGGGACGTCGTCGGCCAGCGCCGTCGCCTGCCACCCGGGGCCGGCCAGTGCAAGCCGAGCGGCCGGCGCGTCGGGATGCACGGCCACCGCCGACCCGCCGTCGGCAGCAGCACGGGGACCTACGAGCAGCTCGCTCGCCACCACCCGCGCTCCTGCCGTCGTCGCGCTGGACCCTGAGCTCGGCTCGCCCAGGCGCAGCTCCTGGCGCAGCAGGGGACGCCCTGCGACGCGGACATCCTGGACGGCGGCGAGCATGCCGCCCCGCTCGCCGTGCCGCCCGACGACCAGCTCCTCGCGCCACCGAGCGCCACCTCCCTGCTCGGCCTCCAGCATGACGGCGAGGCGGTGGCGCGCGCCATCCGCTGCGACCGTCGGTCCGAGGTCGACGTCCAGCCATCCTCCGCGCCCGACCCGCGCATGGATCTCGAACCGCGAGAAGGAGTCCGGGGCGCGGTGCGCTGCCGGCAGAGCCACGGACGCGGCAACCGCACGCACGGTGAGCTGCGCACCGGGCGCCACGTCGATGCGAAGGCACCAGCTGTCGCCGACGAGCGGACCGCCGGTGCCGGTCACGAGGCGGACGAGCGGCTCCCCCGCCCTACCCGGTCGCAGCTGCAGCGGCCCCGTGCTACGCAGGGTGCTCAGGCGACCCGCGGCATCCACCGCAATGGCTGCATCGGCATCGACCGGGTCGCCCGTGCCCAGTCGGCGTCGAGCCGCGGGCGTCCTCTCGTGGGGCGTCACGTCGCCCCTCACGTCGCCCCTCACGCGTGGCGCCGGCCGGCTCCAACCTCGGCCAGCAAGCCCTCGAGCCAGGTGGCAACTTGTCCCGCGTCGGGCTGCTCGACCAGGGAAACGAAGGCGACGGGCCGGTCGCCACGTGAGGCGTGCGCGTCGCGGTCCATCACCCCGAGGTCGGCGCCCACGAGCGGTGCCAGGTCGGTCTTGTTGACGACGAGCAGGTCGCTCGTCGTGATGCCCGGACCGCCCTTGCGCGGGACCTTGTCCCCGCCCGCGACGTCGATGACGAAGATCTGCCGGTCGACCAGCCCCCGGCTGAACGTCGCGGTGAGATTGTCTCCGCCGCTCTCGACGAGCAGCAGGTCGAGCGGGCCGAACGCGGACTCCAGGTCCTCGGCCGCATCCAGATTGGCGGCGATGTCGTCGCGGATCGCGGTGTGCGGACAGCACCCGGTCTCGACCGCGCGGATCCGCTCCGGCGCCAGCACCCCCGCACGGACGAGGAAGTCGGCGTCCTCGGTCGTGTAGATGTCGTTGGTCACCACAGCCATGCTGACGATGCCGCCGAACCGCCGGCACAGCGCTGCCACCAGCGCTGTCTTGCCGGAGCCGACCGGTCCCCCGATGCCGATGCGGAGCGCCCGGCCGGTCGGCAGGCCGGCGGCGATCTCAGGGCTGCTCGTACCGGCCGCTGGCCGGCTCGCCGGTCGTTCGGCGACGGCGTGGTCGGCGAGTGTGGGGTCGGCGAGTGCGGGGTGCAGGTGCATCCGGTCTCCTACGTTGAGAGCTGACGGGCGGCGCGGGTGTGTCAGGACGCGAACAGTCGCACCGGGCGCGCCGCGTGCCGCTCGGCGAGCAGGTCGAGCATGGGAGCGGCGAGCGCCGGCAGGTGCTCGCCGCCGACGCCTGCCGCGCAAGCAGCCGCTTGCGCCACCCGGTCGATGGCACCTGCGAGCGCCGCCTGCACCCGCGTGACGCCGAGCGGGTCGAGTCCGAGCAGCCGCAGCGCGGCGGAGGCAGGCCCGGACACCGCCCCCGACGCCGCCAGCAGCCCAGCCTGGGCAGGCAGCAAGCCGAGCGCGCCCGCGGTCGCCCCGAGGACCACAGGGTGGTGCGGGTCCGGTCTCCCCAGGGGCAGCGGGGCCGTCACCAGGGCCGCAGCTGCCCGCAGCAGCCCACGGCCTTGAGCACGGCTGGCTGCCCGCAGGGCGGGGGAGGGAGTGCGGGCATCTGCCTCGGTGTCGAGCGCTCCCAGACGAGAGGCTGCTGCTGGCGGCTCGCCGGTGGCATCTTCCGCGGTCATGGCCGCACACGCGGCGGCGGCGAGTGCGGCGGCAACCAGCCCCGCGGTCTGCAGCCGCCCGTCGAGGAAGTCCAGCAGGGTCTGCTCGTCGTACACCATGCCGGCACCGACCGCGGCCTCGGCACCGCCGGAGTGCGCGTGCCCCCCGGCGGGCAGCCGGCTGTCGGCGAGCAGCAGCAACAGCGCTGATGCGGGAGCCGGAGTGGCCACTGGGGCCGGCGAGGGTTCGGCCATCAGAACAGGAAGTAGCGCTGGGCCATAGGCAGCTCGCTGACCGGGTCGGCCTCCACCTCGTCGCCGTCGATGGTGACCGTGTAGGTGTCCGGGTCGACCCCGATCTCGGGCGTGGCGGCGTTCTCCGGCATGTCCGCCTTCCCGCGCTGCCGCACGTCAAGCACCGGCACCAGCCGCTTGCCCAGTCCGAGCCGCTCGACGGCGCGCTCCCCCTCGAGTGCGGCGGGCGCGACGAAGGCGAGCGACGTCGCCGCGGCAGCCCTCGGATAGGCCCCCCACATCGGGCGCGACAGCACCGGCTGGGGGGTAGGGATCGATGCGTTCGCGTCCCCCATCGCTCCCCAGGCGATCAGCCCGCCTTTGAGCACGACGTGCGGCCGGACCCCGAAGAATGCCGGCTCCCAGAGCACCAGGTCGGCCAGCTTGCCCGACTCGACGGACCCGATCTCACCCTCCAGCCCGTGTGCCACGGCGGGGCAGATCGTGTACTTCGCGACGTACCGCCTGGCGCGCAGGTTGTCCGCGGCGCCGTCGCCGGCGAGCGCCCCCCGCCGGCGCTTCATCACGTGGGCGGTCTGCCAGGTGCGGATGATGACCTCGCCGACCCGCCCCATCGCCTGGCTGTCCGAGCCGATCATCGAGATGGCGCCGAGGTCGTGCAGCACGTCCTCGGCCGCGATCGTCGAGGGCCGGATCCGGCTCTCGGCG
>JAABUZ0100007346.1_pt1 | contig 13319 bp, 17 predicted proteins | sample 5562091 | NCBI WGS metagenome assembly JAABUZ01 (sample SAMN12813069, study PRJNA571459) | rock metagenome | isolation source: Antarctica rocks | place: Antarctica: Victoria Land, Linnaeus Terrace sud | collected 2015-12-21 | reverse complement strand
GCGGCCATCGGCGGCCGGTTGCACGCCGATGACGCCTACAGCTGGCTGGTCGCCTCGCAGCCCAGCCCGCACGCCTTCTTGCGTCAGCTCGCCGGAGCCGAGAACACGCCTTCGCTGTCCTACCTGCCGCTGTCGCCGCTGCCGATCGATCAGCCGGTGTTGGCTGCGCCTTCCCGCCGCCGTGGCGGGAAGCCTGCTGCCGCTGGTCCTATTCCTGGCTGTGCGTCGCGCGATCGGGACTCGAGCGTCGCTGATCGCCGCGCTGGCGGTGGCGGTCGCCCCCTTCCTGATCACCTACTCCAACCTGGCCCGCGGGTTCATGCTCCAGGATCTTGCGGAGCTGGTGGCGTTGTGGGCGGTGCTGGCCCTCGCCGAGGAATCGCGCGCGCGATGGTGGGCGGCTTTCGTGCTCGCCGGGGTGGTGGCGCTCTACGGAGTACAGCGCGGCGATCTTCCTGGTCGCGCTGGCGGCCGTAGCGGTCGCGCTCGGAAGGCCCCGACGGCGGCCGATGGTGCTGGCGACGGCGGTACCGTTCGTGGCGCTGGCGCCATGGATCCCGCAGATCGCCCGCGGCGAGCGGCAGGTGGGGGTCACGAAGCTCCACCCGCTGTTCGCAACTCCATCGCCGCACGAGCTCCGCGACGCAGTGGCCACACTGACCTTCGGGGAGAACGGGGGCACGAGCAGCTCGCTGGGGGGGTGGCTGGTGCTCGCCGTGATGTTGGCGCTCGCGGCGGCGGTGGCCTTCGTGCTGCGCCGTGGGTGGCCGGAGCGCAGCGAGCGCTGCCGGCGGGTGATCCTGCTGGTCTCGGCAACCGCTGACCTGACCCTCCTCGGCCACGCCGCGGGCGCGCTGGTGGGCGTCGACGTCTTCACCCAGCGGTACATGACGGTCCTGATCCCGCTGGCGGCGGTGCCGGCGGCCTGCGCGCTGGCGAGCGTGAGCAGACCAGGTTGGTGGTGATGGTGAGCCTGGTGCTCGTGATCCTCGGGGTGGCCGAGGTAGCGCGCCGCTTCCGCGCCGAGTACGAGCCCGACTTCACCCCCGTGCGGGCGGCGGCGACCGCGGCCCACGCGCGGACGGTGCTGACCGACTCGCCCATCGTCCTCTCTATCTGCACGGCCTGCGCCCACAGCACGACCGCCCCTTCAACCTCGGTCCCGATCGCTCCGGGTCGTGCGCCCGGCCGTGCCTGGTGATCGACGACCTGCGCGTACTCGGCGGCAGCCCGCGACGAGTCACGGGCACCAGGACGATGCTCAGCGGGCGGTACGTGCTCACGCTGGAGCGCAGCGCTGAACGTGGTGTTCGGCGTGAGGTCAGCGGGTACCAGCCGGTGATGGACGGTTTTCCCGGTGAGCTCGGAGCCCGTGAGGAACGAGCCGAGGACGGGCACGCTCGCCTGGTCTTCGACGCGGAGGAGCGACACCTGAACCAAGCTGGCACCCTGCACGGCGGGGTGCTCGCCACGCTCGTGGACGCCGCCATGGGGCGAGCGGCGCGCAGCAACACCGAGGACGGACAGGTGCCCGCCACCACGCAGCTCACGCTCGCGTTCTTGAGCGCCGGACGACGCGGCCGGATGACGGTCGATGCCCAGGTGCGCAAGCAGGGAGACCAGGTGCTGCTCTGCGATGCCGATGTCGAGCAGGACGGCCGCACGCTGGTCCACGCCGTCGCTACCTTTGCCGTCTTGCAGCCCTGATTCGCAGGCTCGGTCCATGCAAGAGCCGCACAGAGAAATGGACCCGGCTCAGCCCAGCGTGAGATCGTGCGTCTGCTCTCCGAGCGTGACCCCGGCAAGACCATCTGCCCCTCAGAGGCCGCCCGCTCTCTTGGCGGCGAGGACTTCCGGGCCCTCATGCCCACCGTGCGCGATGCCGCGCGCGCGCTGGCCGCGGCTGGTCTGATCGAGATCACGCAGCGAGGGGCGGTTGTGGACCAGGAGCGGATCCGCGGCCCGATCCGCCTGCGCCTCGTGCCCGCGCATCCAGACTGAGGCCCACCTGGCGATCACGCTCCTCCCAGTAACGGCGGGATCCATCGCGGTCGGCGATCCTCCACTCCTCCGAGCTCGGGGCGCCACCAGAGCGCCCGCTCGTCGAAGCGATCGGTCGGCCCCGACCTGCTCCACCGCCCAGTGGGTACCCGCGGTCTCCACCACGAACGCACCCGCAGGACCTGCGATCAGGAAGCTGTTGTGGTAGGTGAACGAGCCGGAGGGCCCCGCGCCGAGCCCCTGTCAATCGTGCCTGGCTTCAAGCTCTCGTAGGTCTCGCAGGTCCTGCTCTCGGCCGCGGCGTGCTTCATCGCTCGAAGATGATCGAGGCTGCAGACCCGTAACTCCTCGCCTCGAGCTGGGCGGGGTCCAGCGGATCAAACGGGAACTCATTGGGGGCGAAGTCGCCTAGCCCGATGTTCTCGGCGTTGACCTCCCGAAGCAGGTGCGCAAGCCGAGCCAAATTGCCCGGGTCGGGATCGGGAACGATGGCCAGATCCTTGGTCGCGCGCACATAGCCGTGGACACCGACCGCAATGCCGCCGATGATCACGAACCGAACGCCGGCGCCGACGAGCGCGAGCAGCAGCTCATCGGCCTGGAACATCGCGCGCCACGCCCTGTTGCAGTTCGGCAACAAGCCGGCTGAGGCGCAGCGTTTCCTCCAGCCGCTCCTCAGGACTCTTCTCTTGATCCTCTCGCGATCTGATGTCCCGAGCGCGTTCTTCCCTCGAGCGCTCTTCCTGCGTCCATTGCCGGCGGCCAGGAGCGGACATCTGCTCGAGGATGTTAGGCCCCTGGCTCGACCCACAGGAGGAGCCCAGGCGGTAACAGTTTCGTTTCAACTCACCGCTGATCGGGGGGCATCATGACCAGCGGGGGCACCACGGCTGTCCTGCGCGCCCGGATCCTCCTCCCGGGCGCGCAGCGACGGCCGACTACTTTGGCCGAACCCGATCTCGTGGGGGTTCGGGGCCAGACGCGTGCGGCAACCGCACTAGGGTACGGCGATGACTTCCGGCCGTTCGGCGGAGCGACTGCTGTTGCGGGCTCGGCTGGGTGCGCAGCGGCTTTCGGGAGACCCGGCGGCGGACGTGCTCGATGCGACTCGTCATCTACTCGCCGTTCAAGCCCAGGACCCCCGGGCTGCGCGTCTGGCGTTGCGGGTCCGCAGCGCGTGCGGCCACGCCTCTGCCGTGGATCACGCCCTGAGCGACGAGCGATCGCTTGTGATCACGTGGGTCAACCGCGGAACTCTGCATCTGATCGCAGTCGAGGATGAGCCTCTGCTGCACGCGCTGAGCACGCCGCAATTGCGCACCGGCAGCGAGCGCCGGCTGCGCCAGGAGGGCGTAAGCGAGGCGGCCGCGCAGCGGGGAATCGCCGCGATCGTCAGAGCGCTCGGGAATGACGGCCCGATGACGCGTGCACAGATTCGCGAAGTGCTCCAGAAGGCGGATGTGCCGACGGCTGGCCAGGCGCTGGTGCACGTCTTGCTTGCCGCGACCCTGGACGGACTGATCGTCCGGGGGCCGATGATCGGAACCGACCAGGCCTTCGCGCTTGTCACCGACTGGATGGGCGCGCGTCCGAAGGTCGACCGCGATCGCGCACTGGCCGAGCTTGCCCGCCGCTACCTCGTTGCCCACGGCCCCGCCGACGAGCGTGATCTTGCGAAATGGGCGCAGCTGCCACTTCGCGACGTGCGCGTCGGGCTCAAGGCCATCGCCTCCGAGCTTGACCAACGTCCAGATGGGCTCATCGATCTGCACCGCGACGAGCCGCCGCCGCTGCCGCCACCGCTGCTGCTGGGCCCATTCGATCCGCTCCTGCTCGGATGGCGAGACCGCCACTTCGTGCTCGACGGGCCGGACGGGGTCCTCACCGTCAACGGGATCATCAAGGCGGTCGCGCTCATCCACGGACAAGCCGCAGGCACCTGGAAGATGCCCGGCGGTCAGGTGGAACTGGACCTCTGGCGACAGCCAAGCCGGCCCACGATGGCCGCGCTTGAGCACGAGGCAGCGGCCGTGCAGGCTTATCTAGGGCGGGGGCGCTAGAGCCGCGCCGCACGCACCTTCTGCGACTGGCTCGGCGCCGTGCACGGCGCGCGTGAGCAGCTCCCAGAGGGTCGCCCGCTCCTCCGCGTCGAGCGCTTGCAGAACGTCGTCCTCGATGCTCTCCTGCGCGCGGGCCGCACGCTCCAGCGCCTGGCGGCCGGCGTCCGTGATGTGGACGCGGTGGCGGCGGCGGTCCTCGTGGTCGCGGCGACGGACCAGGTGGCCCAGGTCTTCCAGCTCGTTGAGCAGCAGCACGACGTTCTTGGCGTCGATGCACAGCACCTCGACCAGCTCCTGCTGGGGCGCGCCGTCATGGTCGCCCAGGTAGCTCAGGGCCATCAGCAGCCGAAGGTCCATCCCGAGCAGCTCGGCGCTGCTGCGTCGCATGACCTGCTTGGCCAGACGAGGCAGCAGGACCATGGTGCTCGGCGCGCACTGAGCGTTTCCGGTTCTCATCTCGATCAAGTATACGCCTAATCGGATATCCTTAGCGCAGCGATTAGCATCCTTGTACCGCCCTTCATACTCGCTATATGGATGATTCATGATATGTTGCGTTCTCCACCGCGACCGGAGAGATTTCCCATGAGCATCAGATCTGCCTTGCCGTCCGCTTCACCCCCCAACCGCTGGGCCGTACTAGCCCTGCTTGGAGTCGCCCAGCTGATGGTCGTGCTCGATGCGACGATCGTGAACATCGCGCTCCCTTCCGCGCAACGCGCGCTGCACTTCTCCGCCGACAACCGGCAATGGGTCATCACCGCCTACGCCCTCGCCTTTGGCAGTCTCCTGCTGGTCGGCGGCAAGCTCGGGGACCTCTTCGGTCGCAAGTGGACGCTGATCGGCGGCCTCACCGGCTTCGCCGTCGCGTCGGCCATCGGCGGTCTGGCGCAGTCGTTCGGGATGCTCGTCGCCGCCCGGGCCTTGCAGGGCGCCTTTGGCGCGATGCTCGCCCCCTCAGCGCTCGGTCTACTGACGGTGACCTTCCAGGGATCCACGGATCGCGCCAAGGCGTTTGGAATCTTCAGCGCCATCGCTGCGGGAGGCGGCTCGCTGGGGCTACTGCTCGGCGGTGTGCTCACCCAGGCCATCTCTTGGCGCTGGTCTCTGTATGTCAACCTCGTGATCGCGGTCCCGACGGCGATCGTGGCGCTGCGGCTGTTGCGTAATGAAGGTCACGCAGGCCGCGCCCACATCGACCTGCCGGGCGTCGCTGCTGGCTCCGCTGGCCTGTTCGCGCTGGTGTACGGCTTCTCGAACGCCGAAACCAGCTCGTGGTCAAATCCGCTGACGATCGTGTCGCTCGCAGCAAGTGCTGTTCTGCTGGCCGGATTCGTCGCCCTCGAGCGGCGGGCGGACCATCCGCTGCTCCCGCTGCACATCGTCTGGGATCGAGCGCGGGGAGGCGCATACGCGACGATCGCGCTGGCGGGCTCCGCCGTGTTCGCCGTCTTCCTGTTCCTGACCTATTACATGCAGCAGAACCTCGGCTTCTCGCCCCTGGAGACCGGCCTCGCGTTCCTGCCGATGACGGGGATGATCGTCCTCACCGCCGTAACCGTGCAAACGAGGGTGCTGGCGCGCACCGGCGCCAAGCCGATCGTCCTGACCGGGATGACATTGGGCATCCTCGCCATGATTCTGCTGACGCGCCTGACCCCCAACGGTGCCTACGCCAGCCACGTCCTGCCGGGGCTCCTTCTCACCGGTTTGGCGATGGGCGGCATCTTCGCGCCGGCGTTTTCCACCGCTACGCTCGGGGTCAGGAGCGCTGACGCCGGCATCGCCTCCGCGATGGTCAACACCTCCCAGCAGGTCGGTGGCTCGATCGGCACCGCCCTGCTGAGCACGATCTTCGCCAGCGCGACCGCCAGCTACGCATCGGCCCACATCAAGGCCGCGGGGGTCGCGAGCGCAGCATCGATCCACGGCTACACCACCGCGTTCGAGTGGGCCGCCGGGCTGTTCGGACTGGGCCTGCTCGTGGCGCTGCTCATTCTCCCCTCAGACGGCGCCGCGCGCGCCCGCAGCGCCCATGGCGACGCACGCGGTGAGCTCGCCCTCAGCCTGGAGATCGCCTGACCCAACGCAAGTCAAGTCGTCTGAAGTGGTGTACGGCCGTTCCTCCTGCGCGAGGGACGTTCGTGAGCGCGTTGATCGACTTCGCGCTCAGCGGATGCCGATGAGGTCAACGACGAAGACGAGCGTCTCGTCGGGGCCGATCACGCCGCCGGCGCCGCGTTTGCCATAGGCAAGCATCGGGGGGATCGTGATGCGACGGCGCCCCCCGACCTTCATACCAGTCACGCCCTGGTCCCAGCCGGCGATGACCTGCCCCTTGCCGAGACTGAACTTGAACGTGTCGCCGCGATCCCACGAGGCGTCGAACTGCTCGCCGGTCTTCCACGCGACACCCACGTAGTGCACCTCCACGATGCGGCCGGGAACAGCCTCATCGCCGGTACCGAGGACGATGTCCTCGAACTCGAGCTGGTAGGAGGGCGGCTGCCCTGACGGGACCTCAACCGCTGGCTTCTCGTTTGTGGCCACGATGGCACCGTACCGATCGGCGACGAGACTCAGCGGTTGGTCAACCGGAACACTGGATCCGTAGACGCTTACGCGCGCGTCAACGCGGCCCCGAGCCGGTTGAAGACGTTGGTCGTCGCCCGGTTAGTCCACATGCTGGGGCACCTGGGCAGCTCACTCGCCGCGTACGCTACGCGCGGTCCGGTCCGCTCTCGCGCATGCCCCGGACCGCTGTGGCAAGCCCATCGGCGTCCAGCACGTCGGCCATCACCCCGATCTGATCCTCCCAGACGTCGTCGTTGATCTGGCTTCGGAACGCGTCCTCGAGCGCGTGGTACACGGAGAGACCCAACTGGGCCTCGGCCAGGGCGCCTGCGTAAGTCGGATCGCCGAGAACGACTGTCTCGGCGGCGATCTCAGCGCTCTCGGGGTCCGGCGCACCCAGGATCACCAGGAGTTGCTCGGGCCCGTGCTCGTCGGCGAGACGCTTGATCGTTTCCTGACTGTTCAGGTCCATGGCCCCTGAGGCCGTTCAGACGAAGCACTCCGTCGACGCGAAGGCGACGTTTCCTCCCGCGCTTCTTACGCAGGCGGCGATCGCCGGTCCCGCGATCCCGTCGCGCTCACCGAGCACGATGATCTGCTTGCCGTCGAACATAGACTAGCTCACCTCCTTGTTCATCTGATCGAGGCTCTCGTCGAGCCAGTTGTTCAGCTGCGATGGGCTGATTGTAGGCGCGGACAGCCGCGCCAGCTCCTCGCCCTCGTGCAGCAGGAGGAAGGTGGGCAGCCCGTGCACGCCCAGTGTAATGCATAGCCGCCGTGCCTTGGGCGCCTCGAGCTTGACGACGTTGAGATCGGCGCGCGCCTCCGCGAGCTTCTCCACGTGGGGCATCAGCGCCAGGCACGGCGCGCAGTCGGGACCCCAGACGTCTACCAGCGTAGTCCCGCTGCCGACCACTTGGTCGAAGTTCTCTCGCGTCGCCTCGGTCACCGCCATCGGGTCATCCTCCCTCTCCGTCGTTGCGTTGGAGTATCACGCTCATACCATCGGACTGCTCCGACATCCGCCCGAGAAAGAGGCTCCCCTTGGCGATCAGCTGCACGCGCTGCGCCTGGCCGCTGACGAGCCGTTCCCGCGCGTGGGGTAGGTAGCAGAGTGCCGACGCGATGTGGCCCTGCGTGGGAGCGAAGCCGGGCATGCCACGCTGCTCGACGAAAGCGCCGATCTCCTCGCGCGCGAGGTCACCGCGGCGCACGGCCAGTGCGGCGATCGTCTTGTAGTTGCGCTCCGGGACGTTGCCCGACCCCTGCGGCTCGGTGATCTCGGGGTTGTGGAGCTCGGTGGCGTAGTCATCGATGTCGAGCATCCCGATGCCGATGCGGTCGAGCGGCGCGATCACGAGGGCCTCCATGACTTTCGGGTTGGAGGCGCCGGCGGCCACCGGGTGGCGTCCCACGGTGTCGAGCCGCACTCGCGGGGACGCACCATCGTCGGCCTCCACGAGCAGCGCCGAGGCCCCGAGCACGTCTTCGAGCACCGGCAGGTCGTGCTTGAGGTGGCCCTGGAACTTCATTCCCAGCTTCGGCACCGAGCCGCCCGCCACGACCGCGACCCGGCGGAAGACCCCCGCGGCGACGAGGCTGCTCGCGATCACGAGCGCGGGGACCGGGGCCGCGCAGAAGTTCTTGACGTCGGCGCCCGAGGCCTCACTGCAGCCGGCGGCAGCGGCGACGGCCTTGGCCAGGTTGCCCCCACCGCGCTGGTAGCGGTCGCCGATCGCCTCCTCACCGGCACCGATGACGTACTCGATGGAGCTGGGATCGACCCCGTTGTCAGCCAACAGGCGTAGGAGCGCGAGCGTGGCGCTCGCTTTGGCGGCGAGGTTCTCGAGCAGTACCGCGGCGCTCAGCGCCGGATCGGATTCGTGGGCGCGGCGAATCGCCCCGGCGAGGCGGTCGGGACCCGCGTGGAGCGCCAGCGCGCCCGGCTCGGCCGCGATCGCCTCGGCATCGCCGGCGGCCGCGGCCACACGCTCGAGGTCGATGCACTCGGCGAGCGGGTGGCGGCTGAGTCTGACAGTGGTCGCATCCGCCCCGGCGAGCTTGACGAGACCGAAATCGTCGACGGCGGCCATCAGGCTGAGGAACTCCTCCTCGGGCATCAGCTCGCCGGCACCGGCGAAGCGCCCCCTTCCGTCCGAAGTTCCTGTCACCCACGGGCGCTCGGGCAGGTCCCGCGGGTGCAGCGCGCCCAGGAACGCTTGGTGGGGTGGGTAGGCCACCGCCTGCTCGAAGCTGCGAAGAGCGCCGAGGAAGCGCGTCTCGAGCTCCGGGTCGCACGCCAGCTCGCGCGACGGCTTCGAGCCGTGGCGGGCGAGCCCCGGGACGTGTGCGAGCACCGCGCTCGCGGATGAGATGACTGGTGCGGTCATATGGATCTATTCAACCGCCTCGCCGCTGAAGACCGTCGGCTCGCTGACCGGTGTGGCCACGGCGTGCAGCGCCCGCTGGAGCAGCGTCCGGCGCCAGGCGCGCTCCTGCGCGGGACTGAGGTCCGGGTCGCCGGTCGGGTAGGGGATGCCGCGCGTGGGCACGATCCGCGGCGCCCCGACCCGGAGGGCGATCGAGACGAGGTTGCACAGCAGGGCAGTCGGAATTCCGGCCCGCTCCAGCTCCTTGCTCAGCGTTGACCCGCAACGCGTGCCGGTTCCTCAGGTGGCGGTGAGGATCGCCGCCTGGATGCCCGCCTGGCGCAGCTCGGCAGCCCATTCGACGCCGAAGCGGCGCGCGTCGGCCACGGTGGTGCCGTTCCCGGTCGTGGCGAAGTACTCCGCGTGGAGACGGCCGATCGCTCCTTCGCGCTCGAGCTCGCGCGCGGCGTCGAGCGGGAGGATGCGGTTGGGCTCGGCGTTGGCCCACTGCGTCGAGAAGCCTCCGTGCACGGACTCGAACGTCCCCGCCTCGACCGAATCGCGGCCCTCGAGCGAATGCCGGATCCACTTTGTGGCCCGTGCTGACGGGAGCCGATCGGGGTTCCCGGCGGGGACGAACCCGCCCTCGGTGAGCAGCACGAAGAGTGCGTCGCCGGCGTCGCCAACCGGTGCTGCCGGGGTGACGTGGTCAAACGCCGGCAGCGGGATCTCGGTGGCCTCGTCCTCGCCGCCCAGCCGCGCGAGCGCCAGGGCGACAGCCCGCTCGGCTGCGGTGTGGGCGGCCCGGCGGTTGGTGCGTGAGATGGTCCCAATCCGCCCGTCTTGGGCGGTGAGCTCCTCACCCGTGGCGAGCTTGCGCGCCGCGGCGGCCAGGCGCTCGAGCGACGCCCGCATCTCCCTGGCGCTCGCGCCGCTCTCGACGACCGGCGTGCCGGCGGCCTCGGCGAGCCCGGGGTTGTCGGGGTGCATCGCGGCCAGGGCGATCATCCCGGCCTCAGCGGCGGCGCTCGCGATCCGCGCGCACGCGAGACCGTAGCGCCCGCTCGTGAAGGCAGGGCCCGCAACCAGCAGCTCGGCTCCCCGCGCACGCGCCTGCTCGACGAGCACCGCGGCGAAGTCGGAGCCCGCGGCGGCGTAGTCATCGCCACAGACGGCGGTCGCGATGATCTCGTGCTCGTCCCCCAGCAGCGCCGCCAGGCGGCGCCCCGGTCCCACGGCCCCCTCGCGCACTTCGGGCCCCGTGCCCGCGGCGTCCTCGCCCCCAACGCCCGCGAAGAACTGGTTGACGTAGTGGACCACCCGCATCAGGCTGCCTCGTGGCAGGTGAGTCGACCCCAGCCCAGCGGACTGAGGGCGCAGTAGATGACCGCAGTGGGCAGCTCGAGCGAGTCGGTGGCGGCGCAATCGAGCAGCGCGAGCCGGTCGCTGCCCAGCGCTCGTTCGCACGCCGGCAGTGAAATTGGTTCGTCATAGTTTCCCACGCTGACCATCGCGGTCGCGCGGCTGGGCGGGACAACCAGAGACGGACCGGTGCCATCGGTCCCCGCCATCTCCGCGAATATCCCGACCGCCGCGATCCCCTCCTCCTCGAGTCGGTCCATCTTGAGCGACACGTCGGCGTCGGCGTTGCCGCCGCCCTCCTTGGTCAGGATCACGGCGTCTAGCCCGAGCTCGACGCAAAGCCGCGCCGCATGCGCCGACACGAGCTCCTTGGCGCTCTGCTCGACCGGCTCCGGGCACAACACCAGCGCCGCCGGGCAGACGTCGTCGCGGGCACGCAAGGCGGCGAGCACCGGGTGCGTCTGGTGAAGATAGGTCGGGTTCTTGAGCGCGGGATGGCCGTACTGCCCGCTCACCACCGCACCGTCGTCGAGCTCGTTCGCCGAGATCACTGTTGGCAGGCCGCCGGACAGGCTGCGCCCGTACACGAACACGTCCTTGAACTTGCCCTGAGTCTGCAGGTTGGTGAGGACCCCGACGCGCGGGCGCCCCCTCGGCCCCGGGCCGGCGTCCGGGAACTCCTCGACGACGTCGGGCTCAGCTGCGAGCGCCGCGTCGGCGAGGTGGACGGCGACGCGCAGAAGCCCCCGGCGCACCGCCGCCTCGACATCCTCCCACGCCGCCTCGGGAGTGCGCTCGAACTCGATCACAAGGTTATGCGTGGAGGCGAGCGGCGACAGCGGCGCGGCCGGCCCGAACATGTCAATCACAGCCTCCTGGGCGCGCGGCAGGTGCCCAGCGGCAAGGACGGCGGCGCCGCGCAGCACGTGGGTCTCGCCGCGCCCGACTGGCAGCGCGGGCCCCACAAAGCCGGGGAAGACCCCGCCGCCACCCGGGCCCTTCGAGCATGGCTGGACGGCGTCCAGTGCGCCCACGATCCGCACCGGCTCGCCCGGCGCGGCGCAGGCAAGGCGAACCTCGGCAAGCGCGGGGTCTGCGACCAACGCGCAAGCGGCCTCATGCGAGACCGTCAGAGACCCAGAGGCGTAGCTCGTGCGCTCGCCTAACGCGAGCTCACGCACCTCGTGAACAAGGCGACGTAGCCCAACACCATTCACGTTGACCTGGGTCTCGACCATCATGCACCAGCCTATTCGCCCGTCGGCCTCCCCGCAAGCATCTGACAACTTAGCGGCCGCCCACAATCTCAAGGAGAGTGAGTTTGGACCTCGAACGGGCTTCCCGGGAAGCTCCTCAACGAACGAGGTACGGCTCCTGCACCAACGCTCGGCTGACGCTCGCATTTCCGCCGTGAGAACAACACGTCGAGATCCACGCCGGAGAAGCGCTCGAGGTTGACCTCCACGCCGCTGAAGCTCGCCGGGAGTCGCACCGGGACAGCGGGGGCGGTTCAAGATGCCAGGCCAGCAGCTGGTACGCACCTGCGCCAGCGTCCGCCGCGCGCGCCGCCCGGCGCCAGCAGCAACAGGCCCAGCGATGCGCTCAGCGCCCCGAGCGCAATGCCAGGGTGATAAGCCTTCCGTCCGCTCGGCGAACGTGCGGCCGTGGCCCGCGTCAACAGCTGACACGGGCGCGGCGCCAATCGACATCAATCGCTCCAGCACACGCCTCATCGCGCCTCCAGTGAACACGAAAGAGGATCCCGATTCGGAGGGCGGCGGTGAAGAGAAGACCGGTCGAGAAGTCGGGTGCCGGGCGCTGCTTTCTCGTGCACGGTACGTAGCGGGAGAGACGCAGCCGGTGGTCGGCGTTTCTCCTGGACAGCCGGAGGTGACCACGACATCCGAGCGCGTGTTTGGAACGGACCACTCGGAAGGCTTTGACCGCATCGCCGACGAGCCTTCCCGGCCGCGTCGCGTGCGACTCCGTGGATATACGCTATACCGGGAGCCGCGTTGGCCGGAACCCGGATGGTGGTGGAAAAATCGGGTCCGCGAGTCGTGCCCACCAGCGCTCCGTAGGCGCCGTTCCACCTGATCTGCACCGGCCCGTCGATGAAACCGTGCCCGTTCACGGTCATCCTCTGGCCAGCGTGCCCCCCGGTCGAGCTCAGGAAGATGTAGGCCTGGGGGCTGCAGGCCCATGCCATAGCCGCAGCAGACATGCCGAGGGAGACGACCGCCAGGATCGCCAGTACTAGGCAGCAGTGGCGGACAAGCAGGGAGTGGCGATGGCGCCGGGACCCGCGGCGCTGCGAATGACCACAGGAGCTCTCCCATGCGCATCTTCGTGACCGGCGCGTCCGGGTGGATCGGTTCCGCCGTCGTCCCCGAGCTGCTCGAGGCGGGCCACGAGGTGGTCGGGCTCACCCGCTCCGACGGCCTCGGCCGGCGCCCTGGACGCCGCCGGCGCCGAGGTCCACCGCGGCTCGCTCGATACATAGCTCGTCACGGCGGCAATCGTGCCAAACACGCCAACGACGCCGTCTTGGAGCTTCGATCTCACGCGACGGCCCCCATCCGCGTGGAGCGGGTCTCCTTCCGGCGACCGACTGGTGCCCGCGCTGACGGCGACGCAGGACCCGTTCGCTAGCGCGGTGAGGCGACAGACCAGCCGAGTGCTTCGGCGGCTCCAGCCATCCGTTCGTCGTAGGTGACGATCTGCCTCACCGCGGCGCCCAGCTGCCTGGCGCTGGCCAGGTGAATGGCGTCCAGCGAGCGCAGCTCGGATGGCTCCATCGGTCCAGCCTCGCTCAGCACGCGGTCGTTGACACGGAGCAGCTGGATGCGCCGCAGCGCTTCGTAGCCGCGGGCCACAGCCTCTGGGCCGCTGGGCAACAGCGCGCGCGTCACCTCCGTGCGCGCCAGCGCGCTGCTGACGAGCGGCTGGCGGC
>JAABUZ0100007345.1_pt1 | contig 13320 bp, 13 predicted proteins | sample 5562091 | NCBI WGS metagenome assembly JAABUZ01 (sample SAMN12813069, study PRJNA571459) | rock metagenome | isolation source: Antarctica rocks | place: Antarctica: Victoria Land, Linnaeus Terrace sud | collected 2015-12-21 | reverse complement strand
GAACATTCAGTTCTTCTTCATTCTCCGCATCCTTGGCAACCTCAATGAAGATATCAAAGTACCTGTTATCATCAAAGACGTCAGTATCTGTAATTTCATATTCCGAGACAGTACGATCTCGATGTGCGTTTTCTTGCCTCAATTTGTCATAAGGAAACCTTGATTGAGGATATTTGTAGAGCATTTTCATATATGAATGGCTTGGCGTGCAGTCGAGATAGTAATACATCTCTTTCACATCTTCCCCATGATTCCCTTCATGGCCTGTGAGCCCAAAGAAACGTTCCTTCAGTATTTCGTCCTGTTCATTCCAAAACGCAATGGACAAACACAGAAATTGGTGGTTATCACTGATCCCGGCTATTCCGTCTTCTCCCCATCTGTATACACGGCTACGAGCTTGTTCATGAGGGAAATGTGACCAAGCGTCACCATTGTCGGAATAGTCTTCCCTTACAGTGGCCCATTGACGGTCTGATAAGTAGGGACCCCATCGTCTCCAATACTTTTTATGTTCTGCATCTTCCCTTAGCCTCTTTTCCTCAATAGTTTGGTATTCATGTCCGGTAGTCTGCACCATGAGACCCTGTGGTAGACAGCCCCCAACAGTTCCCCGATCCTTAATTTCGAAAAAATTCCCGATTGACGATAAGACCGATAAGATCATCAAGATTCGAAGTCTATGTGATGCCAGGAGGATTTACTCGATTGAATGAGAAGAAGCGTCGGCCAAATGAAAGAATAGCGTTCATCAAGCCTTTAAATGGAGATCAACGAGACATTGCTAAGGATATACTGGAGCGAGTTGCCGCAAAAGTATTGCCCATTATGAAAGACAATTCTCTTTCTATCACCAGTTTGGATGAATTCCCTCCTAACAAGGAATTTTGGGGCAGGAATTGGAATGGTGGAGAGTGCATAGAGCTTGTTCTCAGGACCATGAATGGACAATGGCTTCCATTCACTCAAATTGTCAGCGTCATGATTCATGAGCTTGCGCACATTCGCGAAATGAACCACTCACGTTTCTTCTGGCGTGTGAAGAACGGGTTAACAGAAGAACTACGTCATCTAAATCAGGCGGGGTATACTGGAGAAGGCTTTTGGGCCCGAGGCGTCGATTTAAAGTCCGTTGTGCATACCACAGACCGTCAGCTAAATGAAGCTGAACTGCCCGTGCAAGTGTGCGGGGGTTATCGACGACGTTACCGAAAGCGGCGCCGAACCGGTAAGAAAAAAGAGAAGACGGGAACATCACTCGGTGGGGATGAAAATGAAAGGTTCTCCATTGAAGGGAAGTTTATTTCTGGAAACCCTCGAGTTGCACAGTCTAGAAGAGGTCGTGAACTCCGCGCTGCCGCAGCAGCGAGACGCTTTGATCTGCAGCAGAGAGGCCAAGAATTAGACGAACAAGATACGAGTGGGGAAGATGAAGAGGAACTAGTTGAAGAGCAAAAACCAGAAGATGACCGTGAAGCTTTGGACGCATTACAAGAAGAGAAGATGCAGATGCTGCAATGTCGGCATTGAAGGGAGCACATTTTGCTGACGGATTCATGAACAACTGGTATCAAATAAATGTGACTTGGGATATATGTTGGCTTCAGGGGAGGTGGTTCTGGATTCTAGATACAAAGGTTAGGCTAGAGTATTTGTTTCGGTCGAAAAGCATCATCTCTTTAATAGAGCTTGAAGTATGCCATCAACCCTTTTCTTGGTCGCGTATTTCCTCGCTCTAGCACTTTTCGACGACTCCAAGTTGGACAGCATTGCACAACACGAAGAATGGACTCTCCAACCCCTCATAGAATTCCTTCAACGTAATCCCAAGAAGCGTTGGTGCACTTTCCCCAGCATTGTCCTTTTAATGCGCGTACGCTATTGGTCGGCGGCACTGGTGCACTCGTAGCGGTGGGTTATCTCTGAGCGCCAACTCTTAGAATAATACGCACGCAATGTATGCGAGGTTTGCAGCTCCAGCATTGCGACAAGTGCGCCTCTATGCTACGGAGGCTGCGCAAGTGAAACCCCCGCTGCAGCTCTATGGACTGGACGGCACTTATGCCACTGCGCTCTTTGTCGCAGCCACCCGAAATAACAGTCTTGACCAAGCCGATCGCAGCCTGAACTCTCTGAAACAGAATATAAGCAAAGACAGCAAGCTGAACAGTATTATCTCCAACCCCTCGCTGTCAACTGCAGACAAGAGCACTGTGGTGAGCACATTGACTCGTTCGGCGGGAGGGGACAAAACGCTCAGCAACTTTTTGTCCGTCTTGGCGGACAACAACAGGCTTGGATTGATTACGGATATTTCAAATTCATTTACAGCTTTGATGCGTGCGCACCGAGGAGAAGTCGAAGCTACTATTACTTCTGCGCAGCAACTCGACAATCGCACCATCAGTCGTCTGGAAACAGCCATTCAAAAGAGTCCTCTGATTAGGCAGGGTCAAAGACTCAAAGTTGTAAACAAGGTTGATGCGGAAATTCTTGGTGGGCTTGTTGTGGAAGTGAACGATCGCACAATTGACTTGAGCGTCTCCTCAAAGATCTCGCGGCTCAACAAGATCCTGACCGATACCCTCTAGGATAGGAGAGGTTTATGTGAATGCATATAAGTTACTCTACAAATCCCACTTTCCTCCTTTTCGCAGTCTTTGCTTCGCCCAATTCCTCTTGCGCTTGGTCTGTTGGGCTTTCGCAAAATCGTTCTCCACCATATGATCCATTAATTTCCATAGCCACCATGTCTTTGTCCGGATCGTGAAACTCGTGCACCGATGACCTGAAAAACTCTCTCGGTCTGAGGAATTTGGCAACTTTTGCCTCCTGAGCAGGTACGTTCAGAAATTTTAGATTGGAAATGATCTGCCTCATTTGGATGTCGTCTGTGATACCTTTGGATTTTTGTTGCTCTTCATTTGTCATCAAGGCTCGTCTTTCTAGCATGTCTTCTTCAATCGTGTCCGCAAGAACTAGAGTCTCCACATATACAGGTCTACTTTGCCCGATCCGATGCGCTCGTTTTATTGCCTGCGCCTCGATGTTGCGCTGCCAGACTGGCTGCACAAAAAAGATCCTCGATGCAGAGGATATATTCAGACCGTGTGCGGCCAGCTTGATATCCATGACCATGACCCGATATGTCTCCGTGGAGTTGAATGTGACAATATACTGCGACCTTCTTGCAGCAGGCAGTGTTGTTGCGTATATCAGATGCTCAATCCCATACGCTTCTAGTGCTTCCGCTATGTAAAACGCGATGTCTTGATGTTCGTAGAATACAATTATCTTCTCGTGATCGGAGAGCACCACTATCCGATCCAGGAGGTAAGAAAGCTTACTGCTAGCTGTCCCTATTATTTTGGCATCGCAGAATGGTGGTGTGTTGAGGACGGAAGAATTGACGAGATTATTTTTGACAGTGTTAATTTCACTCCACGAATTTGATCTTAGAAGATCTCTTGTAGACACCTTACGAGGAGACTTATCTTTCGGCGAACTGCTCTTTTTCTTTGGCGAAGTGTTGACCTTCGCGTTTCCCTTTTGTAGACGTGGCTTAGGCTGACGTTGCTCTTCCTTCTTTGCATAATACGTTCCCATAGAGTCACTGTTTTGCAAGACTTCCAAGGTCTCACGCAAAGACACTCTGCTATTTGCAAGCAGCTTCTGAGCTGCAATTATTTGCTGCTTGCCAAAAATAGCGCCTTCAGTGTTTTGGAGAAAGGACCATTTATTTAGAGATTCTTTGGGAAAACCTTGGACGTAGTATCCCATATCGTGAAATGTCGTGTAAATCTTCCATTCTGGGGACGCAAGAGCAATTTTGCATGCATCAGCGGCATTTTTCAGCAGTTGGCAGTCTTGGAGTGAATAACTACGCTCCTCAGCTTTGACCAGGGACTGCTCACAAACGTATAAAATTGCTTCCACTTCTTTGGAATCCATGGCTGACCAGAAGAATGTTGAGTGTTGCATATTACTGACAAGCCGACTTAAATGTGTGCGATTACTGGGGTGGAAGAGATAGTCTTGATCTGTACGCTCAGAAGACACTGCATTTGCAACAATGGCAGCAACGAAGCAATTCATATTCAATCTGTTGCTGAAAGAAGGTACTAAACGAATGATCTTATGTGAGAGTGGTGGGAGCGAGATCTCCACTTCGATATCCTTTGGTCGGTGTCGAATTACTACCTGTTGCAGTATTTGGCGAACACACTCAGCACTGCCTACTGTCGACTCCATGAACGATTTGGTGACCTGCTTATTCCATTCTTTTAAGTCATACCACGGCGGCACGCGCAGATAGTCCGTCAGAATTGCGCCCAATCGTTCTAAATCTTGCCTTTCGGATGCCTTACGTCCAACCACATGACGAGAGTCTTCGTTTAAGTTTGCCTCCTCATTCAGCTGTGCCATTAATCCACTCGTAGGGGTGCCGGTCACGCAAAACTTTCTTTCTACCCGTAGCCTTGCAGCTAGTCGGACTGTGCGACAGGAATGGGCAGATAGGATATGACCTTCATCGACTATAAGCCGCTTCCAGTGGAGTCCCATAAGAGGTGTCTTGAATTGATACAGTTTGGGACACTTGCAGTCTACTTCTCTTGTCGCACCTTTGTATGAACACAGACACAGTCTTGGTACTCCAACAAACTCAAATGCACCTTCGGCCTCCTCTTTAGCAAACCTAGAATGGCTCAATAAAACAATATCATGGTCATTCAAAGTATCAATATCAGGCATTTTATGCTGGGGGTTGGAGATGACCAACACCTTGAAGAAATTGGCCTCGATATGTTTATCGATCTCAAGCCGCCATTGTTCAACAAGCGTATCAGGACAAATAACTAACGTAGCGTGAGACAGCATGACACGCTCAGCGGCGCGTTTAAAGTTTGACCTGTGGTGCCTTTTGTCATCAGTTACCGGAATCTCATAATAACAGGGATGGCTTTTTATTGAAGAAAGGCATGAATCTGGAAGGGATTCCTCAACATGGCGCCAGGGTACAGATTTTTCCGTGACATTAATGGCACAATACTCCAACAACGATAGGCACTGTTGGCGAGGACGCGACAACAGTGAATACCGCTCGGGTGAACGACTGCACTGAAATTTGGTGGCAGCAATCAGGGCGAGACATATCGCTGTTTTCCCCAAGCCCATATCTTCCGAGAGAATTGCCCCATTTGTACCGACATAAAGCGGGGGGCTTCTATAGAAACAGAAATCTTTCAGCACTGCAACGTAGTATCTGCAACCAGTGGGGTCCTGAAGCGGACACAGACGTGGGTCTGGCTGCAACTCGGAATTGAGTTCACGTTTCAGCATAGATGCCACCGTTCGACATTGGTATTTAAACAATTGTGTGCTTTTCTTGAACCCGTTTAGCTTTCCAGATTGCAAGTCATCGAAAAGCTCGGCAACTGCTACATCATTCTAGCATCCAAGTCTGCCACCGGAGATTTCAACGTGTTGTAGATTTGTAATAACGAATTCTGCTTATCAAACCGGTATCGGCGAATTGTTTTTTCACAGCTGCCAGTCCAAGACGCCAGAGACGTATTCACCAGCAGCAGAAGGCGCGATATACCCTTGATCCTGTACTGAATTGTTTGGGCATCTTGCGAGGCAAGTAACCTTCGCCCGTCTATGTCTTCCGGAATAACGTAAATCCTCACATGAGCAGTGCGTCGATTGAGCGGGCACATTCTATAGGTGACCCGCACAATATTGCGAGAAACGAGTTGCTGCAGAAGCTGCGGGAAAGGCTCTTTTCCGATCTCGGACCTCACCGTATGGTCTGCAAGACTGAAGGGAGGCTGGCCCCACATCCACCCTGAAATATGAGTAAGGTTGTGACACCACCTACCATCGGGAGCCTCGCATCCCGGGCCGGGTTGGCGAGGGATATGGACATTTACAGTCCCAAGTTTACAGAACTTGGACAAGTCATTCAGAATATTGGCCACATTAGACAACTTTTTCCTTTTTGATTCCGATGGCTGTCGCTTTCGTTTCCTAAGAGTGTTCAGAAGTTCGTCCAGACTTGTTGTACCAATCTGTAAAATTAGCGAATCCTACATATCACCAAACTGTATCCGGAGATGGCTGTTTTTCCTGGAAGGACTGATACACGTCCTGCAATGCTTGAATCATTCAATTTCATGGATCTGCCTTAATTGTGGGAACTTCCCCACATCGGCTGCCCGGTTGAAATCCAACTACACTTAACTAATACCCAACCTCGTCCCACGCAATGGAAGGCAAGCAAGTTCGAGATTTCAACCTCAAAGTACTCAAGTTCCATGACCCCAACATCCTCGACATTATGGATCAGACTACATTTGTAGTGGTCTATAAATTCGAGGCCGACGAGCAGGCTTGGACAAAGCCGAATATTGCAGGAACTGGTTTCGTGGTGGAACGATCCACCGAGCCATTCCACCAATTTTTCATCCTCAACCGCCATGGGATCGAGAATTTCGTCGTCTCCCTGGTCTCTGAAGAGGATGTCCAGACGGAAGGCGATTTCCTCCACTACCAAGACGACAATGGCGCCGTTTGGGGACTGTGGATATTCGAAGGCTCTGATCGCGACCGAATTGGAGAGAATTTACTTGCTTGTGCTCGCAATACCCGTGTTACAAGGACGATGACTTCACCACCGAGCGAAGATGTTCTTACTTCATTGTTTAGGAAGGCTACTGAAGTACATCGTGCCTAGCACTCGGATATGCTTCATCAAGAAATCACACCACCTCCTTTTTGACCATTCGATGGCTTTCCATGCGCATCATGAAGAACAAGCCGACCGAAGCACCTCCTAACAACGCCACAGCTGCCCATCCAATAGAGTCTGCCACTTTTCCGAAAGCGGCAATTTGATCATCGCCAGTTACCTCATTGAGAATGCTGACAGCTGCTTTACATGCAACGTGTTGTATGGTCATGCCAACAATCCAAATCAAGAATGATAAGCTTGTTGCAACTGTCGATATCTGCGAAAGGACGAGGATATTTGGGAAGCATGGCAGACTCATAGGAAATGATATAGCCAGCGCCAATCCAATTAGGCAGATCGTGACAATGAGAACTTGCACATGGACAAACTCCGACTGCAGTGTGTTTGCAACATCCAGTAACTGTAGGGGATCTCCTGAGATTGCCCGGATGTTGGTGCCACATGACTGGGTGCCATTTGTTGTGGCGCAAACTCCCATATATCCTGCTTGCACTTCCAGTTGAGAGGTTTGAGTGGCGATGTCGGCCAAGATGGAACCTTGCGAAGCATTTGCACTCACGTACTGTAGCTTGACCAGAAAGATACTATGTGTTGCAGCAGATGTAGAGCTCGCCATGTTGAGAACAAGAAGGATCAAACTGATGAGCATCATCAAATGAAAAACCCATCGCGGAGTGACTGGGAACCATTTAAGAAAGCTGATAGGAGACATTTGTATGACTTGGCGGTAGTGCGGACTGGTAGATTTTTAAGTGAATTGACGGCACATCCCATCCTGAAACATTTCTTTGTTTCATCTTTTCACCATGTAAAACTGTGACCACAAGTAAAAAGAGAAAGATTAGGTTTCGTCGGCAAGCAAATCCGTATATCCTTTGGTGCCACCTGAAACAAATGTTTCAGGATCCCATGCCCTAAGAGGATGATTGTGCAGAACTCGATCGGCCAAATCCGGGTTGGAAGTAGAAGCTTTCCCAAAGCAGCTGCGTCAATTAAACCATCAACTATATACGCCTGCGCTTTCTCAGGACTATAGGATCCCGCTCCAAGTAGAGGTGTCCGATGCAGGACCTTTCGAAATGGTAGTAGTGTTGATGGTGGCATTGGCCGAAGACAAGACCCTCCAGCTTGTTGCCTACTTGCTCTCCCTTCTACAAGGTGGACGTAAGCAAGCATTCGCTTCTCTAGTTGCGTACATACATATTCAGAATGGGTGATTGGATCAGAGTCCGCGGCACCTTCAGAGGTTGAAAATGGCGATAGACGTACGGCGCATTTCCTGCTGCTGATAGCCCCGCATACTGCATCTACAATCCGAAGAGGGAATAAGATGCGTTCTTGAATAGTTTTGGTTTGTTTGTTGATATTATCTTGCAGAAACTGATCTGGTAGCTGAGCGTACGCAAATTGTAATTCAACGCCGTCAAATCCTGCTTGAAGAGCATTTATAGCCGCGGCTTTGTAATCGCTGGCAACACCGTCCATATCATGGTGCAGAGCAATTTTTGGAGTTCCAAACGGCTTGTCCGTCCACTTGCAAGTCCCTTGAAGCGGCTCTTCACAAGAGCTCAACAACGTTTGGCCGCTTGGTAGTACACTTGATGCTCTTCCAGCATGCCAAAGCTGACCAAATACAAAACCACCTTTGTCGTGTATTGCCTTCGTAATCTGTTGCCAAGAGTGAATTTGTTTGTCAGTCCACAGACCTGGGACGTTTGAGAATCCTCCAGCATTTGGTGAGATCAGAATTGATTCTGTTATAATAAGTCCGTCTCTTGTAGCCCGTTTGGAGTAGTAGTCTTTCATAACATCTGTTGGAATATTCATCTCACAACGGCATCGAGTCATTGGAGCATGAACAACTCGATGAGAAAGCAGCACGCCAATGTCCAATCCATCATCGATATGTGGCATCCTTCAGAGGTATCAAACAGTTTTGCTCGTAATATTATACGATAAATTCATCGTTCTCTAGATCCGAGTCTGATGTACATTCGTGGCATTTCGGCATTCACGATATCTGTCAAAGGATCGAAAAGAATCATCTATCCCATACCCTTGCAGTATAGTTCACTTTGCTTTCTAAGGCCGTAATTGGCTGAATCTGAAGTTAAAGGGTCTCAGTTCATCCGTCTTGAAATGGCAACCAATGTGTTTTGGCATGCTGGCCTTCAGCGGGATGAGAGAGAGGCACTACGACGACAACGCGGGCTGACACTTTGGCTTACTGGTTTGTCCGCGTCTGGAAAGTCCACAATTGCAACAGCCTTAGAGCAGCACCTTCTCCATCTGGGAGTCAGCGCATACCGACTAGATGGAGACAATGTACGCTTCGGACTAAACAAGGATTTGGGGTTCAGCGAGAAGGATCGTAATGAAAACATCAGACGTATTGGAGAAGTAGCAAAACTTTTTGCAGATGCAAGCACAATTGCTATCGCATCCTTCATTTCGCCGTACAAGGCAGATCGACAAGTTGCCCGAGAACTCCACGCTTCCTCTGCGCTACCCTTCGTCGAAGTATTCATCGAGGTATCTCTAGAAGTTGCAGAGGCACGAGATCCCAAGGGATTGTACAAGAAAGCACGTTCTGGGGAAATCAAAGACTTCACCGGCATCTCAGCACCGTACGAGAAGCCAGAGTCACCAGAGTTGCATATAGAAAGTGACAAGACGAGCGTGGAAGAGGCTGTGCAGATCATTACCAAGTATTTGCTGGACAACGGCCTTCTGCTGGCGAGGACCGCCATATCTGCGCAAGTAGGGTAGCACGTAGTAAAAAGTCCATATTCAACCAACCCTGCGCACAAGCCAGGATGAATAGAAAATCTTTAATAGGCAGCTTGTCAGACCACACACTGTGCCCGCATCGAGCATTGCTACCGAAGCAACAAACACTCTCGACGCCGAGATCATCGCACTCTGGAATCTTAGCAGACTGATCCGAAGAAAAGAACAACCAAGCCAGAGATATTCTCACTCTAGGGTCACAGGGGTCATCGGGTCATCAACCAAGTTGTGCTCTGTGGCTCTGGTAAGAGCTCAGAAGAAGGACGTTTACTAGATAGATGATCCTATAGAGTATTGTCACTTCATGAAAAGAAAATTGGCGCCCCTGACAATATATAGTAGGCGATCACGTGATGGAATTTGGACCCTAATTCTTTAGCCCTAGGGAGGACTGTGCTTGAAATCATTTCAACCCCAAGTCAACGAACTCCAAGACAGCAGCATGGGTGCCTACAAATACTTGGAAGAAATTGCTAAGCGCAAGCAGAGCGACATCATGCGCTTCCTGCTGAGAGTCCGCTGTTGGGAGTACCGTCAGCTGAGTGTTGTCCATCGGGCCTCTCGTCCGTCGCGACCTGACAAAGCTCGACGACTTGGCTATAAAGCAAAGCAGGGCTATGTCATATATCGTATTCGAGTGCGACGAGGAGGTCGTAAGCGCCCTGCACCCAAAGGCGCTACGAACGGCAAGCCTACCAACCAAGGTATTAACCAACTGAAATACCAGCGGTCGCTACAGAGCACTGCGGAGGAACGAATTGGGCGACGGTGTGCCAATCTGCGTGTTCTCAACTCCTACTGGATTAACCAGGACTCGACGTACATGTACTACGAGGTCATCTGCGTGGATCCTCAGCATAAAGCAGTACGACGGGACCCTCGCATCAACTGGATCTGCGATGCCGTTCACAAGCACAGGGAAGCCAGGGGCCTTACAAGCGCATCCAAGAAGTCTCGTGGACAGAACAAAGGACATCTATATCAGAACACCAATGGTGGGGGCCGAAGGAAGACGTGGAGAAGGCAGAACACGCTGCAGTTGTGGAGATATCGTTAAATATGTATCTCGTACAATTAACCAAGCATATCTGTATAGTTTCTGTGTTTTGGTGATTGTTGTATTTCCTTGTGAGCGGGTATCCTCCGGTCTCACGTGATCTGGAATAGATCGGGAGTCGCTCGGGGCTATGAAGTACGCCACAACTGTGCATGCTTTCCTTGGCGGTCTTGGCCGTATGATAATTTGCCAAATACAGCTCTACAAAATAGCAATGGAGTTATTAGTTTACAAAATAACGTAGACTGGAGCAATTGAACACTACTTGGACGATTAGAAAAGAAGAGAGCCAAACGATATGGGATCCTAAAATGGGCGTTAATAATCTGATCTTTAGCTCCAAATTGTCCAGCTATTGTCGCCATGTCCTGCTGTGATAGTAGATGTAGACGAGCCTTGGACAACCCTCTATGAATCCGAGAGTAGCAAGACCCTCCTTATGTATAGAAACGACTGAAAATATCTCGCCTCTCCCCACACTCGCCCTGATTGGTGGGAAATTGAGTTCCTATCCCCACTCCACTATGGGTCTCCATCCTCTCCCTTCTCCCCTCTCCCCTCTCCCTTTCATCACTGGGCTCACACTCCTTTCTCCCTCTCCTCTCCGCTCCGCTTCCCCACCCTTGGGTTCATGCTATGAGTAGGAGGAAATGCAATGGGCAAGTGGGGATGAGGCACTTCAGCTTGGCAAATCTGATGGCGCGCGAGACTATGGCAGATAAGCTGGATGGTTTCCAAGTAGGCACTACTGAAAAGTCGGAGGACAATGGCCGCAATATGAGTGCCTGGAAAGCACTCAGTATATACTGGAAGGCTGCAGCTTGGACTATGTTCCTCTCATTATGCATCGTCATGCGCGCCTACGACATTGAGACTGTGGGAAACTTCTTTGCTGTGCCCTCCTTCCAACAAAGATATGGTACTCTTGTTGAAGGGAGCCACTACCAAATCCCCGCTGCCTGGCAGGTAGCCTTGTCCGTGAGCAGTCTGGTGGGCCAAATCTTTGGAAGTATTCTAGTAGTCTACCCTATGGAATGGTTTGGCTGTCGCTACACCCTTCCCATGTGTCTCCTCCTCACCATCATCCTCATCGTCCTACAATTCATCGTCCCTTCCATCGAGCTTCTCACTCTCTCAGAATACATGTCTGGGTTCATATGGGGCTCTTACTGCGTGCTCATTGCCACTTTTGCATCTGAGGTACTACCTACTCCAATTCGCGGCCTATTTACCGGATACATTAATTCATGCTATGTCTTTGGGCGTTTCATCTCGACCGGCATCACGACAGGCTTTGACACACGGCAGGACCTGTACGGGTTCATCATCCCATATGCAGTGCAGATTGGATGGCCTTTGATTATCGTCGCAGGCCTTTACTTTCTCCCTGAGTCTCCATGGTGGTTTGTGCGACGAGGCCGTGTGGTCGACGCAGAGAAATCACTGCGGCGGCTTTGCAATGCAAACTCTCCGAGAGTTGACACGTCCAAGGCTGTCGAACTCATGATGCAGACAGGCATACTTGAGCAAGAGCTGGAGAGCGGGGTTGGCTTTGTAGACTGTTTCCTCGGCACTAGCCGGCGTCGCACAGAAATCTGCATGATGGTCTTTTTCATTCGCAACGTCTCTGGGCCATTGTCTCAAATCACTACTCCGCCAGCCATTGACTCGAGGGGTAGCCCTGCCTTTCCATCGGCAGCTGGATTCAATGTTACAGGCGTTGTAGGCACATGTCTAGCCATCATTCCTCTGATGTATTTTGGACGCCGGCGGCTATACTTGACAGCAATGTCTTTTTTCTTGCCCTGTTTGCTCGTCCTCGCCATGCTTGCTGTGGCCCAAGAAATCTATGTCGATCAGAGCTACCACGCACAAAGAGCGGTATTTCTGGCCATTTTGGACTTCATATGGCAAGTATCCTTGGGACCACTGAGCTATGTAATCACCTGTGAGATACCATCTACGAGACTACGAAGCAGAACTATCTCCATTGCAATCATGTTTGACGGTTTGACGGGTCTTCTGACGACTGTCATTGCACCATATCTTCTATGCGCGAACGGTCTGAAGGACAGCAAGAAGGTTGAATTTGCCTCCGCTGGTGTAATCCTGGCTGCGTTTGCATGGTGCTTTCTGAGATTGCCTGAAAGCAAGGATCGCACGTTCCAGCAGCTCGATTTGATGTTCGAGGAGGGTGTGGGAACAATGGAGTTTGCCGAGTATAAGTTTGATGCGGAAGATTAAAAGATTGGAGTATTGTATAATAATGTAAAAGTATGTATCGTGCACTCATCGATACAGGTGAATATTCAGACTCTAGAAAATTTCCAGGGGGTGCCGAATCTAGAGCTATTGCCCTGGCGTGGACAAAAAATGATTTCAGATCCATCCAGTCGGGCGTGGATTGCGCTACTGTTGAATTGCGACCCGAGAGATTTGGTCTTCATTATAATACAGCAGACCGTGGATGAGATTGATACTGCCATCTATCCCGGCAAGTGCTGTCCAGCTTGATGTCGTATAACTTCCATAACTGTCCGTTCCTCCTCTACGACAGCAGAAACAACCTGAGCAAGCGAAGCTGGGGGGACTTTGCCTGTGATTGTTTGCATGCCTGTAATTTCCCCTTTACAAATACTCACCGCACCAGTCCAGGCCAAACACTCTCTTTCGGAGTCTGTGACGTCAAAAAAGACTACATCATTGATCCATCCGACAA
>JAABUZ0100007344.1_pt1 | contig 13320 bp, 14 predicted proteins | sample 5562091 | NCBI WGS metagenome assembly JAABUZ01 (sample SAMN12813069, study PRJNA571459) | rock metagenome | isolation source: Antarctica rocks | place: Antarctica: Victoria Land, Linnaeus Terrace sud | collected 2015-12-21 | reverse complement strand
TTCACCCAGCCCGACAACCTCCAAGACGAGCTGCGGCCGCTCCGTGACCCACGCACCGCAGACGACTGAGGGCAGCGACCACAAACCCTTAGCGGAGGATCCTGCGCCGTTGCTACTCACACCCCGAGACTGACGCCACCGACGACTTGCTCGACCTGCTCGACCGGCTGCTGTCCGGGCTGCTGGCCCGCAGCCAGCGCGTCGAGGCCCGGAACCGGCTGCGCGAGCTGCCTGCCCTTGACGTCGCCGCCCGCTCCCTGCGCGACGCGGTCGCCGTGCTGCTCGACCCGCCCGACGCCGGCCGCGGGGGCCTACCCGCGCTGTGGGCTGCCCTGGAACAACGCGGCATGTCCCGCGCACAGCTCACCGACGCGGTGGACGCGGTCGGTGAGCTGTACTAGGCGTTGGCTCATCCAACCCCATGACCGGGGCTTACCGATACCGAGACTCGAAACGCCACCTCGGCGGGCGCGCTCCACGCGAGCATTCCCAGATGATCAACCCACCGACGCTCAGTTTGATGCCAACGCGGAGGCTTGACAGGCCGCATCGGTGCGCCCTAGGGTCCCCCTCAGGTGGCCAGGAGAGCTAGTGGCTAGGCCTTTGAGACTAGGGTGGCTTTTTCCGTTGGATGGGCATACGAGCGCGGGTCCGCTTGACGGCGTCATCGTCCTTGACTTGTCCCGCGTCCTGACAGGACCCTTCGCTGCCATGCTGCTGGGGGATCTAGGCGCTCGCGTCATCAAGGTAGAGCGGCCAGGTCATGGTGACGATACCCGCAACTGGGGTCCGCCTTTTGCAGGCCCGGCTGACGCTGCAGAGAGCACGTACTTCTTGTCAGCGAATCGCAATAAGCAATCAGTCTCTTTGGATTTGAAGTCCGATCGCACTCGGTTGTTGCAGCTCATCAGTCGTGCCGACATCCTGGTTGAAAACTTCCGACCCGGCGTGATGGATCGCTTGGGTCTCGGTGCGGCCGAACTCCGCGAGCTGAACCCACGCCTCGTCGTGTTGTCGATAACCGGTTTCGGACATGATGGTCCTGACGCAGGCCGGCCCGGATATGACCAGATTGTGCAAGGCGAGGCCGGGATTATGAGCCTGACCGGGATGGACGCGGACCATCCCACGAAGGTGGGAATACCCATTGCCGATCTGCTTGCCGGAATTTACGGCGCGTTAGGCGCTGTCGCGGCCTTACACGAGCGCGGCACCACCGGTCGCGGTGGGGTGGTTCGCACGTCGCTGCTCGCAGCCGTCGTCGCCACACATGCCTTCCAGGGAACCCGGTATCTGATCGCGGAAGAGGTCCCCGAGCCGAGCGGAAATCAACATCCGACCGTAGCGCCGTACGGCGCGTTTACATGTCAAGACGGCGTCATCCAGATCGCGGTGGGAAACGACGATCTGTGGCGGCGGTTGGCCGAGGTGGTCGGCATGGATGCTGACGACCCAAGTTTTCGTACGAATGCAGATCGGCTCGAGCACACTTATGCGCTACAGGAGTCGCTGCGAACCGCGTTTCGGTCCGAACCGGTCGACGCCTGGATGACACGTCTTGACGCAGCCGGCATACCTGCCGGTCGAATCAACAGCCTTAACGAGGTCTACGCATCGCCCCAGGTGCGTTCGCAAGGACTGGTCATCGCGGTGGATCACGCCACGCTGGGCCGCATCGAGCTCCCAGGGCCGGCGCTGCGGTTCGACGACCTGCCGGAGCGGGCACATCGAGCTCCGCCGTTCCTGGGCCAGGACACCGAAGAGGTGTTTCGCTGGCTCGACAGTGAGCCCGAAAGATGAGCCTGAAGCGCTCGGCGCAGTACTGGATCGATCTGCTCACGGATCCGCTCACCTACATCTGCTGGGATCCAGGGGGCGGTGTGGCCGACCGAAGCGTCCGTGGCGGCGCGCCTAGAAGGGGCGGCACGGGTCACGACTCTGTGATGACCGGTCGTGCGGCGATCGACGGATCTGCCACTGCCGTCGTGGTCATGGATTACTCCGTACAGGCGGGGACCCTGACCGTGGACAGCGCCAGCCGGATTGCCAGCGCCTTCGACCGGGCGACCGATGAGGGCCTGCCCGTCGTGGGTGTGGCCAACTCAGGAGGCGTCCGCCTGCAGCAGGGCGCCGCAGCCTTCGTGAAAATGGCGTCAATGGCAGCGGCGGTTGGGCGGCATCGCATGGCGGCACTGCCTTATGTGTGCTACCTGGCGAATCCCACGACAGGCGGCGCACTAGCGTCCTGGGCGGGACTGCCTGACCTGTCGGTCGCCGAACCTTCTGCGCTAGTCGCCTTCGCTGGGCCACGAGTCGTCCAGTTGCTAGGCGGCGTCTCCTATGCCGGGGGATCTGTCACGTCCGAGCAACTGCAGGAGCAGGGACTTGTAGATGCCGTCGTTCCTCCGGACTCTGTCAAAGAGTATCTGTCGACCGTGCTCCGAGTGCACGCAAGCGTCGAGCCTGGCCGCAGCCCGACTGCGATGTCGCCGCCGACGACGCAGTCGCTAGAGGTCGGCCCCGGCACGCCATGGGCGGCGGTGACGGCGACGCGTGCCGTAAGCCGACCGGGAGCGAGGGAGGTCGTCCAGCAGCTCAGCGACGTCACGCTCCTCCACGGCGACGGTATGGGCGGGGGCGACGACCCTGCCTGCCTCGCCGGGCTCGGCACCCTCGCCGGCACGCCGATCGTGTTTGTCGGCCACGATCGAGCCGGACGCCCCGGTGGCGCAGCCATCACCGCTGCCGGGCTTCGTAAGGCGCAACGCGCCCTCGCCTTGGCACAGCAACTTCACCTGCCGCTGGTCAGTCTCATCGATACCCCTGGCGCCCAGCTAGGGACCGCGAGCGAGTTGAGCGGTCTCGGCCTCGAGATCGCACGAGCTCTTGTTGGGCGGGCCGAGGCGACGACGCCGCTCCTCTCGGTCTTGCTTGGGGAAGGAGCCGGCGGTGCCGCACTGGCCTTCCTGCCGGCCGATGTCGTGATCGCGGCATCAAACGCCTGGCTGGCACCGCTGTCCCCGGAAGGGGCCTCGGCCGTGTTACACCACACCATTGAACGAGCCTCCGAGGTCATCAGCCAACAAGGCGTTACAGCGTCGGATCTACGACGGATCACAGTTGCCGACTACGTGGTAGCAGAATCTGGTGACTGGATATCCAGGATCGTTGAGCTCCTGGCGGGGGAGTTGCAGCGGTTGATTCAGACGCCGTTCCTCGGCCTAATTGCCGACCGCCGAGTCAGGCTCGCAGCAATTGGTGGATCCGAGGGTATGGCGTTTCGGGCCGGCTAAAGTCGTTCCGCAATTATTCCGGGCAAACGAGGAGACAGCATGTCATTACCCGAAGGTAGGACCGTGCTGGCGCCTGCGCACGGCGCGGCGTTTAGCATCGCGAGGGGTGCGAGCTTCCGGATCACCGACATCGAAGGCGCGCAAGTCAGCGACCTTGTTGCGTTCCTTTCTGGCGATGTGACCGAGGCCTTCTCGCCAGGTAACACGAGGAAGCTCAACAGTTCGCTGCTCTTGACGACGGGCTCCACTTTGTTCAGTAACCGATGCACGCCGCTTCTGCGTATCAGGACTGACAAGGTCGGTCGCCACGACATCACCTCATCGTGGTGCAGCCCCTACGACTATCCGATCAGGTTCGGCCTGCACGACCACCCAAGCTGCCTGGCGATCTTGACCGACGCGCTCGCCGAGTACAACATCCAGGAGCACATGATTCCAGAGCCGTTCAACGTCTTCATGAAGACCGACATCGACTATGAGTCTGGTCAAATCGAGGTGGCGAGGTCGCCATCGACGCCTGACGACTATATCGAGTTTGAAGCACTCGCGGACTGCCTCGTCGGTCTGACTGTTTGTCCCCAGGATCAGAATTTGTGCAATGGCGGGACGATCACTCCCTTGGCGGTGGAGGTGCTCACGTCCAACCTCAGCTCGTTGTAGACGCTATTCCGACTCTATGTGAAGGAGGCAATCAGGATGCTTAATCATCAAACGGGAAGACTGGTCAGGTCATGCGTCGGCGTCACGGTCCTCACGTTGTTAGTTGCGTGCGGCAGCGGGAGCGGCGGGTCTGGCGGCAGCTCCGGCAGCGGGGGCTCGGCGCTGTATATCGCTAGCTCCAACCCGATGAGCGGGGACAGCGGCTACTACGGCGTCGACAAGGTAAAGGCGATCAACCTCGCGCTGTCTGACGTCAACGCGTCCGGGGGTGTGAACGGACATCCGGTCAAGCTCGTTGTTGACGACGACGCCGGTCAGCCGGCGCAAGGGGCAAGCTTGGCCGCAAAGGAGTGCACCGACAGCCATGTTCTGGCGGTTATAGGGCACTGGAACTCTTCAGTAAGCCTCGCGGCCGCACCCATCTACGGTCGATGCAGCCTCCCGAACATCAACGACGACACGACCGTTAAGCTCTCGGGAATCTCACCGTTCGAGTTCCGGGTGTTTGCTACAGGTGCTGTCGAAGGCAAGACCTTAGCCCAGTACGCGTACGCAAAGGGTTACCGCCGCACGGCAGTTGTATATGACACAAACGACTACGGCATCACGCTGCACGATGCCTTCGCGTCCGCCTTCCAGGCACTCGGCGGCGAAGTCGTATTGAATGACGCGTACGTGGAAGGAAACAAAAACTTCGCGCCCGACGCGGACAAGGTGAAGGCGGCGAACGCGGACTCGACTTTCATCGCCGGCTACTACTTGGAGACGGCGCTGATCGCTAAGGCCATCCGCCAAGGAGGGATCACTGCACCGCTTCTCGGTGGAGACGGTATCGATGCGCCGCAGCTTGTTCAGCTGGGTGGAAGTGCGGTGAACGGTGTCGTGTTCGCTGACGACTACTCGCCGCAGCTTCGAACTGCCGCGAACCAGCAGTTCGTCGCCAAGTGGAGCGCGAAGTACGGCGGCGCGCCCGACACATTCGCGGCCCTAGCCTACGACGCAACGAACCTGCTCGTGTCGGTCCTGAAGTCGGGGCCGACGACGCGGAAGGGGGTTCAGCAGTCGCTCGAGAAGGAGGCTGGATTCGTCGGTGTCACCGGCCCGATCAAGTTCGACAGTCAGCACGACGCAGCCCGTCCGGTGTATCTACTTACCGTGAAGGACGGCAACATCACGCTTAATGGCCAGCAGCTGGACAAGGGATCGCTCGTTAGCACCTCAAAAGTCATTGGGTAGTGGGTGGCTCTCGGAAAGGGGTGAGAATGGGCGGACTTGTCACCGTCGTTGTCCAAGGGCTGTCAGTGGGTAGTATTTACGCATTGCTGGCTTTGGGTTACGCGATGATCTACAGCGTCTCGCGAATGAGTAACTTCGCTCACGGCGACTTCGCGATGGTGGGAGTAATTGTCTTCTTGACGGCACTCCCCCATCACAGTCCGCTCGTCGCAGCGATTGTCGTCGTCCCGGTGATCGCTGCTGGAATCGCGGTGACGACGGCCTTCGGTGTGTATCGTCCCGTATTTTCTGCCCCGAAGGTCAACAGTTTCATCTGTGCGATTGGGGTGTCGATCTTCCTCGAGAACCTCGGTGTAGTGATCTGGGGACCGGCGACCAGGCCTTTTCCGACCCTGGGAGGAGGAAGCTACGTAAACTTCGCGGGCGTGCGGGTCCGGGACTTCGACCTGGGCTTGATCGCAGTATTGATCGTGCTGACGACTGCCGTGACGGTATATGTGACGCGAACGCGAGTAGGTATCGCGTCACGTGCCTTAGCTGAAGATCGTAACGCGGCTCGGCTTATGGGCATTCCGGTCAACCGGCTCATCTACCTGACGTTCCTCATCGGCGGTCTGCTCAGCGGTGTGTCAGGATTGTGCTATGCGATGTACTTCGCAGTTGCGTGGCCGCTGATGGGTTTCACACCCATCCTGAAGGCATTTGTCGCCACGGTCGCGGGCGGCCTTGGGTCCTTGCCCGGGGCCGTTTTCGGCGGGCTGGTGCTCGGCCTGGCCGAGTCGATCGGTGGCAGATACATCTCAACCGGCTATGAGGACGCGATCTCTTTCGGGCTGTTGATCGTGATCCTGCTTGTGCGCCCGCAAGGCCTGCTTGGAGGGAAGGCCGTTGCCAAAGTCTGACGTATTGCGCGCAATCAGGCGGCACCGCCTTTCCGGTTGGGTGGGTTTCGTCCTGCTCGGTGTCGTCGTGCCGCCCCTCACGAGCTCGGAGTACTACAAGCACCTTGAAGTCCTTGTGATGATCTACCTGCTGCTGATCTTGGGCATGCACCTGTTGTCGGGGATTGCCGGTCAGGTGTCATTCGGACAATCCGCATTCATGGGAATTGGTGCGTACGCGGGCGGACTGACCCTCGTCCATACCAACATCCCCTACGTCCTAGGCGCGCTTGTCGCAATCGGTTTCTCGGCCGTCGTCGCGTTGATACTGGGGCCAGTGCTCGTGAAGCTGCTAGGGGACTACTTCGTTATTGCGACCATTGCGCTGGTCGAGGTCGTCTACCTGGTGCTGCTCAACTCCGTCAGTTTGACTGGCGGGCCGCTTGGGTTGAGCGGAATACCTCAGCCGGGTCTCGCCGGCAAGAACATAACGACGGACACCCAGTTCTACTACCTGGTCTTTGTGATCAACGTAATCGTCATGGTTGCTGTTCTCAATATCAGCCAATCGAGAGTTGGTAGGGGCCTCACCAGTATCCGTGACGATGAGCTCGCGGCCGGCACATTTGGTGTGAGGGTTCGGTACTACAAGGTGGTCGTCTTGGCTACCAGCGCCGGCCTTGCCGGGCTGTCCGGCCTGCTCTTTGCCTCCTTCTCGGCCTACCTAAACCCAGTGAGCTTCGACTACAACCAGGGCGTCACATTCGCCATCATCGTCATTGTTGGTGGCCTGGGCAGCCTTCCAGGAGCTGTTCTCGCCACCGTATTAGTCACCTTGAGCCCCGAGCTCTTGCGCTCCCTGGGGGACTGGCGTCTGACGATTTACGGTGCCGTGCTCGCGGCAATGATGGTGACGCGGCCGCAGGGTCTGCTCGGTCGCCGAACCCAGACGCAGCGCCGACGCAGTCTGCGGAACTGGCGTCGAACGGCTCCATCAGCAATTGACCCTGGTTTGCCGGTGTGATCGACAGACCGCAGAGGAAGGGGGATCGACGCGACATGAGTCACACAACCACCCGATCTGAATCGCCCGTTGGCACTCCTCTCGCGCAGGCGGAGTCCGGGCTACGGGTCGAGGGGCTCTCGCTGCGTTTCGGCGGGGTTGCGGCGCTCAGCGCTGTATCCCTAAACGTGCCGCTGGGCATGACCGTCGGGCTGATCGGGCCGAACGGCGCTGGGAAGTCAACGCTGGTGAACTCGGTCGTCGGGATGTACCGACCGGATACCGGGCAAGTGTGGCTCGGCGAGGCCCGGATCGACGGCCTGCCACCTCACCACCTAGCCGCTATCGGAATTGCAAGAACGTTCCAGAACCTTCGTCTATTCCCGTCATTGTCGGTCCTGGAGAACGTTATGGTCGGCTGCCATCCGGTCACTAACACCGGCATCTTGACCTCAATGTTTCGTTTGCCACAGCATAGGCGGAACGAACAATCCACGCACGAGAAATGCCTGGCACTACTGGATCGATTCGGAATGCGCCAACATGCTAATGAGGCCGTCTATGCGTTGCCCTACGCCCTTCAGAAGGCAGTAGAGATCTGCCGTGCCGTAGCGGCCGACCCACGCCTGCTCCTGCTCGATGAGCCAGCCGCCGGAATGAGCGGCTCAGAGCGCGATGGCGCGGCGGCCGTGATCGAGTCTCTCAGCGACCAGAAAATGGGCGTCCTCCTGATCGAGCATGATGTTGCTCTCGTCATGCGCACGTGCCAGCGTGTCGCGGTTCTCGATCACGGCGTGAAGATCGCGGACGGCACTCCGGACGAGGTCGGCGCCGATCCGGGAGTAATCGCTGCCTACCTGGGACAGGGCTGACGACAATGTCGCGGCTTGAACTGAGGTCAGTGCGCGCTGGATATGGTCCGATGAATGTCTTGCACGGTATCAGCCTGGAGGTGGGCGTCGGCGAAGTGGTCGCTGTTCTGGGGCCGAATGGCGCTGGCAAGACCAGCTTGCTGAATACCATCTCGGGGTTGCTGTCCCCGCGCGGCGGAGATATCCGAGTTGACGGACAAACGATTGCCGGTCGGGCGGCCCACAAAATCGTTGAACATGGGGTCGTACAAGTACCGGAGGGTCGGCGCATCTTTGCCGACCTCACGGTAGCTGAAAACCTTCTGGTCGGCGGATATACATCACGTGATAAGGCGGCTCGAGTCAGGGCGCACGATCAGGTCTTCGGCTTGTTCCCCGTTCTGGCGGAGCGCCGTGACCAATCGGCCGGAACATTGTCGGGGGGTGAGCAGCAGATGCTGGCTATCGGACGCGCGCTGTTCGCCCGACCGCGCCTTCTCATGCTGGATGAACCATCGATGGGACTTGCGCCGAAGCTTATTTCTCGAATCTACGAGACGTTCCCGTTGATAGTCGAGGACGGCACCTCAATATTGCTAATCGAGCAGAACGCAAAAAAGGCTCTTGAGGTCTCGAGCCGGGCGTACGTCCTTGAGCAGGGAAACATCGCAATGAGTAGCGCTTCTCTAGACCTGCAGGGCTCGACGCAGCTGCAGGATCTGTACCTAGGCGGTCACGCCACCGGCACGAAGAGTGGACACACGAACGCCGAGTCCGAGAGATCAGCGGGATGAAAGGTGGTGACTAGCATGACGTTCCAAGGAGTACGACCCCTCGGGCCAGCGGATGCGACGGCTACGCCGAGGTTTACGGGGAGTGCGACGTTCGCGAGGCTTCCGGCCGTGTCGGAGGTGCAGAACTTCGATATCGCGGTCCTTGGTGTCCCCTTTGACGGAGGTACGTCCTATCGACCGGGCGCTCGCTTCGGGCCGATGGCAGTACGACAGGCTTCCCGTCACCTGCGCCCTGGCTACCACCCTGATCTCGATGTGGCCCCGTTTGGCGTGATGCAGGTCGCGGACGCGGGGGATGTCTCGTGCACGCCGTTTTCTATTGACGAGGCCATCCGCCAGATCGAGGAGCATGCGTCGGGGTTGGTGTCGGCGCGCGAGATGGTCTTTGCGCTCGGTGGTGATCACACGATCACGTTGCCGTTGCTCCGGGCGGTGCATCGGGCACACGGTCCGGTCGCGCTCGTGCATTTCGATGCGCACCTGGACACCTGGGACAGCTACTTCGGAGCAGATCGCACCCACGGCACCGTCCTCAGGCGAGCCTTCGAGGAGAATCTGCTTCTCGAGAGTCGCTCGATCCACGTCGGGATTCGTGGACCGCTCTACGGGCAGCAAGATCTGACTGACGATGCCAGCTTCGGGTTCCGCGTCATCCGCTGCGGAGACATCGACCTGCTTGGCATCGAAGCAGTCGTCGAGCGGGTCTCAGCTCGCACGGCGAATGCTCCCGTCTACGTGTCCGTCGATATTGATGTCCTCGATCCCGCTTACGCGCCAGGCACCGGTACGCCGGAGATGGGTGGCTTCACCTCGCGTGAGCTGCTGCGGATGTTGCGCGGACTTGACGGCACCTCGATCGTCGGCGCTGACGTCGTGGAGGTGAGCCCGGCCTACGACCACGCGGAGATCACTGCGCTAGCCGCGGCCACCGTCGTGTACGACATGTGTGCTGTTGTGGCGAGCTCAAGGAGCGGCAACAAGAAGCCGGTGGATGCGACACGGTCTACGCCGTCCCTAAAGGAATGAGGGCTCGCGCTCACGTTGGCACTCTGTAGCGCGCGCTTCCGCCGCCGACACCAGGTACCGCAGCCACGGCTACTTTCAGGGTGGTGAACGCATGTCCGTCGTCGTGATTGCCACCGGAGGAACGATCGCCTCGCTGACCGATCCCACAACCGAGATGGTTCAGCAGGCGGTCACGGCTGCTGCTCTGTTGGACACTGTGCCCGCCTTGCGGCAGTTCGGCGATGACATCGACGTCGTGGATGTGTGTCGGGTGAGCGGCTGGAATATGACGCCTGAGTTGATGCTGGTTGTGGCACGAGGTGTCCGACAGGCGCTCAGTCAGCCTTCGGTGGACGGCGTCGTCGTCACCCATGGAACGGATACCGCAGAGGAGATGGCGTTCTTGCTCGACATCCTCACGGGATCAGACAAGCCGGTCGTACTTGCCTGTGCCTTGCGGAGCGGAGACGAGGTATCCGCTGACGGGCCTCGGAATCTTTTGAACGCGTTCATCACAGCGCGGGGAGAGGGTCTCCGTGGATACGGCACCCTGGTGTGCATGAATGACGAGTTGCACGCCGCCAGGTGGGTGACTAAATCAGACAGTTACCGAGCGGGGGCGTTCACCTCACCAGACCAGGGGGCGATTGGCAGCGTAACGCCGGTACGCGGCGCGGTGCCGCTGCGCGGCCGTTTGAATAGGTGGAACTCCGAGCTACCCGAGCGCCTGAGTCACGTTCCGATCATCCGGACGTATACGGGTATGACCGGCGAAGGACTGCCCGGTCTTCTGTCGCGTGCCGAAGGAGTCGTTTTTGAAGGCTCCGGCTTGGGCAACCTTCCCGGCGGCGTTCAGGACACGGTCACGAGTTGCCTTGATGCCGGTGTACCGGTCGTCGTGGCAACTCGGGTCCCCACCGGCGGCACCCATCCGGTGTACGGCGGCTTGGGCGGCGGAGCGACGCTCAGAGACCTCGGGGCCAGTTTCGCCGGCAGACTTACCCCGGGGAAGGCGCGCCTGTTGCTGGCTACGATATTGGCGGTAGCGCCGGATCGGGCAGTGGGTACGTTTCGAGAGGCCGTGCGGGTCTTGCAGTAGCCAGCGAACAGCTGCGCCAGCCTGCGTCAGTGAGGAGACGGTCATCAGCGCACCGCACCGGAACGGCGGCAGTGATCGCATGGCGCTGCGGCGGCTAGGACGTACTCGCCTGTACGAGGAGGTCGTCCGTCGGTTGCTTGACTACATCAGAGACGCTGCACTCGCGCCGGGAGCACGCCTGCCAACCGAAAGAGAATTGGCGGAGCAATTGGGTGTCAGCCGAGTGTCGGTTCGGCAGGCCACAGTAGCTCTTGAGGTTCAAGACATTCTGACAGTTCGCCACGGTGATGGCATCTACGTGGTCAGCACCGGCGAGCTGCTCACCGAGATGCTTGAAAAGCGAGCGCGGCTACCGGACATATTAGAGGCGCGAGAGGTTCTCGAGGTTAAGTTGGCCGAGTTTGCTGCCGAGCGACGAACCGCCGAAGATATCAATAATATGGACACCGCCCTGAAGTCCATGGCAGCCGATATCGCTGCCGGAGGGATCGGGGCCACCGCCGATAGTGAGTTTCATGGTGCGGTTACTCGTGCCGCTCGAAATGTCGTACTAGCGGAACTAATGAGATCGTTGCACGAGCCCATCCGAGAAACGCGCGTCGAGTCGCTATCAGAACCCGGCCGTCCCCCAAGGTCGCTTGGCGCTCACTGGAGGATCGCCGACGGAATCCGTTTGCGAGATCCAGCAGCGGCTGGGCAGGCTATGCGGGATCACTTGCGGATGGTGGCTGATGTACGGCTACTGAGACTGCCGCTCGAGCATCGCGATGATCTTGCGAACGACTCGGGGAAAGCGGCGATCCACCCGCGCAGTGAAGCCTCATCTTGCGGTCATCCACCCGAGGTCTAGGTATGCCGGATCGTTGCATGGGAGGGAAACACTCGGGTCATGGCGGAAGACTCCGCTAGCAATGTCGTGCGTGCTGCAAGAGGTGTCGCGCGGAGGTTCCTAGGCTTCCACTACTGGTGGGGGAGGGCTCGATTGTGGAGGAGAGTTGGCTTCATTTAGCGCCGCTGAGCTCGATGCCAGATCAACCTACCGGTTTCTCATCGGAAGCGTGGTGCCGCGGCCAATCGCTTGGGTGTCAACCGTCTCAGAGAACGGTGGCCGTAATATCGCGCCATTCAGTTTCTTCACAGTTGCGTCTACCGCGCCGCCGATGCTGTGTATTTCGATCGGACTACCCGAGTCGCCGAAAAAAAGTATCAAGGACACGCTGCAAGGTATTGAAGAGACTCGAGAATTCGTCGTCAACATCGCGACGGTCGACCTGCTGGATGAGCTGGTCGCCAGCGCTGCCGTGCTGCCAATCAACGTTGACGAGTTCGCGTTCTCCGGACTCACCTCGGCGGCTTCGGACCTCGTTCTCCCGCCGCGCATCGCTGCGGCGCCTATAAGCATGGAGTGTGTCCTTTACGACTCTGTCAAGCTCGGCACCGACGTCCTTGTCATCGGAGAAGTTGTACGGTTCCACTTCCGAGAAGGCGTCCTGGATGAGAACTTGCGAGTCCGTCTGGGTGTCCTTCGACCGCTCGGTCGCCTTGCCGGGCCATATTTTGCTACCGAGTTTAACTCTGTGAAGGAAGTGCCGCCCTCGACGCAGTGACCTGAACTGCGGCTCAGGTCCATGGGTAGTGGGGGGTGCCGGCAAGAATGCCGCCACCAGCCCCAAATCGCCGGTGATCTTGTCGTCAGCGCTGGGCTCGCGTGGGGCGGCGGGGTTGGGAGTCGCTGGCGGCTGCTCAGTAGTCGACGACGAGGCTGTCCATGGCGGCTTGTTGGTCGGTGTCGCTGGGCAGGCTGTACCGGCGGGTGGTCTCGAGTCGGCTGTGGCCGGCGAGTTCGGCGACGAGGACGATGTCGTGGCCGGCGCGGACGAACGCTGGCGGACGAGATGACTTCTGACACCGCCTGCTGAGACCCGTTAGGCGGCTCTTCGTCCCGGTCAGGTGGGCCCCTCTGAGGCGCGACTCATTCATAGGTTGTGCTGCGGCTAGTGTCCCGCGCCGTTAGTCCGTTTTAGAAGTCGTCCGAGCGATTCCAGGATCTGGTCGGCGGTCTTGGTCCAGAGGAACGGCTTGGGGTTGGTGTTCCAGGCTAAGACCCAGGAGCGGATGTCGGCTTCGAGGGCTTGAACGGAGCGGTGGTCGCTGCGTTGCAGCAGATCGGCGGTGATGTAGGCGAAGAACCGCTCGACCTGGTTGATCCAGGAGGAGTAGGTCGGGGTGAAGTGGACGTGGAATCGGGGGTGCTTGTCCAGCCAGGCCCGGAACGGACGGGGCCTTGGTGAGTCGCCGGAGGGAGTCTCGCCCTCCGGCGCTCGCAGAACCGTACGTGACAGTCGCCCGTCATACGGCTCCCACAGGCCGGCCTTGGGTGGGGGGCGCTAGCTGCCAGTGGGCCAGGAGCCTGGGTTGATGCTGTCGAGCAGCGTCGAGCCAGGTCTGGGCCTTGGCAGGCTTGTGCCGTAGTCGTTTGAACTTCTGCATGGCCCATC
>JAABUZ0100007342.1_pt1 | contig 13323 bp, 7 predicted proteins | sample 5562091 | NCBI WGS metagenome assembly JAABUZ01 (sample SAMN12813069, study PRJNA571459) | rock metagenome | isolation source: Antarctica rocks | place: Antarctica: Victoria Land, Linnaeus Terrace sud | collected 2015-12-21 | reverse complement strand
GCGCCCGGGCGTACCACAGATCCTGACCCGTTGTCTCGGTCGCCCCGAAACCAGATACGCGAGCATGGATGACCTCCATGCGGCGCTCTTGCGGCTAGCCCGGCGCGACACACCACCCGTGCGGCACGCCATCACTGGCCGTACGGAAATCGGTCTCGAGTCAGGACGCACCACAAATCAGGATGCATTGGTTTCCCTCTCGAGCACCCTCATCTCCGAAGCCGCCACCGAGCAGTGGTCGGTGGTCGTGGTCGCAGACGGCATGGGTGGTATGGCTGCAGGCGACGTTGCAAGCGACCGCGCGGTGCACGCGGTTGTGAAAGAAGCAGCCACGCAGTTCGCCAGTCATCCCTTGCCAACGATGGACGAGCAGGTGCAATGGGTTCGCGACTGGATGCACGAGGCGAACGAGCAGGTGTGCGCCGCTATGGAACAGCAACAGGCACGCGGTGGTTGCACGCTCGTCTGCGCATGCGTCGTTGGACAGCGACTGACCATTGCCCATGTCGGCGACTGCCGTATTTATCACATCAGAGGCGCCATCACACGCCTCCTCACGCGTGACCACTCGGTGGCGATGGCGCTGGTCCTGCAGGGAGAGGCAACCCTCTCCGAGATTCGGGGCCACCCAAAACGGAGTCAGGTCACCAGGTCCCTCGGGGAGCGGCACCCACTCCAGGGCTACCAGATCGACACCCTCCAACAAATGACCGGCGCTCCAACGATGGAACTCGAACCAGGCGACGTCCTGCTCCTGTGCAGTGACGGCCTCTGGGAGCTGGTAGAAGATGAAGAAATAGGCGCCATGGTCGGCGAGCACCACGGCGATCTCGACCGCGCCGCCCATGTCCTTATCAACCTTGCCATGGAGCGCGGCGGACCCGACAATTCCACCGCGCTCCTGCTCCGAATCGACCGCTCGCCCGCGAATGAGCAAGGGTGACACGTGCTTCACATTGACTTCCGACCGCATCGAACAAGTCTCACGGCGGGTACGACCTCGCCGCAGAAAGTGTTCGCAATGCTGAAGGTCATTCCCGACGAAGAGGCGACGCGTGCGCGTCCCTCCCTCGCGTTTGCCTTCGTGGTCGACACCAGTGGCTCCATGTACGACCCCGCCGAACGAGGAAGCAGCCGGACGAAGCTTGAGCAAGCAATGCAGGCGGCACACCAGCTAGTGGATGACGACCGCCTCCTGTCAACTGATCAGGTTGCTGTCATCCAGTTCTCAGACCGCGCGCGCCAGCTGCTGCCGCTTACCCCGCTGGCTCAGAAGGACGGCATTCATGCCGCCATCACCTCACTCAGGAAGTTCAGTGGTGGCACCCGTCTGGCAAAAGGGCTGGAAGAGGCACAACTGGCCTTTCGGACGCTGCAATCCCATGCGGTCACACGGGTGCTTACGCTGACTGATGGCGAGACCCAGGACGAGCGGCGGTGTCGGTCACTGGCCAAGGCATTCGGGGACGCCAATATGCCGATCATCGGGCTGGGCATTGGCCATTCCTACAATGAGCGGCTCCTATTGGAGATGGCATCGTCCAGCCAGGGGAGGGCATACCACCTGAGCGATATGGCCCACATCTCCACGTATCTCGACCGCGAGGCCAAGATGTCGGTAAAGGAAGTGGTCACCGACGTGCAGGCAACAGTCACGACGGTCAGGGGAACCACCTTCGTGAGCCTGACGCGGGTCTACCCGAACCTTTCCGATATCGCGCTCGATCAGATGCCATACCGTCTTGGCAACCTTGCCGCCGGCGACTTCACCGTCTATTCCCTGGAGTTCGCGGTCGGTGGAATCGCACGCCCCCCCAGCCGGGCCCGCGTCGCACAGCTCACGCTGACGGCCCACGGCGCGAGCACGGGCCAATCTCAGTCTCTCCCCCCGTTGGACCTCTTCGTGAACTTCACCGAGGATACCGCCGCCGTTGCCGTGGTCGATCCAGAAGTGCTCGGCTACGTCCAGCAAAAGAACGTGGACCAGCTCATTCAGGATGCTATGCGGCAAAGCGGCCAGCCACAAAAGGCGCGTGAAGCGCTCATCACGGCCATTGGTCTCACCCAGAACGTGGGTAACCCGGGCATGACACGGATGCTGACCAGCGCCATTGAAGAACTGGACGCCACCGGCAGCATTTCCGCCGACACGGTGAAGACCGTCCGCGTGGGTGGACGTACGATGACCGTCCGGAGCGATGCGCCATCGACGTCAGCGCCGCGCCCCTCCGATGAGATGATTCATAAAGCTACCGGGCTCTAGCCGCGATGCGAACCGGCGGCTAAGGACGACGCGTGAATTGTCCAACCTGCCATGCGATAAGCCCTGAAGGTGCGATCACCTGCGCCACCTGCGGCGCAACACTGTCTCCCGCGGCATCAGCCCCCACGTCACCGGCACTCGTCGTGGGGACGAAGCTGCAAGGCGGTGCCTTCGCGGTTGGCAAAGTACTGGGGCAGGGTGGCTTTGGCATCACGTACATGGCAAGCGATACCGCCAACAGGCGTGCCGTGGCCATCAAAGAGTTCTTTCCCTTCGGCAACTGCGTGCGCGTTGGCATGACGGTGCAACCAACCACCGTCATGCCCGTGACAAACTACGAGCACGCGCAGTCACGATTTCTGGATGAGGCACGCGTGCTCGCGCGGTTCAACATCCCTGGCATCGTGCGCGTCTACACGTCGTTTACGGAAAACAACACCGCCTATATGGTGATGGAGCTGTTGCGCGGAAAAACGCTCGCGGGGGTGCTGAAGGAACGGGGGGCGCTTCCCGAAACCGAGGCACTGGAGATCGTCCGACGTCTTGGTGAAGCCCTCACCGTGGTCCACTCCGCAAACCTGCTCCACCGCGACATCAAACCAGAAAATGTCATCCAGACGCAGGACGGGCGGTCGGTCCTCCTCGATTTCGGCTCAGCGCGCGCGTTTGCCGCGGGCCAGACCCGTCACATGACGGCATTCGTCACTGTCGGGTACGCACCGCTCGAACAGTATTCACAGCAGGCGCGGTTCGGCCCCTACACCGATATCTATGCCCTGGCCGCGACGCTGTATCAAATGCTGACCGGGCAGGTACCCATTCCATCGCTCGACCGAACCCAGGGCGTGCAACTGCAACCACCCCGAACTATCATCGCGACCATCAGCACGCGCGTCAGCGACGCGGTGATGGCAGCCATGGCGATGAAGGCCAGCGAGCGCCCCCAAACCGTCACCGCATTTCTCGGCATGCTCGGCATCACACCGGGTGCGGCGCCCGCTCCATCACCTCGACCCGTCGTCCCACCATCCGCCACATCCGCGCCTCCTTCCTCATCTGCCAATCCCTATGACGCGCGTATCCTTCAACTGGAACGCGAACTGGACACGCCTGCCCCTGTGGTACCGCGTCGCCACCAGGCGCGCATCTACGAGCTTACGCAGCAGCTGAACCGGGTGGCGCAGTACATCCCCCCATCACCCTTGCAATGCCCCGCTTGCCGACGCGCGCAGCTGAAAGAAATTACCACCAGGTCAACAGCGGAGTGTCCGCTCTGCCGGTCAGATCAGCTTGCTGATCGGCCACTTGACGCACGGCAATGCCCGGTTTGTCGTACGGGCAAGCTCTGGGAGCAGCAACTCGACCGCTGGGAGTTCTTCTGTGCGATGTGCCACGTCGCCCCCACGATACGAGAATACCGCAGCCGTTTCGCCGGACTCATTCGCGATGAGTGGCGTACGTGCCCCGCGTGCAAAGCAGAGTATGACGTGATCGGCAGTGGCAACGTCCGCTTAGTCAGCATCCAGGCAGATCCGCTGGGCGTGGGCGCGGGTTTGAAGGGACGAGACATGCCCGTTGCGGAGTGGCAAAAACTGTCCGGACGCGCAACTGTCTACTACGTGAGTACGGACACCGCGTGTACGGCGCAGTTCGACGTAGTGGACCCGCACCGCTGGCGACTCGCCTCCTTGAACCCGGAAGTCGATCCCTATGGCATCGGGAAACAGTATGCGGGCAAGACGCTGTTTCGAGAAGCGTGGAGCAAGCTGGCCGCAGGACTCCCACCTTCGGCGGGCAACAGGCACTGCCCCCTCTGCAAAGCGGAGTTCGATTACCATCCCGCGGATCACGCCATGAAACTCCTCCAGGCAGGAACCAGCGCGAACGCCGCCCGCGCGGAAACCATGCGGGGCCAGCAGTTTCCGCCTGAACAGTGGTGGCTCACGTTTTCGGGCAAGCGCAGTCTGTACCCCGGCTGGCTCTGTCCCGCGTGCCACACCGAGTTCGATCGTGACCGCGATGCGGCACGCCTTGTCTGGACATCGGCACCTCAGCTGGCCCCCGCCGTCCGTACCGCACGCTCGCTCGACGATTGGCAACGTCTCGGCAGCGGCATCCCAACCCAGGCCGACACTGCCGCGTTCCGCAAGGAGCTTGACACGCTTCTCGGCATTCAAAAACGGGAAGAACAGCAGGTCCAGCACAGCGACCAGCAGCGACGCAGCCAGGCGCAAGCCGAACTCACGAACCTGTTGAAGCAATCGTTTGTCGAGGGCTACTTCCCGATGACCCTGCACTCAACGCGCCTTGCGCTCAAACCGGGAGAACGACTCCGGTGGGAAAGCAACGCCCAGCTCCTAAGACAAGCAGCGCAACGGGGTAGCACCAGTTGGAGTCCGGAGAAGCAAGGCACGCTGATCGTGACGACGTGGGCCGTGACACTCGACACGCACCTGGGGAAACCGTGGCAACAGCCACTGACCAAATTACTGTCCGTCGAAACCCAGTACGATGGCCCACGCCAGGTGGTGGTCCTCCGGTTCACGACCCTCCGGAAGCCTGTCGGATTTACCGTCGAAGACCGGACATTGACCGTGCAACTACACGGAAAACCAGTTCCCATCACCGTGGGAGCGCGGGAACTGGCCGACCTGCTGCGTCGCCTTTCCAGCAGGTCGTAGTCATCTCCACATTCAGCCATCCTGGTCGTTCCAGCTATACTCGTCAGTGACCGTGCAGCGTCAGTTTGCGGTACCCCTCTCCACGTACTGCACACGTGAGACACACACATAATAAGGAAGACGACATGCTCGACATTGTCTTCATACCGCACCGATCCAGCCTTCGTGCCCTCACCACTGATGCGCAGAAGGTCTTCGCCATGTTGAGACTGATCCCTCAGGAAGATGTAGCCAGGACGCGACCTCCGCTGGCGCTTGCACTCGTCGTAGATACCAGCGGCTCCATGCGCGAGTTTGCGGAAATGGACCGGGCAAAAGAGGAGATCGAGCGGCAGGGACTCCAGGGACAGCAAACCAGCAGTGGCGACGGTTCGGCAAAGGCTTTCGCTCTGGACCTGCCGTCCAAGCTTGACGAGGCCATGCGGGCCGCGCACGCGATCATCAATGACAGTCGCTTTGAACCGACCGATCAAATCACCATCGTCCATTTCGACGACACCGCCGATACCCTTCTTCCATTAACCTCCTTGGGGCACCCAGAAGCGGCGCACCATGCCATCGACTCGTTACAGCAATACTCCGGCGGAACGCACATGGGGAAAGGCCTGCAACTTGCCCAGCGGGAACTCGCCGCGTTGCCAGCATCGGTGGCGAAACGGGTGATCCTGCTCACCGATGGACGTGCCTTTGACGAAGCCGATTGCCGTACGATCACTCAGGAACTGGCGGCAAACAATACCGCTGTCATCGCCATTGGCATCGGCACAACCTACAACCAGGAGCTGATGGTAGAGATCGCCAACGTATCGCGCGGCCGCGCTCACCACCTCACCGACACCACAGCAACCGCGTTGAGTGGCATCCTCGACCCGGAAGTCAACCAGCTGGTCAAAGAAGTTATCACCGACCTGCAGGCCACCGTGGCGACCGTCAAAGGAGTGCGGCTCGACCGCCTGTCCCGCGTCCATCCCGGTGTCGTTGACGTCGATCTCGCGAACACGCCCTACCGCCTCGGCAATATCGCCGCAGGCGACTTCACCACCTTTGTGCTTGAATTCACGGTTTCCGGAATCGCCCGCCCCCCCAGCCGCGCCCGCATCGCACAGGTCGGCCTTGTGGGAAACGCGCCAGCACTCGGGCGGCGTGAAGAATTCCCCCTCCCAGAACTTTTTGTCAACTTCACGAGCGACGAAGCGGCTATTTCAGCCGTTGACCAGACGGTGCTCGATGCCGTTCGTGGGCTCAACGTCGATGCGGCACTCGAAGGCGCGATACGACAGGCAGCGTCAAACCCGGAAGAGGCACGCCGAACACTCCAGGTGGCGCTCGGCATGACGCAGCAGATCGGCAACGGCGCAATGACCCGGGTCATCGAACGTGCCCTGGACGAACTGGACAAGACCGGAACGGTATCGGAAAACACCGCCCGGACTGTTCGTGTCGGTGGCCGCACGATGACGGTATCGCCGGGACACACCATGCAAGCCCAGGGTCTTCCTTCGGAGGAGGAGATTCGCAAGGCTACCGGCACCTAGCCACACCAATGCACTGCCCGATCTGTCATAGTGAGCAACCCGCGGACGCCACGACGTGTCGGGTGTGCGGCAACCGCGTGGATACCGCGAGCCAGGCGGCGACCAGTTCCACGCTGGCCCCTGGAACCTCACTCCGTGCGGGCGCCTTCGTGATCGAGCAGGTACTTGGCCAGGGTGGCTTCGGCATCACTTACCGAGCACACGACGTTGTCCTTGATCGCGCGGTCGCCATCAAAGAGTTCTTCCCGCAAGGATGTTGCTCCCGGGTGGGAACCTCGGTACAGCCGATCCCTGGTGCTGGAGCGTCAGCGTTCCAGGCCAGCAAGGTCCAGTTTCGGGATGAAGCAAAAACCCTCGCTCGCTTTAGCGACCCCGGCATCGTCCACGTACACACCGTGTTCGACGAGCACGGCGCGTCCTACATGGTGATGGAGTTACTTCTGGGCCGGACGCTCATTGCGGAGGTGGAAGACAAAGGCCCACTACCTGAAGACGACGCAGTTGCCTATGCAACGTCTATCGGTCAGGCGCTGATGGTAGTCCATCACGCGGGCATGCTCCATCGCGACATCAAGCCCGACAACGTGATCCACACCGATGACGGCCGTGTGGTTCTGGTTGACTTCGGCACAGCGCGGGCTTTCGCTGCGGGCCAGACACAAAAGATGACGGCAACCCTCACGCCCGGTTACGCGCCCATGGAGCAGTACAGTCAGCACGGTAAGTTCGGTCCCCCGACCGACGTCTACGGTCTGGCCGCCACGCTCTACTTCCTGCTCACGGCACAAGCCCCGGTGCCAGCGCTGGATCGTCTTCAAGAGGTGCCACTTCCGTGGCCGAGTTCTCTGCGCCCACGCATCAGTACCCAGATCGAGCAGACGATATTCTGGGGTCTGGAACTGCGGGCCGACCGGCGACCCGTATCGATCGAGGTGTTTCTTGCCGCACTCACCGGCTTACCCACCGTTGTCGCTCACGCTCCCATCGAACCGCGTCCACCGGCAGAACAGCGACCGTCTCCGTCCGCCCGGATTCGAGCCATCGAAGCCGAACTCCATCACCTGCCGGAACCCACCGACCAGACCGCGCTACGTGTACGGATGCAGTCGCTGAAGGAGATGCTCGATCGCTCTGATCGCTTCGTGGCTCCCCCACAGCGCCAGTGCCCACAATGCAACCAGGCCACCCTCTTCGAGATCACCGGGCAACGCACCGACCGCTGCCCTATCTGCCGTTCAGGTCAGTTGTTGACACGCCCTGCCAGCGCCGGCCTTTCTCCCGCAGGTGGCAACCGATTCTGCACGCAGTGCCAGGCGCAGTTCCTGGAATCTCAGGACGCGTCAACCATGACACTCATCCAGACCGGTCCAACGACAGACCCATGGACGCAGTGGCGGGGACGTCCCATCGAAAGACGGATCTGGGAGATCGCGGCCAGCGGGAAACAGAGCCTGAACCCTGGCTGGCGTTGCACCAACTGCGGCCTCGAATTTGATAAAGACGGAACGGCCGCCCGACTCGTCCGCGCTCGCGAAGGGCCCCTGATGACGTACGTCGGCCAGGCGGCGTCACTCGACGACTGGCATCGTCGGGCACGCGGTCTGCCACTGCGACGCGACGTGCATGACCTGAAATTAGAACTGCAAACCCTCGAGGCGGGCATACAACAGGACCAGCAACGTCTGAGCGCGGCTCAGCAACAGCGTGCTGCACTCGAAGCGGAACTGGCACGTCTGCGGCGCGGATGATGGATCGGCACTGACACAGCCCCTTCTCGGCGCAATACAAAGGATGAGTTGCCGGACGTGCCTCAAGCTTCGGCGCGCCAGCGCTCCCGGAGGCATCTTTTACCGGCGATTGACGGCACGACCGTTACGGAGACTGGTTGGTATCGAGGAGCGTACGCAGTCGCGCGAGCTCGCGCTCAGCAGCTTCTGCTCGAGTAGCTTCCTGATCTGCTCGGGCTGCCTCTCGGCGAGCACGCGCTGCCTCTTGGTCCCCCCGCTGCCGTTGTCGCTCTCCCTCCTCCGCCTCGGTGGGCAGGATGTGGCCGTCACGGTCTTTCAGGCGCAGACGGGTGCCACCGTGGATGTACAGCCGCAGCCCTCCCAGTGCCTGGCTGACAAACTCTCCCACAGCCCCCGCATCCCAACGCACGAACTGCCCCTCGGCATCGCGCTGGTAGCCCTGCAAGCGTGGCCCTCCCTTCACGCCACGTCGCGTGAAGATCACATACTCCCGCACCCCCATCTGATCGTAGATCACGGCTTTGTCTCGTTCATCCCGGTCACTGCTGGCAGGCGTCACCACTTCGAGCACGAACGGTGGTGTCTTGCCCTCCCGCGATACCTGCCACGCCTCCCGCTCCTCACGATCGGCTTCGACCACGAACAGGTCCGGTGCAGCTCGGAGGGAGCCACGGTCATTGGGCCAGGGGGCAATGATCCACAACTCGCTGAAGACGTGCCAGGGCAGGTCCTGATGGCGAATGTACTGCTCCAGGATGGACAGCAGCATCCGGACGATCTGGAACTGGAACTCGGGGGTGACCATCCAGGGAGCATCCTCCGTGTCGTCGAGCAGGCTCGCCAGGAGCGCCTGATCATACCGTAGGCAGGGAAGTGTTTCCATCGAAAAGGCCCCCCTTCTCATGTGCGACCGGTCGCCCCACACAGGCTAGCATAGCCCGATCACTGTTACCTCGTTCCCAATGTCTCCTGTACCGTACCACGAAAGCCCTTCGTGCCTGGCAAGTCGTGTATCACGTGCCCTCTGTGTTCGGCCACGCGGTCCATGTCTCATGGGGCCAGTCGCCCTCAAAGGGTACAGCCCTCACCCCCCGATCTGAGGATCATGCACCAGGTGCATAGGTCAGCTCCGCACTCCCAACTCCCACATGCAAGCAGAAGTCCCTTGATCACTACCATCTGCACGTTTGTATCTTTAGTTGTGCAAAAGTTCCTTTTACATCAAGAGTAGACCAACGTCTTCAACTATTTATGTTACGCGACGGTAACCAGCCCCTATGGCCGCTCATTGGCACATCCGAGCCATGCAGCCAGTTATGCCGCACGGTCCGGACATTGAGAACCACCATCACACTTCCGTAACACGAGAAGCTATCACCAGCACAAAATGCGGCCACACCGGCCCACTGCTCCCTTATCCGTCTGATTATTTCGAATTTTCCCCAAGAGCACGAAATAATGCCGTGACATTAGTACTATTATCGCACTTATTATGAAACACTTGCCAAGCAGTGTGACGATTCCGTAATATAGGGTAGAGGTACGGACGAGGATGCCGTGCAGATCCACCGAAAGGGACACCAATGTTACGGTTCACCCGGTTCTTTGCCGCCGCAGCTACCGCCGCCAGCATCCTGGCCGCCACGGTGACCACCGCTCCCGCCGCGCAACTGGCTGCCACCGCACCCGATACCGGCATTGAGCAGCAACTGGTCGACGCCGTAAACACCGACCGCGCGCAACTTGGCCTCTCCAAACTCACGGTCGATCCCCGCCTCACCGAGATCGCACGCAAGCGCGGCCAGTACATCATCGATCAGGGCGTGTCCAAAGACCTCTCCAAGTTCTCCCACTGCGTCAACGGTGGCGACTCCTGCCCTGCTGACCAGTTGCACTTCGGCATCCTGCTGGGCCAGGCAGGCTTCCCCCAGTTGACCGCCGGTGAGAACCTGGCCATCAACAACAAGAGCGTCGATGCCGCCGCATCCTCCACCAACGACCAGTGGATGGCCAGCCCGCACCACCGCCCCCAGATCATCAACGCCGCCTACAACGTCACCGGCGTTGGCGTCATCTGCTGCACGAGCGTCAAGAATAGCAACGGCCAGATGGTCAGCAATGTGCGTCTCTACACCCAGATCTTTGCGCAGTACAGCCCCGAGATGCTCGCTAGCCTCTCCGGCGCCGCCGCTCCCGCATCAGCCGCTCCCGCATCAGCCGCTCCCGCCTCCGCCGCTCCCGCCTCCGCTATCCCCGCACCGGTCGCTCCCGCACCCGCTGCGGTCGGCGCCTGCCAGTACATCCTGGGCTTCAAGTCGCTGCACGACCTGGATGTCTCTGACACGGGAGATTGCACTGAGAACCAGGCATTCGCGGCCAATGGCGATGCCCAGCAACACACCACCGCCGGTCTGATGGCCTGGCGCAAGGCCGACAACTGGACCGTCTTCACCAACGGCTACTGGACGTGGATCAATGGTCCCAACGGTCTGGCCACGCGCCTCAACACCGAGCGCTTCACCGGGGAAGCCAACCCAGACGGCCTGCCCATCGCCGCATAACCCACCCCCACCCACACGGCCCGACGCAACACGCGTCGGGCCTTTTTTGCGTCCAGCGACCGTCCAACGAGCGCGGGAGATGCCCGACTCCCTGACAGGGCGGCACATGAACATCGACCGCTGGCCATCTCCGGCCACCGAAACCGGCCCCCCGAACCAACCGGTGACCACACCTATTTCAGGGGAGCGTCCATGCCCTACGGGGGCACATCCGAGAGATGAAAATGAGGAGGGCCTTCCTCGTTGTCCGGCGACGGTGCCGCCAACCCGGCAAACATGCCACGAGGTGGACGCACGGGTGCCCTCTGGACACGCGGTCGGACGTACTGTCATGCCCGGCACCCTTTGGGTGGACAGTCCGAATCCAACAGCACTGCTGAAGGTTGTAGTGGGCCAGAAGTTGTGGTGATACGGGTCGGCCAACGTGGTGTGGGGGAAGAGAGGGTGCGGACTGCGGTCCGCACCGTACAATCTACCAATCGGCGATGGGCTATTTTCAGTGCAGCGTCGATGCCCCGCGGGGGCACCCCCGGGGGATGAAAATCAGGGTGCGCCGAGACGTAGGGGCGGTAACGAGCGAAGCGAGCGGGCAATACGCTCTTACAAACAACCAATCGGTGACGGGCTATTTTCAGAACAGCCGGCCGTACTTTGTGCCGACTGCCGTCGGCGTGCTACAATCAACCAGTCAGCGATCTCCATTTCCAGCAATTTCCGGGCCATTGAAACAACCAGGCGGTAATTGGCCTATTCCAGGCAGTCGTCCATCTGTTGTGTGACAGCCGCACGAGTTCCCCGCTTCCCACACGTCCACGTACGGAATGATGTCCGCAATTCGCCCTCGGGCGCGAGTATGTTGTCAACGGGTAACCGTCGTGTTCGGCTGTAAACCACGTATGATGGCGCTGGGCAAAAGGAGAGAGACTTTGATGTGTCCCCACTGTGCCACTATGAACCCTTCAACGGCCATCAATTGCCGCAGCTGCGGTTCCGCTCTTCAACCGGCACACCCGAACGCCCTCCCGCACGGCTACCTGCTGCATGGCGGGATGTTCGAGCTCGACCACATCCTGGGGATGGGAGGGTTTGGCATCACCTACCTGGCCACGTTTGCCCATACCGGCGACAGGGTGGCGATTAAGGAGTTTTTCCCCTACGGCTCGCATCGAAGGGACGACGAAGTTGTTCCCATGCACGATGACGCGGTCACTCACAAGGAACAGCGGATGCGATTCCAAAAGGAAGCCGTGCTCCTTACCCGGCTCAAGCACCCGAACATTGTCCCGGTCTACACGTGCTTTGAGGAAAACAATACTGCCTACATGGTGATGGGGTACGTCGAGGGTCAACCAGTGCAAACGATGTTGACCGACCGGGGTAGCCTGCCCGAAGGTGAAGCTCTATCCATCATCAACGCTTGCTCCCAGGCACTTGGCGTGGTACACAGTGCTGGTTTGCTCCACCGTGACATCAAACCAGGCAACATCCTGGTAACCGGCACCGGACGCGTGATACTCATTGACTTCGGGAACGCCCGTGCCTTCGCGTCGGTTGGCCCGAGTCGCATGACAGCCATAGTTACACCGGGATACGCTCCGCTGGAACAGTATCTTAGCCATAAGGACGCGCATTTTGGGCCATACACAGACACCTATGCACTCGGCGCTACCCTCTACCACATGCTCACCGGCCAGATGCCGGTCCCATCGATCGACCGTGTGCAGGGAGTTGAATTGCCCGATCCACGGGCACTGAATGCCATCATCTCTCCCCGCGTCAGCACCGCCATCCTACGCAGCTTGAACATGAAGGCGCCCGAGCGCCACCAATCGGTTCGTGAGTTCATCGATGATGTTTCCGGTTCCAGCCCGTCCGTGTCTCCTGCGTTGGAGCCGGAGCTGTTGGGCTGGGTCGCTCGTCTTCAGCACCTCCGCCATGCACTGGCTCACGGGGACGATGAGCGGGTCCTGCGGTTACTGGGTGACGAACCAACGCTCGAACGGCTGTTGTTCGACACCCAGCGGTCGGATCTGGCCGCGGTGCGACAGCGGCAGATGCGCCTCGCGTCACTCCGTGCATTCCTGCACTCGGGCGATGATGCAGGCATCGCGCGGGAAGTCACCAGCGGAGACGCTCCCCTCCAGTTCTTGCTTCCAGCCGAGAAGACGTCCGTGAGCCGAGCCATGGCACGTGTGCACGCGATGGAGACATTGATCGAAGCTGTGCAACGCGGTGACCCGCAGACGATTGTGGCGGCGTGGCAGACTGCCATCCGTTCAAGCTGTCGGATCCCGCAAAGTATGGCTGACCGCGTACGCGCCTCGCGGCTCGCAACGATGCCAGACCTAACCTCTCCCGGCCCTCCCCCGCCGGATCCACCGGCCCGGACACCCGTGCCTCTGGCGCCATTAGGGCCCGTGCCAAAATAACATGGACACTCATGCGACGGTGGCGGCAGGGCTGATCGTGTAATTCCACTCGCCGTGGAAGGCGTGGGGTGTCAGGTGGACGGCGGCGAGTGCTCCGTCGGAGACC
>JAABUZ0100007340.1_pt1 | contig 13328 bp, 14 predicted proteins | sample 5562091 | NCBI WGS metagenome assembly JAABUZ01 (sample SAMN12813069, study PRJNA571459) | rock metagenome | isolation source: Antarctica rocks | place: Antarctica: Victoria Land, Linnaeus Terrace sud | collected 2015-12-21 | reverse complement strand
GGCGTACCGCACCACAGCTTCCACGTCTTCGAGGTCTACCCGTGGGTAGGACTGCTGCGTGACGACCGCAAGGCCCCCACTGCGCTGAACGTGCTCGACCGCTGCCGCATCCGGTGGGGCACCGTCGAGACGGTCCTCGGCGACCGGGCCGTGGTCCGCTCACGCCCGATCGTCTGGGACGGGCGCGCGCTGGCCCTGGGTGAGCCCGTGGTCGAGACCGCCGAGTGCGCCCGCTCGGGCGCCGGGTTCATCGGGGACCTCGTCCCCGGCGACGTCGTCTCCCTGCACTGGCACTGGGTCTGCGACCGGCTCACCCCGGCCGAGGTCCGCCAGCTCCAGCGCTACACCGCGCGCCACCTGGCCATCGCGAACTCGGGCGTCGAGCACCGGGGCACGGCCCTGGCGATCGGGTGAGCGTGACGACCCGCGCCAGGGCCAGGCACTGCCTCACCGCCCTGGCCATTCTCTCGGTACTGCTCGCGACCGCCTGCGGCACCTCGGCCTCGCCCGGCTCCAGCACGGGGTCGGCCGCCGCGGGAGCCGGTGGTGCCTCGTCGTTCACCCTCTACACCTCGGTCACCCAGGAAACCGTGGATGCCGTCACGGCCGGCTACAAGCAGTCCCACCCTGGAGCCACCGTCACGGTCTTCCGCGCCCCGACGGGCCAGCTCAACGCCCGCATCGCCGCCGACCTTCGCTCCGGTGGTCTCAAGGCCGACGTCATCTGGGGCACCGACCCGCTCTCGATGCAGTCCTACACCAACCAGTCCCTCCTGGCTCCCTGGCCGCTGCCCCAGCTCACCTCCGTGCCGGCCCAGTACCGCACGGCCGAGTTCTGGGGGACCCGTCTGCTCTACCTCGTGCTCGTCACCCGCCGCGGACTGCAGCCGACGCCGACGAGCTGGACGGACCTCACCTCACCGTCCTACGCCGGAAAGGTCGCCGTGCCCGACCCGGCTTTCGCCGGCTCGGCGTTCGCGGCCCTGGCCTACTTCTCGCAGACGCCGGGAATGGACTACTACCGCGCCCTGCGCGCCAACGGTGCCAAGCAGGTCGCCAGCATCCCGGACGTCGTCACCCAGGTCGCCCAGGGGACGTTCTCCGTGGGGATCACCCTCGACTCCGGGATCCGTGACGCCATCGCCAAGGGCTCTCCGGTCGACCTGGTATGGCCCGAGCCCGGGGCGATCGCGCTGTACAGCCCGATCGCCCTGACGACGGCCTCGACGCACGCTGCGACGGCAACCGACTTCATGGGCTACGTGCTCAGCACGGACGGCCAGAAGCGCATCTCGGCGACGGGATGGCAGCCCATCGTCCCCGGCGTGGCCGGCCCTGCTCAGCCCGCTGGTGCCAAGACCGTCTCGCCCGACTGGGCCGCCCTCTTCGGCCATCAGGACGAGCTGCTCGCACAGTACCGGTCGGTGTTCCTGCAGTGAGCCGGCCGGGGGACGCACCGGGCAGCTCCGGTCGGTCGCCGCGCCCGAGGAGGTGGCCGAGGTGAGCGCGTTCCCGGCCGGTGACTCGTTTCGTCGTTCGTCGAAGGGGTGAGTCTGCCGGTGGATGCAACCTTCTCGCTGGCAACGCCGTCGGGGCTGCAGGAGGAGTGACAGCGCGTTGCCCTTCGGGCCAACATGGTGGTCCGCGGCCCGGAGCCGGTTGAGCCTACGGCGACCGCATTCCCTGCCGCAGGGGCCGGGTCCACGGATGGCGTTCTCCCCGTCCCGGCGAGGCACGGAGACGAACTGGCGTGTTCCACAAAATCGTTGACACCCGTCTCGACATGGGTGTAGACCCGTTCCTGGGCGTGTAAGTGGGCCGATCGTCGGCTCCGGTGGCCAAGGGGCGTGCTATCCACGGCTCCGGAGAGAGTGGCGTTGATGCCCACCACGGAAGCGGTCAAGGCGGAGGAAACTCTCATCCACGTGTTGTGGATCAATGCGGGCCTGAGCTGTGACGGCGACTCCGTGTCGCTCACCGCGGCCACCCAGCCGAGCATCGAGGAGATCGCGCTCGGCGCCCTTCCGGGGTTGCCACAGGTGGCCGTCCACTGGCCACTCATCGACTTCGAGTGCGGGCCGAACGGAGGCGCCGACGACTTCCTCGAGTGGTTCTTCAAGGCCGACCGCGGGGAGCTCGAGCCCTTCGTCCTGGTCGTTGAGGGATCGATCCCGAACGAGCAGCTGCACGACGAGGGCTACTGGTGCGGGTTCGGCAACAACCCCGCGACCGGGCAGCCGATGACGACCAGCGAGTGGCTCGACCGGCTGGTCCCCAAGGCGACGGCGGTCGTGGCCGTGGGCACCTGCGCGACCTACGGCGGCATCCACGCCATGGCCGGCAACCCGACCGGCGCGATGGGCGTTCCCGACTACCTGGGTTGGGACTGGAAGTCGAAGGCCGGCATACCGATCGTCTGTGTGCCCGGCTGCCCGATCCAGCCCGACAACCTCTCCGAGACCCTGACCTACCTGCTCTACATGGCCACCGGCCAGGCCCCGATGATCCCCCTTGACGAGGCCCTGCGGCCCACCTGGCTGTTCGGCCAGACCGTCCACGAGGGGTGCGACCGCGCGGGCTACTACGAGCAGGGTGACTTCGCCACCGAGTACGGATCGCCCAAGTGCATCGTCAAGCTCGGCTGCTGGGGCCCGGTCGTGAAGTGCAACGTGCCCAAGCGGGGCTGGATGAACGGCATCGGAGGCTGCCCCAACGTGGGTGGCATCTGCATCGGCTGCACCATGCCGGGCTTCCCCGACAAGTTCATGCCGTTCATGGACGAGCCTCCCGGCGGCAAGCTGTCCACCAACGCGGTGGGCATCTACGGCTCGGCCGTCCGTCGTCTGCGCCACATCACCACGCACACCGTCGACACCGAGCCCAAGTGGCGTAAGCGCGGCAAGGAGCTCACCACGGGCGCCACCCGTACCTGGTAAGTCGGACCCCACTGAGTCGTACCCACAGAGAGGCGACGCAATGACGTCGACTACCGCACGAAGCACCAAGAGCAGCAGCGACAGCAACGGCAGCGACCTTGTCGAGATGGCCTGGGACCCGATCACCCGCATCGTCGGCAGCCTGGGCATCTACACCAAGATCGACTTCAAGCAGAAGGTCGTGGCCGAGTGCCACAGCACCTCCTCGATCTTCCGCGGCTACTCCATCTTCATGAAGGGCAAGGACCCGCGCGACGCGCACTTCATCACCAGCCGGATCTGCGGGATCTGTGGCGACAACCACGCCACCTGCTCGTGCTACGCCCAGAACATGGCCTACGGCGTCAAGCCGCCCCACCTCGGGGAGTGGATCGTCAACCTCGGCGAGGCCGCGGAGTACATGTTCGACCACAACATCTTCCAGGAGAACCTCGTCGGGGTCGACTACTGCGAGAAGATGGTTGCCGAGACCAACCCGGGTGTGCTCGAGCAGGCCAACCACACGGAGTCACCGCACGCGGATGCCCACGGTTACAAGACCATCGGCGACATCATGCGCTCGCTCAACCCGTTCACCGGCGAGTTCTACCGCGAGGCACTTCAGGTGAGCCGCCTCACCCGGGAGATGTTCTGTCTCATGGAGGGCCGGCACGTGCACCCCTCGACGCTCTATCCCGGCGGGGTGGGCACCGTGGCGACGATCCAGCTGATGACGGACTACATCACCCGGCTGATGCGCTACGTGGAGTTCATGAAGAAGGTCGTGCCGATGCACGACGACCTGTTCAACTTCTTCTACGAGGCGCTGCCGGGTTACGAAATGGTCGGCAACCGGCGCATCCTGCTCGCCTGCTGGGGCTCCTTCCAGGATCCCGAGTACTGCAACTTCGAGTACAAGGACATGACCGACTGGGGACGCAAGATGTACGTCACCCCCGGTGTCGTCGTCGACGGCAAGCTCGTGACGACCGACCTGGTCGAGATCAACCTCGGCATCCGGATCCTGCTCGGCTCGTCGTACTACGACGACTGGGAGCAGCAGGAGATGTTCGTCAAGAAGGACCCACTGGGCAACACCGTCGACCGGCGCCACCCGTGGAACCAGCACACCAACCCGCAGCCGCAGAAGCGCGACCTCGACAGCAAGTACAGCTGGGTGATGTCGCCGCGGTGGTTCGACGGCAAGGACTACCTCGCCCTGGACACCGGCGGCGGCCCGCTGGCGCGGCTGTGGGCCACGGCGCTGGCCGGGCTGGTCGACATCGGCTACATCAAGTCCACCGGCAACAGCGTGCAGATCAACCTGCCGAAGACCGCGCTCAAGGGTCCGGTCGAGCTGGAGTGGAAGATCCCCCAGTGGAGCAACACGATCGAGCGCAACCGGGCTCGCTCCTACTTCCAGGCGTATGCCGCGGCGTGCGCTCTGCACTTCGCCGAGAAGGCGCTGGTCGAGATCCGCGCCGGCCGGACCAAGACGTGGTCGAAGTTCGAGGTCCCCGAGGAGGGCGTCGGCTGCGGCTTCACCGAGGCGGTCCGCGGGGTGCTCTCGCACCACATGGTCATCCGGGACGGCAAGATCGCCAACTACCACCCCTACCCACCGACGCCGTGGAACGCCAGCCCACGCGACTCCTACGGCACGCCGGGCCCCTACGAGGACGCCGTCCAGGGCCAGCCGATCTTCGAGGAGAACGACCGGGAGCACTTCAAGGGGATCGACATCATGCGCACGGTGCGCAGCTTCGACCCCTGCCTGCCCTGCGGCGTGCACATGTACCTGGGTGAGGGCATGAAGCTCGAGCGGCTGCACTCTCCGACCCAGACCGCCGGCTCGGAGTAACGTGCCGCAGCAGCCCGGCCCGACGTCATCCGACCTGCGGGCCACCGGCCAACGCATCGACACGCTGATCGACGCCAGCGCGACGGGCGGGCCGGTGGCGCGAGAGCGTGCCGAGGAGCTCGTCCGGCTCGTTGCTGACCTGTACGGCGCCGGCCTGCAGCGGCTCCTGGAGATCCTCGACGAGCGCGAGCGCCTCGACGACGACAGCCTCGACGCCCTCGCCAAGGACGACTTGGTGGCCAGCCTGCTGCTCGTGCACGGCCTGCACCCCTACGACGTGACGACCCGGGTCGAGGACGCGCTGGAGGGCGTACGCCCCTACCTGGGCTCGCACGGCGGCGACGTGGAGCTGATCAGCGTGGGCGACGGTGTCGTGCGGTTGCGAATGCTCGGTAGCTGTGACGGCTGTCCGTCGTCGTCGGTCACTCTCAAGCTCGCCGTCGAGGGCGCCATCGAGGCGGCGGCCCCGGAGGTCACCGCCATCGAGGTCGAGGATCCGACCCCGAAGCAGAAGCCCGGGCCGACGATCTCGGTCGAGTCGCTGTTCTCCCGCGTCGGCGAGTCGGCTCAGCCGCAGGTGGACGGCGGCTCGTCCTGGGAGCAGGTGCCGGAGCTCGCTGCGCTGCAGGCTGGCGGCGTCGTCCAGATCGTGGTGGGTGGCACTCCGGTCGTGGGCTGCCGCGTGGGCACCGACCTGTTCGCCTTCCGCGACCAGTGTGCCCGGTGCGCAAGGGCGATGGACGGTGCAGTCGTCGCTCGTCGCCTGGGTGGCCCCCTCGGTGATGCCGTGCTGCAGTGCCCCGCCTGTCGCGCCCACTACGAGGTCCGCCGGGCGGGAGCCTGCCTCGACGCGGAGGAGCTGCACCTGGACCCGCTGCCGCTGCTCGTCGACGGCGACACGGTTTCGGTCGCCGTGCCCTCACCGGTCTCGGCATGAGCGCCGTCGGTCGATCCGGGAGCCCGCTGGCCTCACTGATGCGGGTGACCCAGACGCGCCCCGCGCCGATCGTCGGCGAACGCTGCGAGATGTGCGCAGAACCCATCGCCGACACGCATTCGCACGTCGTCGGCTTGGAGACCCGGGCGCTGATGTGCACCTGCCGGCCCTGCTACCTGCTGTTCTCCGACCAGGACGCGCACCTGAAGTATCGCTCCGTCCCGGAACGCTACCTGTCCTTTCCCGATCTGGCCCTTGACGCCCGGGCGTGGGATGAGCTGCAGATCCCGGTGGGGCTCGCCTTTCTGTTCCGCAACTCGGTGCTGGGCCGGATGATCGCCTTCTACCCCAGCCCGGCCGGCGCGACCGAGTCCGAGCTGCCCCTGGACGTGTGGGACCGGATCGTCGAGCACAGTCCCCAGCTCGCCGTCCTTCGGCCGGATGTCGAGGCGCTGCTGGTGCGCCGGTCGGACGGGCCGGACGGCTCGTGCCACCTCGTGCCGATCGACACCTGCTACGAGCTCGTCGGGCGGTTGCGGATGCTGTGGCGCGGCTTCGACGGTGGAACCGAGGCCCACGAGGCGATGGACCAGTTCTTCGCCCGGGTGGAGGCCCGCAGCCGTCCGGCGCCGGAGGTGGCGCCGACGTGAGCGACTACCAGTTCTCCGTGCTCGACATCTTTGCCGAGACGTATGCCGTGGCTCCCCAGCTGACCGCGCGGCTGCGGATCGAGGAGCGCACCGGACAGACCATCCATGCGGTCGCGCTCCGGTGCCAGGTCCGGATCGAACCGCAGCGACGGCGTTACGAGGCAGCGGAGGAGGAGGCCCTGCGGGGTCTGTTCGGGGACCGGGAGCGGTGGGTCGACACGCTGAAGCCGTTCCTGTGGATGCAGTGCAACACCACCGTGCAGGGGTTCACCGGCGCCACCGACGTCGACCTCGTCCTTCCCTGCACCTACGACTTCGACGTCATCGGCTCGCGCTACCTGCACGCCCTCGACGCGGGCACCGTGCCGATCAACCTGCTCTTCTCCGGCACCGTGTTCACCAAGGGCATCAACGGTTTCGGCGTCCAGCAGGTCCCGTGGGACTGCGAGGCTCCCTACAACCTGCCGGTCAGCGTCTGGCGGGCGATGATCGAGTCGTACTTCCCGAACACCGGCTGGATCCGGCTGGACCACGACGTGCTGACCCGGTTCGCCGACTATCGTGCCCGGCACGGGCTGATGACCTGGGAAGAGACGGTCCAGGCCTTGCTCGCGATGGACGAGGAGGCGATGCCCCATGAGTCTTGACCATGTCCGTTCGGTCGCCGACGCCGTGCTCTACGAGGGCTACCTGCTCTACCCCTACCGGGCGAGCTCGAGCAAGAACCAGTCACGGTGGCAGTTCGGGGTCCTCGGACCACCGGGAGCCGCTGCAGCCAGCCTCGGGGAGGACTCCGGCATGGCCATGGAGTGCCTGCTGACCGCGGCCGAGCAGCCGGGCTTCGTCACTCTTCACCTGCGCTTCCTGCAGCTGCAGGTCCGCGAGGCACAGCGTCTCGAGCCCGGCGGCGACTACCTGACCGTCGAGTCGCTGGCCGTCGGCGACGGTTCGGTCCTGAGCTGGGACGAGGCCGTCGAGCGGGAGATCACCCTGCCCGAGCAGACGCTGCTCCAGCCGCTCGACACCGTGGTCGAGGTGCCGGGGGGCGAGGACGTCGAGCTGGTCACCGACCGCGCCGACGCGCCGGCCGGCCGCATAGTCCGGCGTCGTTGGCCGCTGACCGCGCGGGTTCGGATGAGCACGACCCGGGACGGGGACTTCCTCCGGCTGTCCGTCTCGGTGGACAACGAGCACCCCGACGCCCTCGTAGACAAGGACGCCGCCATCCGCAGCTCCCTCATCGGGGCGCACGTGCTCCTCGAGGCCCGGGACGCCCACTTCGTCTCCCTGCTGGAGCCGCCGGAGGAGGGCAGCGCAGCTGCCAGCCGCTGTTCCCAGCGGCGGTGTTGGCCGGTGCTGGCCGGTCCTGCGGGCTCGAGCGACCTCGTCCTCGGCGCGCCGATCATCCTCTACGACTACCCCGAGGTGGCCGAGCAGAGCCAGGGCGCCCTCTTCGACTCCACCGAGATCGACGAAATCCTGACCCTGCGGGTGATGACGATGACGGACGAGGAGAAGGCCCAGGCCCGGGCCACCGACCCGCGAGCGGCGGCGATCATCGACCGCTGCGACGACATGACGGCCGACGACCTGCAGCGGCTGCACGGCATACTCCGTGATCCGCACGGGGCGACCCTGGACGCCCTCGCGACCCTGGACGCACTGCCAACTCAGGATCCGCTGGCAACCCTGGATCCCCTGACCACTCCGGATTCCTTGGGAGCTCTGGAGCCTCCCCCGAGCCAGTACGCCGACCTGCGTGACGCGGAGCTGCCCAGCTTCGAGACCGGCGACGTGCCCTGGTGGGACCCGGAGGCCGACGCGAGCGTCCAGCCCGAGGTCGACGCCGTCGTCATCAACGGGATCAGTATCGCCAGGGGCAGCCTCGTGCGGGTGCACCCGTCGCGCCGCGCCGACGCCCAGGACCTGTTCTTTGCCGACCAGGTGGCCCGGGTGACCGCGGTCCTGTCCGACGTCGACGGCGACGTGCACGTGGCGCTCGTCCTCGTGGACGACCCGGCGGCCGAGATGCACGAGTGGTACGGCCGCTACCTCTACTTCTCACCCGACGAGCTCGAGCCGCTGCCCGCCGAAGCCCGACCAGCACACCGAGAGGAGAGCCGATCGTGAAGACCATAGGAATCATCACCGCGGCGGTGGCCGGGGCCGCCGCCGTCGCCGCCGCCGTGGTCGCGGTGAAGTCCATCCCCGACTTCCGCAGGTACCTGAGGATGCGCTCGATGTGAGCGCAAAAAGGAGCATGAGATGACCGACCAACCAGGCGAGAACCTCGAGGAAGAGGCGCAGGAGGAGCGCGGGCCCATGGGCGCGCGCGACACCGGGTCGGACGAACCGTCCGGTGGACCTGCCGACCGGCCCGCAGGCACGGCGGACGAGAAGTCCGACACCGCGATCCAGCCCCAAGAGGCACAGGACCCCGACGCGCCGAACCTGCAGTCCGGCGGCGGCTAGACCCATTGAACCCAGGAGGACGACATGAGCTTTTACCCGGACACCAACCCGGACAGCCCGGACAACATCGACACCGAGGGCAAGACCCTGCCGCCGTATGAGGGTCGGCAGGAGACGGCCGACGTGGACGGGAAGGAGAAGTCGACCAAGGACGGCGCCAAGACCGCCGGTGCCACCGGGCTCGTCGAGGACGACGAGCAGAAGGCTCCCGAGCCGGCCGACACCCCAGGCGGCGCTACCGGCTCGCCCTCCGACGAGCAGCCGGCGAGCCAGGTCGAGGAGACCGACCTCGACGACGACATGGTCGGGCCGGCCCACACCGAGGGCACCGGACGCGCAGAGGACCAGTCCTGAGGTGGCGGCACGGGTCCTCGTCGCCGGGATCGGCAACATCTTCCTGGCCGACGACGGGTTCGGCTGCGAGGTCGTGCGTCATCTCGGGGAGCTCGAGGCGCTGGCCGGTGTCCGCGTTGTCGACTACGGCATACGCGGTATGCACCTGGCCTACGACTTGCTCGAGGGTTGGGATCTGGCGGTCCTCGTCGACGCCCTTCCCGACCGGGGTGCCCCGGGTCGGGTCGAGGTCCTCGAGGTGACCGCTGACATGAACGGCTCGGCCAGGTTGGACGCCCACGGGATGGACCCGGCGTCCGTGCTCGCCAGCGTCGCAGCCCTGGGCGGGCAGCTCCCCCGGACCCGCCTCGTCGGTGTCCAGGTGACGGAGGTCGGCGAGCGGATGGGCCTGTCCGAGCTCATCCGCGCGGCGGTCGCCCCGGCTGCCGCCGAAGTCCACGAGCTGGTGCGCGAACAGCTGTCGGCGCCGTCGAGCACACCCGCGCCGCACGCCGAGCGGGTGGGCTGACCGTGTGCCTCGGAATACCGGGACAGGTGGTCGAGGTGCTCGAGGGCTACGAGGGCCAGCTGGCTCTCGTCGACGTGGAGGGGATGGCCCGCAAGATCAACATCGGCCTGCTCGAGGGTGACCCGCTGGGGCCGGGCGACTGGGTCCTCATCCACATGGGCATGGCGCTGGAGAAAGTCGGAGTCGAGGCGGCGGCCAACGCCCGCGCCGGGCTGGAGCTGCTCGGGCGTGGGGTGGAGGATCCATGACGACGACACCGAGCGAGCCATGACGACGACACCGCGGGGAGCCATGATCTCGCCCCCGAAGGTCAACGGTCCTCAGCTGTTCGCGCGTTACGCCTATCCCCCGAACGCTCTGGGCTACTGCGGACCGGCTGACCACCTCTCCCTGTTCGAGTACGGCTCGGCCGGTGTGACGGACGCCGGGCTGGTCGACCTCGCCAAGGGCTTCCACGGTGCGTGGCCGTATCTGGAGCTCATCGCCCGGGGCACCGGCATCGCGGACCCGTTGGACCGCCGCGTCGTCGAGGCCTACTGGATCGGCAGCCCGCTGCTCGACCGGGTCAGCGCCGTCGACATCGGCAACTCGATGGAGGACCGGTTCCGCTCCCGCACCGGTCACCAGTTCTCACACCTAGCCGAGGGCGTCGTCGCCGGCGGCGTACCGCACCACAGCTTCCACGTCTTCGAGGTCTACCCGTGGGTAGGACTGCTGCGTGACGACCGCAAGGCCCCCACTGCGCTGAACGTGCTCGACCGCTGCCGCATCCGGTGGGGCACCGTCGAGACGGTCCTCGGCGACCGGGCCGTGGTCCGCTCACGCCCGATCGTCTGGGACGGGCGCGCGCTGGCCCTGGGTGAGCCCGTGGTCGAGACCGCCGAGTGCGCCCGCTCGGGCGCCGGGTTCATCGGGGACCTCGTCCCCGGCGACGTCGTCTCCCTGCACTGGCACTGGGTCTGCGACCGGCTCACCCCGGCCGAGGTCCGCCAGCTCCAGCGCTACACCGCGCGCCACCTGGCCATCGCGAACTCGGGCGTCGAGCACCGGGGCACGGCCCTGGCGATCGGGTGAGCGTGACGACCCGAGCCAGGGCCAGGCACTGCCTCACCGCCCTGGCCGTCCTCTTGTTCCTGCAGTGACCTGGCCGGGGGGACGCACCGGGCAGCTCCGGTCGGTTGCGGTCGTCTCCACCGGGCGGCTCCGGTCGGTCGCAGTCGCCGCCGTCGCCCTGGTCGTCACGGCGCTGGTGGCCGCCCCGTTGGCGTTCCTCCTGCGTGGCGCACTCGAAGGAGGCCTTGATGGAGTGACGGCGGCCCTGGCGACGGGCGAGGTGCGCAACGCGCTGTGGCACACGGTCACGCTGGCCCTCGCCGTCACCGTGGCCGCCGTGGTGCTCGGCACGGCTCTGGCCGTCGCCTTCGACCGGGCCCTGGTCCGGCGGCCCGTCCGGTGGCGGCTGGGCCTGGCCATGCCCCTGCTCGTGCCGCAGTTCTCGCTCACCCTCAGCTGGACGCAGGCCTACGGCTCCGGTGGGCTCCTCGACCACCTGGCGGGGATCACCCTGCCCGGGCTCTACGGTGTTCCCGGAATCGTGCTGCTGCTGGTGGTGGACGCCGTGCCCGTCGTGTGGCTCATCGTCACGGCAGCCCTGGCCGTGCGCCGCGAGCCTGACCTGGTGCGTGCGGCCAGAGCCAGTGGTGCCGGCTCCTGGCAGACCTTCGTCACCATCGACCTACCTCTCCTTCGGGGTGCGCTGCTGGCCTCGGCTGCCGTCGTCCTCGTCGGCGTCGTCAACAGCTTCGCCGTGCCCCAGGTGCTCGGCTCGGCCGCCGGCTACCAGACCCTGGCGACGCTGGCCTACCAGCAGCTGGCCATGTCGGCGGCCCCCGCGGCGTTCACCCGGCTGTGCGTCGTCGCGCTCCTCATGGTCGTCCTCATCCTCGTGACGATCGGCGGCGTCGACCGCGGGTTCGGGCGGATCGGCGCCGGGCTGCAGCGGAGCGGGTCCGGGGGAAGCCGGTTCGTCCACCGCTCGACACCGGCGACCCGCCTCGTGTCCGCAGCTCTCACGGCATACATTCTCCTGACCATGGTGCTGCCCCTCATCTCGCTCGCCGCGACCTCGCTGACCCGAGCAGCGGGGCTGGCGCCCGTCCCCGCCAACTGGGCGCTGACGAACTACACCCTCGGGCTGGACGCCACCGCGCTCACCGGTCTCGGCCGGACGCTGTTCCTCGCTGCGGCCGCGGCCGTCATCGTCATGGGCCTCGCCGGGGTGGTCGTCAGCCTCGGCGGTGAGGTGCGGCGGCGGCTGGGCACCGCGCTGACCCTCGGTTTTGCGGTGCCCGGCACCGCCCTGGCGATCGGGGTGCTCATCGCCTACGGGCAGTGGCTGGGCGGGTCGGCGGCGATCATCCTCGTCGCCTACCTCGGCAAGTGCGCGGCGCTGGGCTACCGGGCCCTGGCCTCCGGAGCCGACCGGGTCGCACCTGAGCTGGCGCAGGCCGCCCGGGCCAGCGGAGCCGACCCGATGACCGTGTTCCGCACCATCACGGCTCCGGTGATGTCGACCGGCTTCCTCGCTGGCGGCGGCCTCGTCCTGGGCTTCGCCCTGCACGAGCTGACCATGAGCAGCATCCTCTACGGAGCCGGCACGGAGACGTTCGCGGTCGTCGTCCTCAACCAGCAGCAGCTCGGCGACGTCGGGGTCAGCGCCGCCCTGGCCGTGCTCCTCACCCTGCCGCCCCTTCTCGTCGTGGGCGCGGGTCTGGCGATGTATGCCGCCCGCGAGCGTCGCGGACGTCGCCCCGGCCGTCGTCCCGGCCGTCCGGCTCGGATGTCGTGGATGCCCGCCCGGCCGACGGGGTCAGCATGACGAGCGCGGCCCCGGCCCTCCGGCTCAGTGGCCTGTCCGTTGCCTACGGGGAGGTCAACGTCCTCGCCGCGCTCGACCTCGAGCTGGGCGCGGGAGAGGTCATGGCGCTGCTCGGCTCGTCCGGGTCGGGCAAGACCACCCTGCTGCACACCGTCGCCGGGTTCATCGAGCCCGGCTCAGGCGTGGTGACGATCGGCGACCGTGTCGTGGCCGGACCGGGGCACTGGGTGGCGCCTGAGGACCGCCGCGTCGGCCTGGTGTTCCAGGGCGCGGCACTCTGGCCGCACCTGACGGTCCTCGACACCGTGGCCTACCCCCTGCGTCGACGCGGCACGTCGAAAGCCCACTCGCGCAAGGAGGCTGGTGCGCTCCTCGAGCGGCTCGGGCTCTCCCCCCTCGCCGACCGGCTGCCGGCTCAGCTGTCGGGAGGCGAGCAGCAGCGGGTCGGCCTGGCGAGGGCGCTGGCCCGCGACCCGGCCCTCTTCCTCTTCGACGAGCCCACCGCCCACCTCGACACGCACCTGCGCTCGGTGGTGCTCGAGGAGATCGCCCGGCGCCGTGAGGCCCTGGGCGCCGCGGCCCTCTACGCGACGCACAACGCCGCGGAGGCGCTCGCGATCGCTGACCGGATCGCCGTGCTGCGACGTGGTCGGCTGGTCCAGGTCGGGACACCTCAGGAGCTCTACGAGCGGCCGGTCGACGTGGAGACCGCCCGGCTGACCGGGCCGGCGTCGTTCCTCGACGCCTCTGCCC
>JAABUZ0100007337.1_pt1 | contig 13337 bp, 12 predicted proteins | sample 5562091 | NCBI WGS metagenome assembly JAABUZ01 (sample SAMN12813069, study PRJNA571459) | rock metagenome | isolation source: Antarctica rocks | place: Antarctica: Victoria Land, Linnaeus Terrace sud | collected 2015-12-21 | reverse complement strand
TCGCTGCTCCCCCAGTGGACATCGATGGCATCCGGGAGCCAGTTGCTGGTTCGTTGATGTACGGCAACAACATCATCTCTGGTGCAGTTGTACCTTCCTCCAACGCGATTGGTTTGCACTTCTACCCAATCTGGGAAGCAGCTTCCTTAGATGAGTGGCTGTACAACGGTGGTCCTTACCAACTGGTAATCTTCCACTTCTTAATCGGCGTATTCTGCTACATGGGACGTGAGTGGGAACTATCCTACCGTCTCGGCATGCGTCCTTGGATTGCAGTAGCTTACTCGGCACCAGTCGCCGCTGCTACAGCAGTGTTCTTGATCTACCCAATCGGACAAGGTTCCTTCTCCGATGGTATGCCCCTGGGAATCTCTGGCACATTCAACTTCATGTTGGTGTTCCAAGCAGAGCACAACATCCTGATGCACCCGTTCCACCAACTCGGTGTAGCCGGTGTATTCGGTGGTGCACTGTTTAGCGCCATGCATGGTTCGTTGGTCACCTCCTCCTTGGTGCGTGAGACAACCGAAACCGAGTCACAAAACTACGGTTACAAGTTCGGACAAGAAGAAGAAACCTACAACATCGTTGCCGCACACGGTTACTTTGGTCGGTTGATCTTCCAATACGCTTCATTCAACAACAGCCGTTCGTTGCACTTCTTCCTAGCAGCATGGCCAGTCATCGGGATCTGGTTCACCTCCTTGGGGATCAGCACCATGGCGTTCAACCTCAACGGCTTCAACTTCAACCAGTCGGTGATAGACTCACAAGGTCGCGTCATCGGTACCTGGGCAGACGTACTGAACCGCGCCAACCTGGGGATGGAAGTGATGCACGAGCGTAATGCTCACAACTTCCCGCTCGACCTGGCGGCTGGTGAGTCGGCTCCTGTGGCTCTAACCGCTCCGGCAATCAATGGTTAATCGCTAATATCTAGCTAAACTAATAGCGCTCTCCTACAAGGGGGGCGCTTTTTGCATGGTGTCTAATTAGTTTTCTAGGAAGAAAGTGGCTATTCGCTTGTTAGACTACTTAATTTAACATTCTAGGTGACAGCGATAAAGATGCCCCGTAGTATAGTCACGCTCTAGTACCTTTATAGTTGCCAGCATTTCCGGGGTGTCGGCAGCGGTATACTGGCGTTTCTCCTTAATAAAATCAGTTTTTGCAATACAACATGGTGCTGTCCCGCTGAAGATATTTGAGCAAGCAGCGAATTCTTATGTCAGCGCTCATAAACCCCAACCAGCCGCGCTTGCTCGATCACATGATCTGCGATCGCATCGAGGAGTTGTTCGCGGTTCAAGCCTGGTTTGAGGTCGAGTTCCTTGTCTAAGGCGTACAGCCAGAAATAGTAGTGGTGTGGACCGTGTCCTACTGGCGGAGTTGGTCCGGTATACCCAAGTTTTTCGGCACTATTCATCCCTTCGGTGAACTTACTGTTAACTGCTTCGGCAAGCTGACTAATAGTTGGTGGAATGCCATACATCACCCAATGTGTGAACCCGCGAGTCAGGGGCGCATCTGGGTCATGGCAGATGAGTGCCAGTTGTTGGGTTCCTGGTGGTAATCCGCTCCACTCTAACGGGGGTGAGATATTTTCACCTTCACTGGTGTAGCGTTTGGGGATACGTTCAAGGGAAGTGAATGCAGGACTGACAATCCGAAGCTCCTTGATGTAAAGATTCATTAAAAATCTCCTTTTGATGCGCTAATCTAATTTGACACCAAAAGCAAGGGCATCTCAGTGTCTATACTGAATATTGGTTTAATTCGTTGTTCAAAACATCACCCAATAGATGTAAGTCGGGGATTGCGATCAATGTAAGCATGAGATACTAAAGCGCCAAATAAAGCGTTTAAAAAAACATAAAGTTCAAAGTGTATTCCTTCTTGTCAGCGAAATGGATAATGCTACTGCTACTCCTGGCTGCCTTCGCCCTTTACTACTGCACTAATCTCCCGTTCCAAGTTTTCTTTGCTCAGCAAACCTGACAAGATGCGATCGCCAATCATAAATGTCGGCACTGAATTAATGCCGAGTTGTTCACCATATTCCAAAGCCTGCTGGTGAGCTATTTCGTACCTTCGCGCTGACAAGGCTTCTTTGAAATCTTTTCCATTTAGTCCGCTCTCTTCAGCTAGCGTCGCCAAAACATCAATCTTGCCGATGTCCTGGTTTTCTTGAAAGAACGCCCGCAGAATGCGATCGTTGTATTCCGACGCCTTACTATGTTCCCTGGCATACTGATAACCCTCGAACGCTAAATGTGTATGCGGTTGCGGCGAGATACTTGGTAGCTCGATCTCGACACCCATTTTTCTGGCTAGTGGATAGACCGATTGCCTCCAGACAGTTTGGAGATAATCGTCTTCCGGTTTAAGCGTCGGTTGTGGTAGTGGTCGAAGCTCGAAGGGCAACCACTCGACCTCAACATCCTTTTCCTTTATTGCTTCTTTTAGTGGAAATTCGGCTAGAAAACAGTATGGACAAACATAATCAGAGAAGACTTTGATTTTAACAGTCATAGTAAATCTCTCTTAACGAACTGTTCGCGCAGTGCAATTAACCTACTATTTCTAGAAGCTGGCATTCTTGCTGGTTCAAGCGAACCAGTCTCAGCGCGGCGGCAGGTAAGTACTGCCATTAGGTGCATCATGACGGTTTGCCATTTCCTGCGAATTGTTCATTTCCACCTGTGCCATCCAGGATATCTTTGAGTAATCACCAATGATGTACAACCTATTGTAGGGACCTTCAGCGGGTGTCACAGTAAAGGTCGGTCGCACCAGGTCTAGGTAATCTGTGACTGGCTTTGAGAGATGCTGTGCATCATCGGTAAGCGCACACGGCGGAGGATCATCCGGTCCAGCCGTCGAGGAAGTCCAGCAGATGCCGGTTCACCTCGTCCGGACGCTCCTCGTGCGGGAGGTGGGAGCAGTTCGGGAGACTGACGGCGCGCAGGTCGTTGGCCAGGTCGGACCAGATCTTGCGCACGTCGAACGCTTTGCCGACCCACTCGAAATCCTCACCCCACAGCGCCAGGACGGGGCAGTCGATGCGCTTGTGCCGGTCGGCTTGGTCTTGCGCCATATCCAGAGGCCCGGCGCGGTAGTCGTTGCACGCGCCCATGACCGCGCCCGGCTGGCTGTACGCCCGCACGTACTCGGCGATGTCCTCGGGTGTGAGCGCCTGCGGGTTATGGCACCAATCCGTGAAGAAGTGGCGCAGCCACACCTCCTCCCGACCGACGATGAGCGCCTCTGGCAGGTGCGGGATCTGGTTGAACAATCAACCGCCGCGCATTCCTCGTCCATGTACTCATGGGCGGGGTTAGCGGCGGACAGTGGCTATCAATCACTCAGGTTCGTCTTGGTTTTGGATATAGGACTTAAGGACTTCTAGGGGCGCACCACCAGATGATATAGCGCAATAAGCCCCAGTCCAAAACGATTGTTGACAATAGAACTGCTTGAGGTGAGCGGCAAACTCTTTTCTAATTAATCGGCTCGAAATAGTTTTGAGTGTGTTAACTAGCCTGGAAACGGCAATATCAGGAGACAAGTCTATTAAGAGGTGAACATGGTCTGGCTCACCGCCAAATTCGATTAACTCACTTTTTTGGTTAGAACATAGTCTGGAGAAGACTTCTTTCAAGCGCTCTAACATCTCGAGGGTTATGACTTTCCGTCTATATTTAGTTACAAACACTACATGTACGCTAAGATTGTAAACACAATGGCGATGGGAGTGCAGCTTGCCTTGCATCTTTGTACACTATATGCTAAATTTGCTTCATGATTATAACTCGCCGCGTTACATTTCGCTTGTACCCAAATCGCCAGCAGTCGGAGCAACTCCATTACTGGCGACGGTTACACGCGAATTTATACAACGCGGCGGTAGCTAATCGTATTACCCAATGGAAAAGATTTAAGCACTCAGTAGATTATCTGGAACAACAAAACTGTTTACCAGAGTTCAAAAAGGTATGGCCTGAATATGTAGAATGCGGTTCCCATGCTCTGCAAGCTACTCTAAAACGAGTTGATTTTGCATTCCAGCGATTTTTTAAGGGACTTGGAGGTTATCCAAAGTTCAAGGCATCGCGCCGTTACTCTGGGTGGACTTACCCATGTATTTCTGGCTGGAAAACTGAAACAGACGGCAGCAACGGGTATCTAAATTTGTCTAACCTAGGTAAAATTCAGATGCGCGGATCTGCTAGAACCTGGGGGACTCCTACTACTTGTACAATACTTTGCCGTAATGGAAAGTGGTATGCATCTATTACCGTTCAATGTCAACCGACAAGGCCAACTGGAGATGGTGCAGTTGGGATTGACTTGGGTTGTAAAGATGCAATCACGTTGTCTACTGGAGAAAAAGTTGCCAAGCCTGATTTTATTAAAAAAGGACAACTCCTCGTTAAGGTTGCATCCAAAAAATTACGGCGCAAACGTGCGCCCAATCGTAACAAAAGAGTTAAGGGGTCTAGAAGATGGAAACGTGAGAGAAAGGTAGTTTCAAAACTACAAAGAAAGGTCGCGAGTCAGCGCGAGAACTGGCTACATCAGACAACCAGCAAAATAGTTAGCGGTAATAGCCTAGTTGCTGGCGAACATTTATTCGTCAAAGGTATGACGGCTAAGGCTAAAAAAGGTAAGCGTAAACGTCAAAAGGCAGGACTTAACCGTTCCATACTGGAGGTAGGTTTTGCCACAATTGGGTCTCTGCTTAACTATAAATTAGCTGAAGCCGGTGGATTTTATCTAGAGTCTCCCACTAGGGAACTTAAGCCAACACAAAGATGTGTCAAGTGCTGGGAGTTAACTCCTAAAACTTTGACGGATAGAATTCACCTTTGCTCTAACCCTAATTGCCGTCATATCGAAGACCGGGATGTTAATGCTGCACAAGTTAACTTAACTTGGGCACGGGGTCAGGAACTGGCCTCGTTAGACGCAGAGTCGTCAAGCTCTACCTCATGCGGAAGTATGCGGCAACTTGGGGCGAAGAAGCGTCGGAAACCTCGTCCTAACTCTTAGTTAGGGCGGGGTAGTTCATGTCAGCATAGGGAACGCGCAAGTATTCAGCTTGCCCACCACTATAGGGTCCCATATCGGCGTAGCCGTATGCAGCACCAGCAGACCCTGGATTGGCAGTCAGGCAGAAGCCGGTTAAACCACGCTCACAGTTTTTGCAAAAGCCGCAGCCGATGTTGAACGGTAAGCAGACCCGATCGCCAACCTTGATCCGATCAACGGCGTTGCCAACTTCAATAACCTCACCAAGGTTTTCATGTCCGAGCACTTTACCGTGCTCGACGCTGGTTCGACCCTCGTACATGTGTAAGTCAGAGCCACAAATGTTGGTACTCGTGATCTTCACTAGCACATCGGTTGGTTGCTCAATTTTTGCGTCTGGCACATCTTTGACGCTGACATCGCGAGGTCCATTGTAGACGAGTGCTTTCACGATTGATTCTCTATATCTTCAGTCGCTTTCACAGAAGAGTAACTTTTTAAACACTAGCCTTCTGGAACCATTGACAAATTACTACTAAGGCTGAACCCAATCTCTAACTTTAGAAACAAATCGGTGTTAAGTTAGTTGGTGCTGGTGGATACTGTTACCAAATAGTGCGATGTGCTGGAAAGAATTATTAAGGACGGAGCAGCAGCAGCACTGTCTGCAACAACCCGATCACAAACCCCAAAAGACCCCCTAAATTGACAATTGCTTGTAATTCATTTCTTACAATGCCTTGAGTCGCCAGTTCCAGCTCCTCGGCAGAAGTTGACTTGATCCGGTCAACAATCACCTGATCAATCGCCAAAATCGGAATCGCTTGAGCAACGAGCGCTTCCAAGTCTCGCTCCAGATAGCGCTCTAAAATCAAAGCAAGTTCTTTGCTAACGAGTTCTAAAGAAGCACTCACAGCAGCTGAAGTTCGCAAGCGATTGAGCAGCAAACTAGCAATATTTTCCCAATCGATAGAGTCACCCAATGCTTGAAACAAGTCTGTCCCGCGTGTTTGCACATAACTGCGGGTATTGTCTGCTATAGTCTTCCGTAACTGCCGCACTGTCGAAACCGGCAAATTTTGTAAAGACAGATTTTGCAACCATCTCTTCAGGCGATCGCGAACTCCTAGAGATTGAATTAACTCAGCTAGGCGCTCATTCGCTGCCTCCTTCTCATCCAGACAAAAAGTCCGGAGCCGAGTTAGGGTATTGCGTAGACCAAACAGATTTGCTACCACCCAGTAAGTGCCACTCGCCTTTTCCCGAAAGCCCTCATCTATCAGCTGAATCGTGCGGTCAGTTAGTAAGTCAACTATGAGTTGCCGCAGAACGTCTGGCGGCATTACCACTTGCAGCAGCCAATCGGCAAGCTTAGTGGTTTGCTCCTCACTCAGCTGGAAGTCCAGCAGCACCTGGTCAAAAATCTGGTTAATCTGAGCTTCCAGGAAATCTTCACGACGGGCTAGAACTTTTAGTAGACGTGGCAACGATTGCCCCAGTAAATCCCGGAGAATACCAGCCAGAATTTTTGCGGTTTTCTGCTCCTTATCTAGCCGGACTTGATCCAGTGCTAATCGCAGCAGCCAGAGAATTCCTCCTTGGACGCGCTCTGGTTGCAGTAGTCGTCTTGCTAAGTGCTGTAATTCCTCTGGCGTCAGCAGCGACCCCATGATTGTGTCGGAAATTCGCTTAGCTAAGCGCTCCTGGTTGCGAGGAATCAAGCCGGGAGTGAAGGGTAGCTGTCGCTTACCGATGTAAATGGCCCGATAGGGGCGAAATAACATTTTGATGGCTATATCGTTAGTGAAATAGCCAATAATCCCACCCGCCACGGGAGGACCGACGTAAATCCAAAGGTTAGACCAATCCAAGGAAGTAGACCACCAGCTAATAACTTACAACTAGGCTTTCGTTACCACCAGTACTCCCATCATACCGCTGGCTATGGGGTAGTGTGTAGCAGCTGCAAACCCGGCTTGACGCGCTAACTCGACCTGAAGAGGCCCTGTGGGAAATCGGTCTAAGCTGGGACTGATGTAAGCGTATTCTTCAGTTAGACCTAAATGCTGTGCGACTGGTACCACGATTGTGTCCAGATACCACTGCTGAAAGGCTCTGTATTGGACATTGCTGGGGCGATGGAAGTCTAAAATGGCGGCTTTGGCACCGGGCTTGAGAAGGCGGTGTAATTCTTTGAGGCTGCGAGGGATATCAGTTACGTTACGGAGGCCATAGCCCATTGTAGCGGCGTCGAATTTGTTGTCAACAAAGGGCAAATCTAGAACATCCGCTTCAACCCAGCTGATGGGAGCCGGGGGGTATTGGCTTTGTGAGCGCTCCCGCGCGATCACAAGCTGCGCTCTTGAAAAATCCACTCCTATTACATGACCAGTGTGTCCTACCCGCCGTCCTAGTAGCAAAGCCAAATCACCGCTGCCACAGCACAGATCCAAGCAAGTATCTCCCGGTTGCGGCTGACTCCACTTCACCGCCATTTGCTTCCAAATGCGGTGCTGCCCCAAACTCAACCAATCGTTCAACTGGTCATAAACTGGAGCAATGCGGTCAAAAATGGTACGAATTTGAGTTGCGGTCATAACTACACAGCTGGGCGATAGCAACGAGTATAAGTTAGAGCGATTGCCACCAACTGGGCAGATAAATGAATCAGTCGCAACTCGTCCTCTCGCAGAGCGCAGGGTTTTTTCCATTGCAGCGACAACACCGCCAACACTTCGCCCCGGTGGGTAATAGGGATAATCAGATGCGCTTCGACGCCGGTAGCCTGGTAATGCTGAACACCTGCCAGATTCGTGTCATTTGGTATATTTACTGATGCCTGCATCTTTTGAGTGGCGATCGCCGTACTCATCAGAGGGTCTTGAGCCAGCCAGTTTTCTAACGACCCCTCATTACTGTAGATCCCTTGAGCTGCTACCAGGGCATTACCCTCCACCAGTTGCAAGATACAGCCATCTGCCGCGAACCTCTCACCAAAAGTCGTCGCAATTGGTGTAAGGCTTGCCTCCAAACTCTGAGATTCCTGAGCCACCTGCACCAGGGCAGCCAGCAGCGCCGTTTGGGAATTGGCCCGCCGCAATTCTTCTGTTCGTTGCTTCAGTAGATCATAAGTTTCCGATGCCCGATGCACTAACGCCTTCAGTTCTCCTGCATCCCAAGGCTTAGTAATATATTTGTAGACCTGTCCAGAATTAATTGCCTCTACCAGGTCTTCAATATCAGTAAAACCTGTGAGGATAATTCGCATTGTATCCGGGAACTGGGGTACCGTCTTGCTGAGAAACTCGGTTCCCTTCATCTGCGGCATCCGCTGATCTGAGATGATGACTGCGACTTCACCCTGTGTTGCCAGCACTTCTAGGGCTTGAGCGCCACTATCTGCTTTGAAAACCTGAAAGTCGCGTCGGAAGGTGCGGTACAGCAAATCTAGATTGTCTAACTCATCATCGACAACCAGCATTTTAGTTTTTTGTGGTCGCTCTAGGCTCATCAGCTGACGGCAGATATTATCAAGTTCTGGAATGGCATTATTCATATAATACTATACTCATTTATACAAATTAAGACTGCTGTTCCATCTCCTAAATGCTTAACATCATTGACCTCCATTTAGCACCTGGGAAAACGCGGAAAGTTTTAAATTATGAATATTTAGTTTTAACTTTTCCGCTTTGTCAGAGCTTAGTACATCGATAAAGCTGATAGGGAACCCCAATGCGGTAATAATTTTTGGGGTCGAGGGTGCAAGTAGCTTGGCTTGAAAGTGCTAAATGCTGGGGATAGTCCCGTTGTTTCAGCCCAGGGCCAATGACCCATAAGTTAAGCTTAGATACCGCTGGTGGGGTTAAAACAGACAGATGTTTCCAGAGAACCTCATACTGTGGAGATGGATTGAAAAAAGCAAAATCTACATCGCTCCTGACTTTTTCCAGTGCCAAGGCAAAACTCAGCCCCAAAGCTACAGCTTGGCGGTCTGTGTATCCCACCACAACCATCAGCGGAACGGAGGGTTCTTGGTTGAGATTTTGGGCAACTTGCTGGGGATAGAAGGGCTTTTGCAGCACCCAGTTAGAAACTACGAAAGCACTACTGAGAACACCAACTAATAAAAAGAGGGGCAGAGGAGAATTGGGTTTACTCTCTTTTGTGCTCCCTCTTCTGTGGAGGCTAGCTCCCAGTAAGGCACAAATGCTGGGGTAGTAGACGAAGTCATAGCGTGGGACAGCGGTAAGATCCTTGCCTAGCAAGTAGACAATGGCAAAGAATTCCAGCAGTACCCAAAGAGTGAAACTCAAGAGCGTTAGTGTAGCCAGATGGGTTGCTGGTGTACTCCATAACTGCCTCAGCCCCTTAGAAATGTGCCACACCAACCAGCTACCAAACAAAACCATCAACAGCCCAGATGGAACTGCAATCCAAAGGGGCTGATCTTCAACTGGCAGAGCGATGACCATGAATAGCCAGCTGATTAGAGTTTGAAACAGAGGAGCAATGTGATTGGGATGCGGGAGCCAGCTGTTTTCAGAACGGCTAAAATGATCCAGCAACACTGGTAGCCAAGGGAGATAGCTGAGTACAACAACAGTGACAGCGAGCCCTGCTGCTACCCAAACTTGGCGCGGTAGAATACGACGCTGCCAGTACATCAGTCCCAACAGAGTAGCTAGCTGAGCGATCAAATCTAGAATAAAAAAGTAATGGACGTAGAGACCAATAATGTTAACAACCACCCAGCCCAGCCAAACCCAAGGTCGCAGCTTGTAGGGTTGTTGGAAATCCTGCTGGATTTGGATTAGCCCCAATAGCGCTAGAGTAATTAGGAGTATTGGCAAAGTGTAGTGACGTGCCTCCTGGGAGAGGTAAACGGCAAAGGGCGAAACCGCCATTACCGCTGCCCCCCAAAGCCCAGCCGCTGGGGAAAAGGCAATGCGGTTGAGGTAGTAAACCGCCGCGATCGCACCCACACCAAACAAGGCCGGTAGCGCTCGCAAACTCCAAACCCAGCCCCGTGCCATTACACCTACCAGTGGTGCTTCTGCCCAGTTGTGCATCAAGCAAAAAAACAAGGGTGGATGATTAGACTGGGTGGCAACAGCGTCGGCAATTTGGGCACAGCCCACACCGGGCTTGAGAGTAAAAATCTGCTCTACACGGTTGAGGGGAAACACCACATCCAGAGGTACATCATTGTAGCTCCGCCCCAGGCTAAATAGGGCAGTAATCACCTCATCCTGCCAAACTGGTTTCAAGTCCAAATGCCAGAACCGTAAAATAGTACCCAGTGCGATCGCTCCAGCTAATGCCAGGTAATTTAGAAAGAGTTTCCGCTTTGCCATGTTAAAAGGGGTGGGTTTGAAACAGCGCTCCGCACAACCCTTGGGAGATTAGCACATGCCGACTGAACCAGACGTAAATTTGACTAATCCAGTTGCACCAGCGTCTAACCAACCGGAATTACCTAGTTTGGCAGCAGAAATGTTGCCGCTACATCCCCAAGAGACCATGGCAGCTTTGCGGCAGCAGGCGTTGCAGCAACTGCGCAATCGCCTGCGCCCCGGACAACAGCAAATGGCTGACTGGCAGGGCGGACCCCTAGCTGTTTCAGCTGTACCCGGAGCTGGGAAATCAACCGGCATGGCAGCGGCGGCAGCCCTAGCGATCGCGCGTCACCAACTCCATGCACGTCGAGCCTTGGTTGTTGTTACCTTTACTCGCTCAGCTGCTGCTAATATCAAAGCTAAAATCCGCAAATACTTACGGGAGGAGTTGTCATTACCTCAGAGTGGATTTGTTGTTCATACCCTACACGGTCTTGCACTCAACATTGCCAGCCGCCACCCGGATTTGTCGGGTTTGCAGCTTGACAGTGCTACGTTGATCACCCCCAATCAGAGTCATCGCTTCATCCGTAGCTGTGTAGAGCAGTGGATTGTCACCCATCCAGGGCGCTATTCCCGACTGCTGGAAGGTTGTCAATTTGACGGGGAAGAAACAGAGCGGTTGCGTCGTCAGTCGGTTCTGCGTACAGAAGTGCTGCCCGATCTGGCCTTTAGTGTGATCCATGAAGCAAAAAGCTCTGGTCTGTTGCCTTCATCGCTGCGCCAGCTTAGTGAACAAACAACAGACGAATATGGAATTTTGGCGATCGCTGCGGGGTTGTACGAGCAATACCAGAATTTGCTGCGCTCACGCGAGTTCATTGACTACGACGACATGATTGTGGCTGCCCTGCGCGTTCTAGAAAACGAAAGCGCCCGTAAGCTCGAGCAAAACCAAGTATTTGCCGTCTTTGAAGATGAAGCCCAAGACTCCACCCCCCTTCAAACTCAGCTATTAGAAATTCTCGCCACCGAAAGAGCGCATCCAAATACTCCGCCCAATTTGATCCGCGTGGGAGATCCCAACCAGGCGATCAACTCCACCTTTACCCCAGCTGACCCGATCTATTTCCGCCGATTCTGCGAAGACTGCAACATCCAAGGACGGCTGGCAACAATGGATCAAGCGGGTCGCAGTACAAAAATTATCATCGAAGCCGCCAACTTTGCCCTTGAGTGGGTGAATCGCTCTTATGGTAGGAGTCAGTCGTCAGTCGTCAGGAGTCGGGAGGAAGAAATACCCCTTACTTCTGGGCTTCCATTTCGCCCCCAGCAAATTCGCCCGGTTGAAGTAGGCGACCCCCAAGCTGATGCCAATCCTGAGCCAGCGGGTCGGGGGCTGGAATTGTACACTCCCCGCGACATTCACCATACTGTTCAGGTAATGGGAGAGCGTGTAATTGATTTATTTGCCCAAGACCCAACTGGTACCCGTGCAGCTATTTTAGTGCGGGAGAACCGGCAAGGTCGGTGGATAGCAGAGGCGCTTTCGCCTCTTTGCCACCAGCATCAGATTTCGCTTTACGATGTGTCTGCGAGCGATCGCCGCTCCCATGTCCCCGTAGAAATCCTGTCGCTTCTACAATTCCTCGACCGACCCCATTCCCCCGATTACCTGAAAGCCACCCTAGAGGTACTCGTGCAGCGCCAGTTGATTCCCACGCAAGACCTTAACGCCCTCGCCGGTGTGCCAGAAAGATTCCTCTATCCTGGCCCCCTCGATCCACCTCAGCCAGAGCCGGTGCTAACAGCCAGTCACTTATGTCGCAGTTTGCTCCGCGCCCGGATGGAACTGCCTCAATACCAGTTGATTTCCTTCTTGGCTTTGACCTTAAATTACGACCAAGCAGAACTTGCCACTGCTGACAAACTGGCAGATCGGGTGGCTCAGCAGACAGCAGGACAAAGTTCGATGGCGGCGATTCTGACAGTGCTAAGCGAAATCGTCAGCTCAGAACGGTTTGAACCTGTTGAAACCGAAGATTTGGAGGCTCGTTACACCCGCCCTGGTCAACTCACCATCATCACGATGCACAAAGCAAAGGGGCTGGATTGGGACTATGTTTTTATCCCATTTTTGCACGAAAACGTGATTCCCGGCAGTTTCTGGGTGCCGCCTCAGACTCAGTTTCTTGGGGCTTTTACCTTGGCAGAAGTCGCCCGCGCCCAAATTCGTGCTGCTCTCCACGACCAATTTCCCTTACCAGGCGTCACAGCGGCTTGGGATCAGGCGAAACACCTGAAGACTGCCGAGGAGTTCCGTCTGCTCTACGTCGCTATGACACGGGCAAAGCGGCTGCTATGGATGTCTGCCGCGCAAAAAGCCCCATTTACCTGGAGTAAACCGGAGAACATGGACGATAGAACCCCCTGCCCAGTTTTTCCGGCTTTGAAGAGCCGGTTTCCGAAATCTGTTGTTGCTCTAGCGGCAATGCCTAATTAAATATCATATGGAAAATTTACAATTAGTCAAAAATCGGCTTCAAATCCAAGACAAAACCCGGCAGTACGTCTTCCCCGGATAGGGTTTTGGGGGATGACAAAACTTCCACGGCAAGCCCCGGTCGATAAATCTCTACATTCTGTGTTTTGGGGTCAATTAACCAGCCCAAACGCATCCCATTATCCAGGTATTCCTTCATCTTTTCTTGGAGTTCTTTAATACTGTCAGTCTCAGAACGCAGCTCAATGATAAAGTCTGGACAAATTGGTGGGAATCGCTTTCGTTGCTGTTGGGGAAGAGCGTTCCAGCGGTCTAGCTTTACCCAAGCGACATCAGGAGGGGAGCATCCCATTTATGCAAAAACACCGGAGACAGTAATGTAGTATGTGGAGTTCAGAGAACTGACTAGAGCCAAGGTGATGACCCCAGAAGAACAACAACGGTTAGAAGCAGCAATAGCAGAG